>JAAUYH010045404.1_pt1 | contig 23077 bp, 23 predicted proteins | sample 7278061 | NCBI WGS metagenome assembly JAAUYH01 (sample SAMN14350203, study PRJNA611818) | marine sediment metagenome | isolation source: surface marine sediment (0.6m) | place: French Polynesia: Moorea | collected 2018-08 | reverse complement strand
GCGAAGCACAGCCCGATGTCATCATCCTCGACTGGATGTTGCCGGGAGTCTCGGGCATCGAGATTTGCAGGCGTCTGAAATCGAACCCCGAGACGCGGAAGATACCGGTGATTATGCTAACAGCGCGGTCCGAGGAAGCCGACCGGGTCAGGGGGCTGGAAACCGGCGCGGACGACTATGTCATCAAACCATATTCCGTGATCGAACTGATGGCGCGCGTGCGCACGCAACTTCGCCGCGTCCGGCCCGCTAGCATCGGAGAACGGCTCGAGTTCGGTGATATCCTTCTGGATGCAGAAACACACCGCGTGACCCGAAGCGACAACGAAATAAAGCTTGGCCCGACCGAGTTCCGTCTGTTGTCGACCTTCATGGAGAAGCCAGGCCGCGTCTGGTCGCGCGAACAGCTTTTGGACAGGGTCTGGGGACGCGACATCTATGTCGATACGCGCACCGTTGATGTCCACATCGGTCGACTTCGAAAAGCGCTTTGTCAGCACGGGGGAGATGATCCCGTGCGCACGGTGCGCGGCGCCGGTTACGCTTTAGGCTAAACGATGTTCGATTTGGTCAAATGGCATGCACTTTTCGCATAATCTGTATTATGTAAAATGATTGCCAGCCGGAATTCGACCTTAGAATCGCTTTTCACCGGTTTGCAGATGCGCCATACTCATTGCGTTCCGTGAGTGGTGGCAAATGAACATGCCGTTAGGAACACATAGGACATTCTGCCGATTTTCGGCGTGTGAAATGAATGACCTGGGAAAATGTCAAGGTGGACGCGCATTCTCGTGGAATCCTTGGCACAGCATTGAGTGAGTACGAAGCGCGCGCCAGTTCCTCATCCCCATTGGTCGCGTGCGGGCTGGTATTCTTTATGGGCGGTGCTGTGTCCCGACAGTACCGCCCCTTTTTTATGCGGTTGGTCCCCTGACTGACCCCAAGCTGACGTTGACATTTATCAAGGTGCCTTGGTGGTCGTTAGATTAAGTTGAGCCATCAAACGTCAACTGAAGAACCGGGCACACCGGGCACAAAAACAGAAGATGACACGTGTTGACCAAACGGACGGCCTCGTATTTGTAACCGAACGCGACGGCACTATCTGCGACATCGGTACGACAAACTGGGACGCCTTTGCCAAGGAAAACGGTGCTCCAGAATTACAGGCAAAGAACGTCGTTGGCCGAAACCTTTTCGAATTCATTCAGGGCGAGCAGGTTCAGGACCAGTTCCGGAAGGTGCTGGACACGATTTCTACGGACCCGAATTGGTGCTGGGTTTTGCCTTATCGGTGCGACTCACCGGGCCGCGAGCGCACCATGTGTCAGTCGCTCCGCCCGATATTCACGGACGACGTCTGCACGGGCTTCATCTTCCACTCCGTCGAACAGGCTTCGCGGCAACGCCCCCCGATCGAGCTGTTCAACTTCAAGGCCATCGAAAAAGCGGCTGCAGAGGACGACAGCCTTCCCGTCGTCAACATGTGCAGTTGGTGTCAACGAGTGCAAATGGACGCCATCGGTGGCAGCGACTGGCTGAAGGCAGAGGACTACTATGCAGCGGGAGGTCGCACGGACGTCCGCTTGAGCCACGGGATTTGCGAGCAATGCGAGAAGACCACAATCGACCCATTTCTGGCCGAGAGTTCAACGAAGCAGGATGTCCATTAGACAACGTCGGCTTTGTCCGCCTCAATATCCAGACCGTGGAAAAGAAAACGGCACGAGCGATCTGCTCGTGCCGTTCTTTCTTGTTTTGATTTCAACGCCTTAGCAGCCGGCCGCCTTGGCAACCTCGGACGCGAAATCATCTTCCTTCTTCTCGATCCCCTCGCCCACTTCAAAGCGCACGAAACCGAGGATCTCGGCACCCGCATCAGCGACGACCTTCCCGACGCTGTCGCCGTCCGGGCTCATCACGAACGCCTGATTGACCAGCGTCACTTCGGCGAAGAACTTCTTCATCCGGCCCTTGATCATGTTCTCGATGATGTTCTCGGGCTTGCCGCTTTCGCGGGCCTGGTCGGTAAGGATTTGTTTCTCTCTTTCAACGATTGCCGGATCGAGGTCATCCTCGGTCAGCGATTGTGGACGTGGGTCGGCGGCAGCGACGTGCATCGCGATTTGCTTGGCAAGCTCTTCCGAACCGCCTTTCAGCGCCACGAGACAGCCGATCTTGCCCATGCCGGGTGCAGCCGCCGTGTGGACGTAGGAACCGATGACATCGCCTTCGACTTTCGCCATACGCCTGAGCGACATGTTCTCGCCAATCGTTGCGATCTTGTCAGTGATCGTCTCCGCCACGGTCTTGCCGCCCAGATCGGTCGCGGCGAGCGCTTCGGCATCCGATGCACCCAACGCGGCCTTGGCAATGTTGCCGACCATCTCCTGGAACTCTGCGTTTTTCGCAACGAAGTCGGTTTCCGAGTTTACCTCGACCGCGACGCCGGTACCGCCCGAAACCTCGATCGCGACCAATCCTTCAGCGGCGGTGCGACCCGACTTCTTGGCGGCCTTCGCAAGGCCCTTGGTGCGCAGCCAGTCGACGGCGGCTTCCATGTCGCCGGCGGTTTCCGTCAGCGCCTTCTTGGCGTCCATCATACCCGCGCCCGTCGTGTCGCGGAGCTCTTTCACAAGTGCTGCCGTGATTGCCATTTTTTGGCTCTCCTCAGTATCTTAGAACGTGTTCCGAAAGCGCGATTGCGCGCTTTCGATGTCATTCGCATGGGCGGGCTTACTCGGCCTTGGCCTCTTCTTCCGCGGCCTCTGCCGGTGCTTCTTCCGCCGCGGCTTCCTGGGCTGGTGCCTCTTCGGCGGCCTCGGGCTCCACCACCTCTTCCGCGGCGGCTTCCATGGCACCGATATCAACGCCTGCAGCACCCAGCTGCGCGCTCATGCCGTCGAGTGCGGCGCGGCTTGCGAGGTCGCAGTAGAGCGCGATGGCCCGGGCGGCATCGTCGTTGCCCGGGATGATGTAATCGACACCGTCCGGCGAACAGTTCGTATCGACGACAGCCACGACCGGAATGCCGAGTTTCTTGGCTTCGGCAATGGCAAGGTCTTCCTTGTTGACGTCGATGACGAACAACAGGTCCGGCACACCGCCCATTTCACGGATGCCGCCCAGCGAAGCTTGCAGTTTGCCCTGCTCGCGCTCCATTCCGAGCCGTTCTTTCTTGGTCAGGCCCTCGGCACCGTCGACCATTTGCTCGTCGATCGCCTTCAGGCGCTGGATCGACTGGCTGACGGTCTTCCAGTTCGTCAGCGTGCCGCCAAGCCAGCGGTGGTTCATGTAGTACTGCGCACAGCGTTCGGCAGCGTCCGCGATCGGCTTTTGCGCCTGACGCTTGGTGCCGACGAACAGAATGCGGCCACCCTTGGCCACGGTTTCACGAATGACGTTCAGTGCCGCGTCCAGCATGGGCACGGTTTGCGTCAGGTCGATGATGTGGATGCCGTTCCGGTCGCCGTAGATGAATTCCTGCATGCGGGGATTCCACCGCTGCGTCTGGTGACCAAAGTGAACGCCAGCTTCCAGAAGCTGACGCATAGAAAATTCAGGGAGCGCCATGTCCAAGTTCCTTTCCGGTTTGCGCCTCGGCAGAGCGTTCAGGGATGTCTCCCAACCGGCGGACGCATATGGGATGTCTCCCCAAATGGCCCAAGCCCTGCCTGTGAAGTGCGCGCGATTTAGACCACTTGCGCAGCGATTGCAAGGGGCGCGGAAAATGGCTCATTTTCCGTCACGAGTTCTGTGTCAGAATTCGCCCCCTCCCCCTGTCACTCGGCTCAGTTACCACAGAGCCGTTGCAAACCCCCGACACTCCTGCCACCTAGGCGGCCATGAGCACGCCGGTCACCATGAACCACAGGGTCGTCAACGCCTTCTCTCGCGCCGTTCTGGGCGGTGCGCTCTTGCTCCCCTACCCTTTGCGCGTGGCGCTGGTCGGACGGATATTTCGGTGGATATCACCCATTGCAGGCTGGCGAACCCGCGTGCGCAAGAACCTGGCCTATGTCTATCCCGATATGAGCTTGACGAAACGCGACCGCATTGCCGCGCGCGTCGCCGACAATGTCGGACGAACACTGATCGAGATCTATTCCGGCCCCGACTTTATCCAACGCGCTCTGACCTCCGAAATAGGCGGCCCCGGATGGCCCGCCCTTCAAGCCGCCCGCAAGGCGGGTCGCCCGCTGGTTCTGACGACAGCGCACATTGGGAATTACGATGCCGTACGTTCGAAGCTGAGCCGCGAGGGTTTTCCCATGGCGGCGCTTTATCGTCCGATGGCCAATCCGCTCTTCAACACGCATTACGTGAATGCCATTTCCGCCATCGCAGAACCGGTCTTTCCCACCGACGGCAAAGGCATCGCGGCCTTGATCCGACATCTGAAAGAAGGCGGTGTGATCGGTATCGTGGCCGATGTGGGGTCCAGGAAGGCGCCGCTTATGGAGTTCTTTGGAAAGCCGGCACAAACGCCAGTGTCTGCGGCTGAATGGGCCGTGAAATACGACGCGCTGATGGTCCCCGTATTCGGCTTGCGTCAGCCGGATGGGCTGACCTTCCGGTTGCACGTGGCCGAAGCGATCCCGAACGGCGAACCGACGGACATGATGCAGGCCTTCAACGACACAGCCGAAGCGATCATCCGGGATCACCCCGACCAATGGTTCTGGATACACCGCCGCTGGAAACTTAGCCCCGGGGCGCAAGCTACTTCAGGTGCGACGCCCCCATGATGGGCCCCGACCCTCCTTTGGCCTGAACCATCACGACCACAGGTGTACCTGCGGGAACGGTCGCAGCCGCCGAATAGGTGCCCTGCCCGTTCCATGTTCCAAGCCGGGACAGCGACTGTACGACATTATGGTACGTCAGGGTCCGACCGGCGTTTTCGCCCCTGCGAACATTCACGGTGGCCTTTGGACGGTAGGTCACGAGCTGTACCACCATGTCCGGAACGCTGCCTTGAGCATTGGCACGAATGACGACACGGTCGCCCTGGCGTTCCAACTTGACGGTGACGGGCTGCGGGCGCTCGGCGTGTTTCCGAACCGCATTGCTGACCTTCATGGCGCGCGAGCCGACAACATGCTCGGCCCCGCCAATGACCATCTGCGGCGTATAGACGGAGCGCTCGCCCATGGCACGCGCATAGGCGCGCTGACGTTTGGTGTTGGCCGGGCTGGCGAATTCGTCCTTCCAGCCAAGATAATCCCAATAATCGACATGCAGTGCCAAGGCGATCACGTCGTCGCGCTCTGCGAGTTCCCCCAAGATGCGGTCGGCTGGGGGGCAGGAGGAGCAGCCTTGGCTGGTGAAAAGTTCGACAACAACCGTCTCGCCGGCATAGGCCCAACCCGAGAGCGCCATCCAGGCCGCAGAAATCAAACTGACGAAACGCATTCCAATACACCTATGTCTTGTCCCCGATCTTACGTACGCGAGGCCCGGTTCTCGCGCCAATCAAGGTTTTGCGAGTATCCGTTACAACGACATTTCTGCATCGCTTCCGGAGCCGCAGATGGGGGCTCTGCCCCCGTCTCGCGGTGCGAGACTCGCCCGGAGTACTTTTACCAGGAAGAAGAAAATGATTTATTTTGAGAGGGTTATATTGCGCTGCCTTAAGTGGCCTTCAGAAGGCTGGCGCGTTTGGCAGAAGGCCTGGAGCAGGTCGACTTGCCTGTCCAGCGAGACCCCGGCCGCTGTGTTGACGGTGGGCATCGTCCATGTCCGGCCGCGGGGAGAGGGCAAGCTGCTCTGGGTCGCGGGGGGCTGAGGGGTCCCGTGCGGATGTGTTGGGGATTGGTGAGAGAGGTTGCCGGGGCGTTGTCTGTACGTTCGCGGGTTGGGGTGTTTGTTGCGTTTTGTACAGGGTTGGAGGGGCCCGAGTTCACATTTGTACAGAAACGCGCTCGGTGGGGTTAAGGGGGTGTGAGCATGGCGGGCGGTGGTATTGGGGTGGTGCGCATTCATGCGCACCCTACGCTTGCTCATGAGGCCCACGAAACCGAGTTGTCGATATTTCAATGGTTTAACTATTGACGATCTTTCGAAAGGCATACGCTGACACGGGTTCTCCGTGACCCCTCCAAAATACGTAGAGACTATCGCACATTGGACACCTAATCACTCGCCGCGAGTGTTCCTCAATATATTTCACGGCATCTGCAACCGCGCCAAATTCCTCAATCCCTTCAAGTAAAGTGTCAGGTAAGATAATGAATTCGTTCTTGTTGGGTTGAACGGTAATATCAATAGTATGCCCACACATACAGTTCCACTTCATCTCGCTAAATCCATGAATATGACATCAGCGCCTCTCATCTTGCCAGGCGCACGGGCCTCCAGTTCAAGTCTTTGTCCTTTCGTCAACGGCGACTTTGACAGATCGACAACGACGGTGCCAGCCTGCTTCCTTTTCTTCTCCATGGCCCGCAGAGTTGCGTTGACATTTCTTGAAACCGGCTGAACGAGGTCAGCGTTCTTTCCATTCAAAACAAAGTCTGAAGTCCCACCCTCCTTTCGTGTTCCCTTGGGATCACGGATCACCACTTGATTACCTTTTTCGGCCAACCTAGCAGCTGCTTGAAGCTCGTCGGAACTGTGCCGCTTGCTAGCGATAGTAAGCTTCCCTCCGCTAGGATACTGGATTTCAAGTTCACTTCGGCTGTTTTGCCGTACAATCGTCCCGTCTGGCCAAACAGTTCGACCAGTCTTAATGTATGCCCCTGGCCTCGGGCAGCCCCTTCCAAAGCCGGATGATTTAGGATGTCTGGCTCTGGAAGATCGGATACCGGCCAGGTTTCATGTCCGGCCTTTTCGGAGTTCGAACGTCGGGATGCACCCGGAACTGCCTTACTTATCACTCTTTCAATTGCTCGCAACCCGCTCGAAATCGCGCGCCCCACGGATCTGACTGCATTGCCTAAATCACTCAAAAAGTCCTTGAAGCCATTTCCGTATGGATCAAACGCATTCACCGGATCGTTTCCTGCGTAGGCATACCTATTAGTGCCCACCCCCGGCTCTGTCACCTCCCACCAGTCGGGCTGGATAAACAGACCCAAGGCGGGGTCGTAGTACCTCGCGTTCAGGTACTGCAATCCCGCGTCGGTGTCATAGCGCTCGCCGATGTAGCCTTTGGTCTCGGCTGCGACGCCGACCGACGAGGTGTCCACGGTGATCTCGCCGAAGGGCTTGTAGCTCCGCTCGGTCACCAGCGCGCTGGCGCTGTCGGTGATGGCACGGAGGCTGCCGAGTTGGTCGTGGAAGAGCGCCTCGGCCACGCCGCCCGCCAGCCGGATGTTCAGGTGCGGATAGGTGGCGCTCCGCGCGTTCGGGCCTGAAGCCGTCCATTGGACGCCTTCCGGGACGACCCCTCACCGTCGCCCGTGTTCCCGGTCGTGGCGTCGAAGTTCCGGATCTCCACCGGGCCGAAGGTGAGCGTCGTCTGGCCGCCCACGGTGGTCTTCAGCCGCGAGCCATCGGCGCCATAGGTGTAGCTGGTGGTGACGCCGCCCTTGGTGACAGAGAGCGGCCGGTTTTCGCCATCGTAGGTCATGACCTTGCCGTCATAGCCCGCAAGCATGTTGCCGTTGGCGTCGTAGGTGAGCGTCTGCGTGCCGCCCGGCGTGACCACGGTTTCGGGTGCGAAGGCCGGGACGAAGCCCGAGTAGTCGTCATCGCGCAAGAAGCTGTGCGATGTGATGGAGCCCGGGCACTCACGCGCCTGCGACCCGACGCCGCTTGAGGGTGGAGGCCGCCGCGATTAAGTTCCAGCACATGTCGTTTTGGGAATATGCAAACCCCCGGAAATTCATGGCCGTGACCGACCGGGTCATGATGCCCTTGTTCGCGCTGGCAGCGGTCGCCCTGATCGTGGGCGTGGGCTGGGGCTTCTTCCTGACGCCGGATGACTTCCGGCAAGGCTCGACCGTCAAGATCATCTATTTGCACGTGCCGTCCGCGATGATGGCGATCAATGCCTGGGCGATGATGCTGGTGGCCTCGATCATCTGGCTGATCCGGCGCCACCATGTAAGTGCGCTGGCAGCGAAAGCGGCCGCGCCCGTGGGCATCACGATGACCTTGATGGCGCTGTTCACCGGCGCCGTCTGGGGCCAGCCGATGTGGGGCACGTGGTGGGAATGGGACCCGCGGCTGACGTCGTTCCTGATCCTCTTTCTGTTCTACCTGGGCTATATCGCACTTTGGTCGGCCATCGAGGACCCGGACACAGCCGCGGACCTGACAAGCGTCCTTTGCCTTGTGGGCTCGGTCTTCGCCGTCCTTTCGCGCTATGCGGTGCTGTTCTGGAACCAGGGTTTGCACCAGGGCGCATCCCTGTCGCTGGACAAGGAGGAAAACGTAGCGGATGTTTTCTGGCTGCCGCTCGTGGTGTCGATTACAGGCTTCGTCCTGCTCTTTATCGCGCTTGTGCTGATGCGGACCCGGACCGAGATCCGGCTGCGCCGTATCCACGCCATGGAACTGAGGGAGCGGATGGCATGATGCCCGATCTTGGCGCCTATGTTGTTGAGGTCAGCCTTGCCTACGCGGGCTCGATCATCCTGCTTGTGGGGATTGTTTGGCTGAGCATCGCGCAATCGCGCGCCTCCAAAACCCGGCTCAAGGAAACGGAAGCCCGGCGCGATGGGTAGATTTCCTATCCTCGTCTTGGTGCCGCCCCTTGTCTTCGCGGCCATCGCCGGTCTTTTTCTGGGCGGCATGTTCCGCGACGACCCCGACGCGCTCCCGTCCTCGCAGGAGGGGCTGCCAGCGCCCAAGATCGTCGAACTGCCCGTCGGAGATCTGCCGAGTTTCGATCAGTCCGTTTTCACCGAACCGGGCCCAAAGCTTCTGAATTTCTGGGCCAGTTGGTGCGCGCCCTGTCGTCTGGAACATCCGTTCATCATGGAACTGGCCGAAAGCCTGCCTGTTTACGGGATAAACCGCGATCGGACCCCTGAGCAGGCCAAGGGTTTCCTCGAAGAACTTGGCAACCCCTATACGGCGGTGAATGCGGACCCGGGCAATCGGCAAAGCATCGAATGGGGTGTCTATGCCCTGCCCGAGACCTTCGTGATCGATGGGGACGGTACCGTGCTTGTGCACATCCGCGGGCCAATCAACGAACCGTTATACGAAAACCGGATCAAGCCCGCTCTCGCCGCCGCTGCGGACTAACCGCTTTTTTACGAAGACGCGTGTACTTCATTCAGGTCAACTGGTTGAAGGTGTTACATGTCGCAAGCCGCATCTGGCTGTGATCGCTGCGCGGAAGGGCGCGCACAGAGATTTGCCACACCGTTCAGCATGGCCTTTCAGCCCATTTTCGACACGCGGAACCAGTGTGTCTTCGCCCATGAGGCGCTTCTTCGCACCCTAGGCGGCGAGGGCGCCGAAGATGTGATGAAGAAAGTCAGCGACGAGACGCGTTATTATTTCGATCAGGAATGCCGGGTCACCGCCATAATACTTGCCGCGCGTTTGGGGATCAGGGATCGGATTTCCATCAACTTCATGCCGAACGCCGTCTATAACCCCGAGAACTGCCTGCGCAGAACCATCTGGGCCGCGGACAAGTACAACATTGCCCTGGATCAGATCATTTTCGAACTGACCGAACACGAAGCCGTCGTCGATTTCGATCATTTGCGCAACATCATCGAAACCTACCGTAAGGTTGGGTTGCGCACCGCGTTGGACGACTTCGGCGCAGGGTATTCAGGACTGCGGCTTCTGGCCGAACTCGAACCCGATTACATCAAGCTGGACCGTGCGCTGATTTCGTTCATCGACCGCGAGCCTCGTCGCCGCGCCATTGTCGAAGGCACAGTTGAAATCGCCGGAAAGCTCGGGATCACCGTCATTGCCGAAGGCATAGAACGCGTCGAGGAAGCTCGCGTTCTCGCCGATCTTGGCATTGACCTGATGCAGGGGTTCCTGTTTGCCGAACCGCGGTTCGAAGCCGTGGCGGACCGCAGCGATGTCGCGTGGTCGGCTTTAAGCGAACAGCCAAACGACCATCAGAAGGATTAGCCCGGCACCTTCCATCGGTGGAATGGTGGATGGTGCAACGCGCGCGATGACGCGCAATTTATCACTCGTATACCGCATATGAGGCCCCAGTACTCATTACGCCTGCACTCTGCCTGAATTCTCCGCGCTTGCAAATATTCGGCCACATTTTTCGGAAAATTCTACCTGAGAGGGAAACAATACGCCGCTCGCCAAAGGAGCTGTTTCTTTGGAGGTCAGCTGTTAAGTAGTTGGAAAGGTATCAAATACAACTTTGAGGGGAATCGGGGCCCCAATACTGTGACCTTGGCGCGCTCCCAAGATGTCAGAAATTTGGCGTCAAGGCACGGCCCACGGTCGCCAGCTGTGACTTGCCGTTCAGCGTCATTTGAAACGTTTCCCGGTATTGAATTGCACTTTGTCTTTGAGCCAAGCACAACCCCTCAGCATGACGGTCGACTTGCTTCTTGCCCTTCTCTTGTTTGCTGCGGCCGGTGTGCTGTCGCCCGGGCCAAACAACATCATGCTGATGGCCTCGGGCGCCAATTTTGGCTACCGGCGCACGTTGCCGCATATGTTCGGTGTCGGGCTTGGACTGCCGATCATGATCCTGCCTGTCGGCCTGGGTGTCATGCAGTTGTTCGAGATCTGGCCGCCCTTGAGGTCCGTCCTGCAGGTGGTCTGCGTGCTCTACCTGCTGTGGCTGGCATGGAAGGTCGCGAATGCGGCGGCCCCGAAAGACGCGAAGAGCACCGCGAAACCTCTGACGTTTCTGCAGGCGTCGGCCTTTCAATGGGTGAACCCGAAGGCATGGACGATGGCGCTTGGGGCCATCACGCTTTACGCACCCGGCCGCGAAGCCAGCGCGATTCTGTGGGTCGCCGGTGCCTACGCCGCGATGGGGGTCGTTTCGACGAACACCTGGGTACTGGCGGGACGCCAGTTGCGGTATTGGTTGAGTGAGCCGCGCCGCCTGAGGGCCTTCAACTGGACCATGGCGACGCTACTGGTGGTGTCGATGGGGCCCGCGCTGTTGCGGGCGCCCGGCTAGGCGGCCTGCGCGAGGTTACGGAGCACGTAGTGCAGGACGCCACCGTGTTCGATGTATTCGATCTCGATCGCGGTATCGATCCGGCACTTGAGCTCGATCTCTTTCGTGGAGCCATCCGCATAGGTGATCGTGCAAGGCACGTTGGACAGGGGTTCCAGATCGCCTTCCAGCCCGTGGATCGAGACGGTTTCGTCGCCCGTCAGGCCCAGTGATTTGCGCGTTTCGCCGCCGGTGAACTCGAACGGGATGACGCCCATGCCGACGAGGTTCGAGCGGTGGATGCGCTCGAAGCTTTCGGCGATCACGGCCTTGACACTCAGAAGCGCGGTCCCCTTCGCAGCCCAGTCGCGCGAAGACCCTGCCCCGTATTGTTCGCCCCCGATAACCACGAGCGGAATGCCCTGCTCCTTGTAAGCCATCGCAGCTTCATAGATCGACGTCTGGACGCCGTCCGGGCCCTTGGTGTACCCGCCTTCGACGCCGTCCAGCATCTCGTTCTTGATCCGGATATTGGCGAAGGTGCCGCGCATCATGATTTCATGGTTGCCGCGACGCGAGCCGTAGGAGTTGAACTCGCGCACCGGAACCTGACGTTCGACAAGGTACCGGCCCGCCGGTGTGCTTTCCTTGAAAGACCCCGCGGGGCTGATGTGATCGGTCGTGATCATGTCGCCCAGAAGCGCCATGATCCGCGCGCCTTCGATATTGGTAATGACACCCGGTTCCGCGCCCATGCCCTGGAAATAGGGCGGGTTCTGAACGTAGGTGCTGGTGGGCGGCCAGTCGTAGGTTTCCTGGCGTGGCACCTCGACCCCCTGCCATTTCTCGTCGCCCGTGAAGACCTCGGCGTATTTTTCCATGAAGGCCTCGCGGGTCACGGTCTTTTCGACCAGTTCGGCGATTTCCGACTGCGAGGGCCAGAGGTCTTTCAGATAAACGTCGTTGCCGTCCTTGTCCTGACCGACCGGTTCGTTGATCAGGTCGATGTCCATGGTGCCCGCGAGCGCGTAGATGACGACCAGCGGCGGCGATGCCAAATAGTTGGCGCGCACGTCCGGGGATATCCGGCCTTCGAAGTTACGGTTGCCCGAGAGGACGGCGGTGGCGACCAGATCGCCTTCGGAAATCGCTTCCGAGATCTCCCGCTGGATCGGGCCCGAGTTGCCGATGCAGGTGGTGCAGCCGTAGCCGACGAGATTGAAGCCAATGGCGTCCAGATCGTCCTGCAGTTCGGCGGCCTCCAGATAGGCGCTGACGACTTGAGACCCCGGCGCAAGCGAGGTCTTGACCCAGGGCTTCCGGTTCATGCCGAGTTCATTGGCCTTCCGGGCCACGAGGCCTGCGCCGATCATGACATAGGGGTTCGAGGTGTTGGTGCATGACGTGATCGAGGCGATCACGACCTTGCCCGATTCCATGGTGTACTCTTCCCCCGCGACGGCCACTTCCTTGCCCATCGGGCGCTTGAAGGTTTTCTCCATTTCCTTGTTAAATGCCGCCTTGGCGTCGGTAAGCGCCACGAAATCCTGCGGACGCTTCGGGCCGGAAATGGCCGGTACGATGGTGCCCATGTCCAGTTCCAGCGTGTCGGTATAGACGGGATCGTAATCCGCCCCGCGCCACAGCCCGTTTTCCTTGGCATAGGCTTCTACCAGCCCGATGCGGTCTTCGTCCCGGCCCGTATTGCGCAGATACCGCAGCGTTTCGCCGTCGATCGGGAAGAACCCACAGGTCGCGCCGTATTCGGGCGCCATGTTGGCGATGGTCGCGCGGTCGGCGAGTGGCAGATGGTCCAGGCCCGGGCCGTAGAATTCGACAAATTTGCCGACAACGCCCTTTTCGCGGAGCATTTCCACCACCTTCAGCACCAGATCGGTGCCGGTCGTGCCTTCGGTCATCTCGCCGGTCAGCCGAAAGCCCACGACTTCGGGGATCAGCATCGAAATCGGCTGGCCGAGCATCGCGGCTTCGGCCTCGATCCCGCCCACGCCCCAGCCGAGGACGGCGGCGCCATTGACCATCGTCGTGTGGCTGTCGGTGCCGACAAGCGTGTCGGGATAGGCGACGTCCTTGCCGTTCTGGTCGGTGTCGGTCCAAACGGTTTGGGAGAGGTATTCGAGGTTCACCTGGTGGCAGATGCCGGTGCCCGGCGGCACGACGCGGAAGTTGTTGAACGCGGACTGGCCCCACTTGAGGAAGGTGTAGCGTTCCATGTTGCGTTCGTATTCGCGGTCGACGTTCATCTGGAAGGCGCGCGGGTTGCCGAATTCGTCGATCATGACCGAGTGGTCGATAACGAGGTCGACGGGATTCAGCGGATTGATCTTTTGCGGGTCGCCGCCAAGCGCCTTGATCCCGTCGCGCATCGCGGCGAGGTCCACCACCGCAGGCACGCCGGTGAAATCCTGCATCAGAACGCGCGCCGGACGGTAGGCAATCTCGCGGGGGTTCTTGCCGCCTTTCGCGCCCCATGCGGCAAAGGCCTTGATGTCGTCCACGCTGACCGTCTTGCCGTCCTCGAAGCGCAGCATGTTCTCCAGCACTACCTTCAGCGCGGCGGGCAAGTTGGCGAAACTGCCAAGGCCCGCAGCTTCGGCCGCCGGGATTGAAAAATAGTCGACTGATTGGCTGCCGACGGTGAGGGTTTTGCGGGTCTTGGAGGAATCGTGGCCGACTGTGATGGGCATTGGCAAACTCCGTTCGAAACAACGTTGAATGGCTTTGCGCATCCATACTCCGTGTACGGCAGGCGGGCAATCGGGAAGCGCGGGGGTGACGACGACTTCGAGCCCAAAGCGGTCATGCGCTCTCGTATTAGCTCGAGGTAGTGGTCATGCATCTAGACAGCCTATCGCAGCTTTTGCCATAACCGCGAGTTTTCTGGCACTTCTGCGCCCAATAATCTCGAAAAACGATCCGGGCCGGAAGCCTGCCCAGCTCCCGCCGCGATCCGGCCAAAATCGTAGCGTTTTTTCTGCCTAGCTACGACCAAAACGGATTGGCTTATGACACATTTCAGCAGAGCGTTCACCGGCCTAACGTCCTTGGCCATTGGTATCTTCTTCCTTCTCCTGACAACCGCAAGCCTTCGGGCGACAGCGATCCACTCGCAGTCCGGTAACACGACACATGCGGCGATCACGCTTGGCTCGGCGTTTTTACTGTTCTTTGCCGCGCTCTTTTTCGCGCTTCCCACACCGCGGAAGAAGCTGATTTATGCAACATTCTCCGCACCGGGGCGGGCGCTGTTCGGTACGCTCTTCATCGCGTTTTTCGGTATTGTAACAGCATTGCTTGCAGCGTCCCCCAATGTCGCAGGCAATCCGCTTCTGTTGGGTGCATCACAGACTATGGTACTTGTCGCGCTCGGCTGCCTTTTCGTCGCCTTTCTGATCACTTTCCTAATGCCAGGTGTCGCCTATTCCGAGATCCGCGCCGCCTACCGAGAAGCACAATCGTTCGAGCGGAGCCGCGCCACCAGCTACGCCAATGCGTTCGAACCGATGCCGGGCGAGGACCGCCGGGGTCCCTTGACGAAGTTGATGGCGGTCGTCTTCGGGCTGGCCAGTGTGGCCGTCGTGGGTCTTGCGGGCTACGGGCTGTTGCACGCGCAGTTCATTTCCTCCGCGGCCCACGTGGCCTACGTGAAGGAAAACAGCGCCTGGATCATACTTGGTTACGGGATCATCGTTTTCGGTAGCTTGTACTTCGGAAAGAGTGGCAGAAGCGTCATCCAAAACCGGTTCCTGCGTAGGATCGGCGTTTTCGTTTTTTTCGCCCCGTTCACGTTTTTCTCTATTCCTGCGGCGCAATCCGGCTTGCCAGCCGTGTTGTCGCTTCAGGAACACGGCCGTTACGACAGCATTCAAGTTACGGTTGTGGAGCGTGGCCGAGCATCGTCTCGCCGCGGCTGCTACAGAAAGGCCACGGTTGTTTGGGAGGTCCACAATCGGCAGCTCTGCAATGTTCCCGAACAGATATGGCGCGACCTGAAACCCGGGCAGACACTGGAATTGGAAGGCTTCCTGACGAACTACGGATTCCGATACGAGCGAGTGCGGCAGGCTTCGTAACAGAATGACAAAACTCTCCAGCCCTAGTCGGATTCTTGAAGTGCTTCGCCAGCGGCCAGGCGATAGGTGTTCTATGACGCTCGCGATAACCGCTTCGTCCCGCCAAACGGTGATCTCAAGACCCTAGAACTGACGGTGCTGGTGCGCGTCCGATGGCCCTAACGCAGGTTCATCCGAAGCGCCGCCGCCGCTGCGAATGGCAGAACGGCAAGCGTGCCAAGCGTGATCAGCGCGACCAGAAGAACCGGTGTCGTCGTCGCCAGCCCCTCGCTCGCGCGGCGCACGGCGTCCGCGCCGAAGATGAGGGTCGGGACGTAGAGCGGCAGCACGAGGAGCGACAGGAGGAGGCCGCCGCGTTTAAGCCCGACGGTGAGCGCCGCGCCGAACGCGCCCAGCATCGAGAGCGCTGGCGTGCCGATGGCTAGGCTCAGCACGAGAGTCGCAAAGGCTTGCACAGGCAGGTTCAGAAGCACCGCCAGGACTGGCGCGGCCAGCGTCAGGGGCAAGCCGGTCGTCAACCAATGCGCCAGCGCTTTGGCGTATATGACCGTTTCCAGTGGCAAGGGGGCGGTTGCAAGCAAGTCGAGCGAACCGTCCTCGAAATCCACAGCGAAGATCCGGTCGAGCGACAGGAGGCAGGCCAGAAGCGCTCCGATCCAGAGGACTCCGGGCGCGATCCGGGCCAGCACCTCGCGCTCGGGGCCGACGCCGAAGGGGACCAGCACGATGACGATCAGGAAGAACGCAAGTGCCAGGCCGAACCCGCCGCCCGCGCGAATGGCGAGCCGAAGATCACGTGTCAGAAGCGGGGTCACAGGAAGGCCTCGTCGAAGTCTTTCGACGCGCTTGTCGAGGCCTTGAATTGCGTGACGTCCAGCGTGCGTGCCTTTAGCCCCAGGTCGATGTGAGTGGCAATGACGGCGGCTCCCCCGCCCGCCAGATGCGCCTCGACCGCGCGCGCAAACATCGCGACAGAGGCCGCGTCGAGCGACACTGTCGGCTCGTCCAGCGCCCAGATGGGCCGCCCGGTGACCATCAGGCGCGCCAGTCCCAGGCGGCGTTTCTGTCCTGCCGACAAGGCACCGGCGCGGCGGTCCTTCAATGCCGTCAGGTCGAAGGCTTCCAAGGCCGCATCGATACCGCGCGTGCCGAAGAGCGCGGCCCAGAAAGTCAGGTTTTCGGTCACCGTCAGCGTGGCCTTCAACCCGTCCGCATGGGCACCGTAAGCAATGCTGTCATCCGCTGCCTCGATCGTCCCCTGCGCCGCGGGCTGAAGCCTTGCAATGGTCCGCAAAAGCGTCGTCTTGCCCGAGCCGTTCGGGCCGCGCAGAATCAGCGCCTCTCCGGGCGACACTTCGAAGCTGACGTTGTCCAGAATGATCAAACCGCCGCGCGCGCAGCCAACGGAGGTAAGCGAAAGAAGGGGTGCCGTCATGGGGCCAAGACATCGCCCAAGTCGGGCGGGTTGTCCACGGGGCTCAAACCGGCAGGACGGCAAGCCCGACGCGACGGCCTTCGCCCAGAAGCACGTTGTACGTGCGGCAGGCCTGAGGCGAAGACATAACCTCGGCTCCCATGCCTGCGGCTTCCAGCGTCTCGCGGAGCGATCCGGGCAGATGCGCGATTTCGGGGCCCATGCCGATCAGCAGCACATCCACGGCTCCGGCGGCCTTCAAGAGCGTTTCGGCATCCTGAAGCCCGCCCCAGGGCTGAACGCCGCCCGGCAGGACCGCAAGCGGCGCCTCATGGGCTTCGCCGCCAATCCGGAAGAAGCCGGGGCCGTAACCGTCGATTGGCTGCCCGTCGTCGTAGTTCACTTCGTTCAACTGCATCTCATCCGTCCCAGATCGGCAGGCCGAGTATGGCCGAGGCTGCGATGATCGCATAGGCCACGCGGCGATAGAGGTCTTCCAGATCGGGCCGGAACAGCAACGCGCCGACCCAGTTGCCCAGAAGATAGGGCAAGATCATCAAAACGCCCAGTGCCACGGCCGAGGCCACAAGAAATCCGTTCCAGGCCAGCACCGCCAGCAACAGCACATCGGCCATGATCAGGTAAAGCGTCAGGTTCGCGCGCACCGCTGCAGCGGGCAGCGTGGAGGCCATGTAGAGCATGATGATCGGCGGCCCCGGTAGGCCGACCGCGCCTGCCAGAAACCCGCCCAGGGCGCCTACCCCATAGAGGATGCCGTTGGTGATCTGCCCCCTGTAACGAACGCCGAGGATCAGGAGCGTCAGCAAGGTCAAAGCAATGAGCGACACGCCCCAGCGAAAGATCTCGGGCGCGACGAGGGACAGCACCCAAACGCCGAACGGTAAGGCAATGAGCGCGCCGAGGCCGAGGCGCAGAAGATCGCCCGGCGTACCGTCGCGCAAAGCGCGCGGAACGTGGATAAGGGGGGCGGTCAGGTCCTTGATGATGAGCGTCGTCAGGGCTTCGAACGGGCCGAGCACCTGTGCCGCGAAGGGCAGATAGATCATCGCCGTGCCGAAACCGGCAAAGCCCCGCACAACGCCCGCCAACAACGCGCCCGCGATCAGCAGCCAGAGGCCTTGCGTTGCGAGGGCCTCAGACATCCCCCTCGCCCGTCTCGATCCAGTGCCGGTGGGCCGGGTCGGGCAATAGTTCGGCAAAGCGGCTCTGATAAAGGTCGATCTGCGTGTCGGTGAAGTTGTCGTGCCAAGTCCCGGCCTGTCCGGCGGCGAAGAAGGCCGCGTCACTGTGCCAGAAGTCGTTCGCGGCCTCGGGCGCGAAGTCGCTGGCGCGGGCTTTCATTGCGCCGAAGCTGGTTGCCTTTGTGATCGCAGCTTGCAGTTCGGAGCTGGCGTTGGTGTCAAGGAAGTCGTTCAGACGCGCAACGGTGCCCGCGTGATCGCGGCTGATCGCGGCGTAATGCAGCACCAGTTTTTGCGGCAGGCGGGCAGACAGAACGGCATGCTCGAAGTGGCGCACGATGGCGGTCAGGCTGTCGCGGTCGACTTCGCCTTCGTCAAAGGGGCGATCGAGGAAATAGGGCAGCGAAGTCTCAACAGGCTCCAGCAGAGGGTGCTCGTCGACAAGTTTCGAATTGGCGAGGTGCTTGCGGATCGACAGGAACACTTCCAATGGGTGACGGAAGACGGTAACGGCGTCGACACCTTCCCAGACGGGCCAGCCGTCAGCGGGTGTGTGGGTCTTGATGACCCGGCGCGTACGCATCGCGGCCAGAATGGCTTCGACCTGATCGCGCGGCGCGGTGTTGGCGTCGATCCAGGGCGAGACGACACCCAGCTTGTCCGGCAGTTCTGCCGCGCCGTGCAAGAGCATGGCGATCATGCTTTGCGTCCAGGTGGTGCCGGATTTGGCGGGGGTCACGAGGATCACGTCGCCCTTACGTGGGACGTACCCCTCCCACCGCTCCGGTTCGGTGATCGTGCCGCGATAGTGCCGGTCCGCCGCGACAAGCTGTCGGACGGCGGCCACCTCAGGCGTCCACGTTAGCGAACTGCGTTCCCGCGCCGCCCCCGCCTTCGCCCGGCTTGGACCAGTCGCGCTTCACGCCCAGCATCAGGACGACGTTCTTGGCGACATAGACGGACGAATAGGTGCCGATGATCACACCCCATGTGATGGCGAAGACGAAGCCTCGGATCACGTCGCCGCCGAAGATCAGAAGGGCGATCAGCGCGATGAGCGTGGTGCCGCTGGTCATCAAGGTCCGGCTGAGAGTTTCGTTGACCGTGCGGTTCATCACCTCTTGCAACGCGGTCTTCTTGAATTTCCGCAGGTTTTCCCGCAGCCGGTCGAAAATTACCACCGTGTCGTTGATCGAGTAGCCGACGATGGTCAGGATCGCCGCAATGGTCGCCAGATCGAAGCGGATTTGCAGCAGGCTGAAGATGCCGATGGTGATGATCACATCGTGGAAAAGCGCGGCGACCGCGCCCACCGAGAACTGCCATTCGAAGCGAAGCCAGATATAGATGAGGATCGCGGCCAAGGCGGCCAGAACCGCGAGCAGCGCCGTTTGCACCAACTCGCCCGAGACCTCGGGGCCGACGGATTCGACGGACGTGAACTCGATCGACGGGTCGACCGCCATCAGTGCCTCGTCAATCGCCTGGATCATGTCGGAAGATGCGCTTTCCTCGCCTTCTTGTGCCTGGATGCTGATGGCGGCGACATGCTGGTCGTCACGGAAGGTCGGGTCGAAGACCTCGACGATACTGACCTCGCCCAGACCGAGCGGCGCGACCGCATCGCGGTAGGCACCCACGTCGACCGGCGTTGTCGCTTCCGTCCGGATGGTGGTGCCGCCCCGGAAATCGATGCCGAAGTTCAGACCCACCGTCAGCCACAAGAGGATCGACGCGATGACCGCAACTATGGAAATGCCCATCGTGACATTGCGGAAGCGGAAGAAGTCGAAGTTGGTTTCCTCGGGGACAAGTCTTAACCGCATGTCACACCTCGATCGTTTTGGGGCGGCGACGTTCGAACCACAAGATGACGAAAAGCCGGGTCACGAAGATCGCAGTGAAGACAGAGGTGGCGATGCCGACCAAAAGCGTGACGCCGAAGCCCTTCACCGGGCCCGAGCCAAGCGCGAAGAGGATCAGCGCCGTGATGCCTGTCGTTATGTTGGCGTCGATGATGGCCGAGAGCGCCTTTTCGTAGCCAAGCTCGATTGCGCGGCTGGGGCCTTTGGCGGTCTTCAGTTCCTCGCGGATGCGTTCGAACACCAGCACATTGGCGTCCACCGCCATGCCGATGGTCAGGACGATGCCCGCGATGCCGGGCAAGGTCAGCGTTGCGCCGACAACCGACAAGACGCCCAGCAGCAGCGACACGTTCAGCAAAAGCGCGATGTTGGCGAAGATGCCAAAGAGGCCATAGCTCATCGCCATGAAGATCAGAACCGCGATGAACGCGATGATACAGGCGATCTGGCCGGCTTCGATCGAGTCCTGGCCGAGCGTTGGGCTGACCGTGCGCTCTTCCAGGAAGTCGAGGTCCGCAGGAAGTGCGCCGGCGCGCAAGAGCACCGCCAATTCGGTCGAGCCTTCGACGGTGAAGTTGCCCGTGATCTGGCCCGATCCGCCACAGATGGGCTCCTGGATCTGCGGTGCCGTGATGACCTCGTCATCCAGCACGGTCGCAAAGAGCGCGCCGGTGTTTTCCGTCGTATAGTTGCAGAAGACACGCGCGCCTGATGGATTGAACCGGAACCCGACTGCCGGTCGTCCGTTCTGGTCAAAGCTGGGCTGTGCATCTGTCAGGTCGTCGCCAGTAAGGATGGGCGTAGCTTCGAGCACGTAGAAGAAACCTTCTTCGTCGACATCCGGCAGAACGATGTTGCCCGGGCCCGGGTTGGCTTCGGCATTGCTGGTCTGACGTACAACGGGATGGAACGTCAGCCGCGCGGGCGTGCCAATCCGGCCTTTAAGTTCTTCGCCGCTGACCCCCGGGACCTGGATGAGGACACGGTCATTCCCTTGCCGGGTGATGGATGGCTCGGTCGTGCCGTCGGGGTCGATCCGACGGCGAAGGATCTCCTGCGTCTGCTGAAGCGTCCGGTTGTCGGTCTCGATCTTTTCCGCTTCGGTCAATTCCACGGAAATGACATTACCCTGCCCGGTCACGTCCAGCGTCTGCGCCGCCAAACCCGTCAAGCTGACGACGGGCTGTGCCAGTTCACGCACCTCGGCCACGGCCGTGTTCAAGGCGTCGGCATTCTGGATGCGGACCTGCAAAACACCCGCAGGCGAGCCGTCGACGCGCTCGACAAACCCCACCTGATCGCGAATGCCGACCAACTGGTCGCGCACATCGGGCCAAAGCGCGTCCATCCGGCTTTGATAGACATCGTCCGTTTGCACCTTCACCAGAAGCTGCGCCCCGCCCCTCAGGTCGAGGCCGAGGTTGACCAGCGTGGACGGCAGGTAAGAAGGCCAGGTCGCAAGGCTGGCTTCCCGGTCCGGCGTCACACCCAACTGTTCGATCTCGGCCGCCGCCTTGTTGTGCGTTTCGACCTTCTCATAAAAAAAGTTCGGGAAGGAAAACAGAATGCCACAAAGGCAAACGCCCAAGATCAGAACGCGTTTCCAAAGGGGAATCTGGAGCATTTAGGTGGCCGGTTCGGTTTTGGAGCGGACCTGCTGGATGGTGTGCTTGATCACGCGGACGTTGACGCCATCGGCGATTTCCACCTCGACCTCGCCGTCTTCGCGGACTTTGGTGACCTTGCCGACCAGACCGCCCTGGGTGACCACCTGATCGCCCCGGCGCAGCGCTTCGACCATCGCCTGATGCTCTTTCAGCTTCTTTTGCTGCGGACGGATCAGCAGGAAATAGAAGATGGCGAAGATCGCGATAAAGAAGGGAAGTTGCGCGATAAGCGCCGAGCCGCCAGACCCGGCGGCCTGCGCATAGGCAGGTGTGACAAGCATGGTTTTATCCTTGTTCTAGACGGGGGGCCGCGTATCGGTTCCCGCCCCTTTTTCATTTGGCGCGCACCCTATCTGTGGCCCCCGGCGTTGGCAAGCAAGGGGGCGCGCGGAAATGACCGGTTTTTGAGTGCTTCCAGAGCTTGTGCAACCAGCGGCGTGTGTTTGCGATGTCTTCCGGCGGGGCAAGAGATGTGCGCGATCAACTGCGTTTCCAACATTTCGATGCGGTCATTTGCAGATAACTCAGTTGGCCAGCCGCGCTTGATGCCAGCCTCACGTTGATCCTCGACGCAAGACGCCTTCACGTCGTACGCATGTCAGCGGCTTGCGGGGAACATTTTTGCACCCCGGCCAGTGTGTGGCTGTCAGCTTTGTCGAGCCGTGCCCTTTCGCGGCTCGAAACACTGTTTCTGAGGTCGATGTGTACAGAGTTTTCGGGTTCTTCGCGCTTTTGCTTCTTCCGACCGTCTGCTTATCCGATGATCGCCTCGCGCGTGCGTTCCCGGGCAAGGACATCGTAATTTCGCGATACAAGGCAGAGGACATCAAGACCGTCTAAGCTCTCAGTCAGGATGCACCGCGCCTTCTCTCTATCCGCGAGATGTTTTCACGTCGGGGTATTTGGGAGCCCCATACCGGCAGGTTCTCTTCGACAAAGTTCGTCGCCGACCTCGCGCGGGAGAGAACGGCGCTGATATTGAAAGCCGAGGAAACCGCCGATCCGGTCCTTGAGCCGCTCTTTTCCATTTCGAGAAGGTGCGCAAACTCTACATCTGAACGAGGGATGTCTCGGGGATCGGGTCACCTCGTCTACCATCTTTTCAATAAGCCCCGGTACCTTTGCGGCTTCGCTTCCCATTTGAGCGCGACAAATCCCTGAGGAATGGAAAAGGGCATCTGGTGCTTTGCTCCAATCTCGACTTGGGCTATAAGCTCTTGCTTATTTATGCATCGTATTATGGCGGTATGTGTTCGTCCTTTGTGCGAGGGTAAACGGGATGGGATGGGAATTTGAGTGGTGTGAGAATTGGTGTCACCCGGAGGCGCGCGCAATTGAGGCCAATGCCGCCATCGGCTCTGGCAATGCCTTGCGCACGAAGACTTCTCCTTTCAGCTTCTCCAATGTCATTCACGCCTGGTCCAAGGCGCACGGGCATGACGTCCTTAGGCCGCTCAGTTTCATTGCCACTCACAGCGACCAACGGCGGGCTGCTGGTACCCTGATAGAAGACAATCGCGAGACTGGCGGGGCTCTTCACAGAGCGCTCCGTTTCGCCGGCTATGATCTCTTCGATTTCACAGAGCCGTTCTTGCTGCCTTCGCCCAATGGGACCAGCGAACTCGAGGTGGAATTCTGGAGTGAGCTATGGCGATCGGTCAGGGTGGAGGTCGGCACGCGAGGGTTCCGGCGTGTGGATCGTATCGAAGTGCCGCGCGTGCGGAAGGCTACCTCCGAGAAAGAAGAAACTGACGACACAAAAGAACGTGC
>JAAUYH010005091.1_pt1 | contig 23080 bp, 16 predicted proteins | sample 7278061 | NCBI WGS metagenome assembly JAAUYH01 (sample SAMN14350203, study PRJNA611818) | marine sediment metagenome | isolation source: surface marine sediment (0.6m) | place: French Polynesia: Moorea | collected 2018-08 | reverse complement strand
GGAATGGAAACTTGGTAGACGGGCAACGATGTGGTCGGCGGTATCGAGGTATGTGCGTGCGAACAGGGTTCGCGTGTTACTATTCTCCGCTGCCGGCGCGGGAGTCGTGACCGCTGCGTACTACGGTCGGCGGTATTACCAGCTGATACAAACCGGCCTGGAGGCGGAGCGCGAGGAAGGAGCGCGACGCCTGCGCGCGCGATATGTGGCGAATGCGGCGGCTGCCTCGCAGGCCGCCACCGCGTTGCTGCCATTGTTGGTGACGGCGTTGAAGGAGTCGAATCTCGCAGATGTGGACGGCATTGTGGCGGCACTGAAGGCGGACGGCGGCAAGGACAAGGTGCGGCGTTTCGAATTGTTGCGCGATGCGACGTTCGTCGAGTTTGTCGGCACCGCGTACATCATCGCCTGCCTGAGCGTGGCGGTTTGTCTGCAGGCCAACTTGGTTCGACGCGATGAGAGCCGTGACCCAACTGTACGGGAGACGTACCACGCGGTGGTGGGCGCCCGATTGGAGCGCGGGGTGACGGAGCTCATAGAAACCGTCAGTACGGTTGTGAAGGAGATTGGCAAGGTGCCGCTGAAACGCCGCGTACAACAAAGTGACGTGAAGGAGTTGTGTGTGTCAATTCTACACGGTGTGCGTGCGTCGCCGCCGAGTTTGTTGCAGCCCGACTACCTGTACGATAGCGAGAACACCACGCCGGAAGTGAGCGACGCCGTGGCCGAGCTGTTGGACGAAAGCGCTGACCTTGCTGTAACTCTCGATGCGCCCGCCGTGGTCTGGGTCGTCGCCTGTCACGTATTGGATTTGCTACTGAACACAGTGGAGTGGAAAGCAAGCGCAGTTCCCTGCGCAGCCGTACTGTCACCGCTACATAGCGCCGCCACGACCGTATTGACGGAATTACCAACAGGCCTGCAGCGTCTGCCCGCGGTGGAGCGATTAGGCGCCGCCGTATTTCTATCAGGCGAAGCACCAGCTGGCAACACACGAGGCCTACATTAACGACTCATACCACATCGGAGTTATTTCGCAATCTCGCCCCAGGCCCAGGTCACACCGCGATGCAGAACATCGTTATCGCGCCTGCGAACTCGACGCCACTACCGCTACTGGTGCTGCTCGCCGCGCGCGGGTTCGGCGCGCCGAAGCAACGGCGCAATCCGGAGCGGGAACTGCGCAAACTACGCGGCAAAATCATGCGCTGTCCGACGTGCAACGGGATAGGCAAGAAGCCGTGCCCCATCTGCAAGGGGTCGAAGCGGATGAGCGGGTTCCTCGGCGCCGAGGTGTCGTGCGTGCCGTGCGATGGGAAGGGCAACCTGGGGCGCAAGTGTGCGGACTGTAACGGACTGGGTTTCTTCGAGCCGCGCGGGTGAGTCGGGCGCACACGAAGCGGCGATGGATAAATTTACTCTTTCTTGGGCTCGCTCTCCTTCTTCTTCTTCTTCAGCGGCCGCTTCTCCACCGGGATGGCGTCCAGCTTCACCGCCATGATGATGTCGTTCGTGGTGAGCCCGCCCAGCGAGTGCGTGCTCAGCTCGACGTACACGTGGTTGTAGTTGCGGATCGCCAGGTCGGGGTGGTGGTTCTCGCTCTCCGCGACCGCGCCCGCCTTGTTCAGGTAGTCCAGCGCCAGAGCGAAGTTGCGCACGCGGAAGTGCTGCGTGATCGCCGTGTGCGCCTCGTTCAGCTTCCACGTCGGGATCAGCGCCATGTGCGCGTCCAGCTCCGCCGCGCTCAGCGTCTCCGTCAGCCCCTCGCACCCCGCGCACTTCGACGCCGCCGTGATCGTCGTACTCATCGCGCGGTACGGCGCCCCTGCGAATTTGGGGAATGTGTGCCTCGCCAAACCCAACATAGGCACGGGTGGTCGCTTTTTATTGCTGTTCGGAAAACCCCGCCAATCAAATGAATAATGTAGCGCGGATTTCTCTCTGTTGATATCTTGTCGTCTGCTGAATATTCCTACCGCACCACGCCCAGTCCCGCTATCAACCGCATGTCGAACAATCAAACGTTCAACTTTCACTCGTACCGCTCAGCAGTTGTCATCGATGTAGTGGCACTGTAGTATGTTCTCCTCTGTCATGTGAGTAAAAAGCTGATAAATGCATGGGATTCACTCTCCCGCGTTACAAAACACGCAGACTCTTTACGTACCCCTACTTCTTCAGTGGCCGTTTCTCCACCTCTATCTGGTCAATCTTCGCCGCCATGATGAAATCGTTCACCGTGAGTCCACCCACGCAATGCGTGCTCAGCTCGAGGAGCACCTGGTTGTAATTCTTAATCGCCAGGTCGGGGTGATGATTCTCTTCCTCCGCAATCGCGCCGGCCTTGTTCATAAAGTCCAGCGCCACCGCGAAGTTGCGCACACGGAAGTGCTGCGCGATGGCTGTCCCGCTCTCGTTCAGCCGCCAGGTGGGTACCACCGCCATGTTCTTCGCGATTTCCGCGGGCGGCAGCGTCTCCTTCAAGTCCTTGTAGTGCAAACACTTTGAAGCCGCGCTAAGCGCCGAGCACATCCGCAGCGGCGAGCGCGCCACGCCGTCGCCGCGACGCAGCGCGAGCGGGGTGAGCGGTACGAACGCGCGTCTGGTCGTGTCGACTCTCATGCCGTCGATTGTGCGGGTAACCTCAGGGGCGTCACGAATATGACCAACAAAAATGTGGGTTATTATTGTAGACAAAACACCAAATAGTACAGGGAACGAGGTAAGTGCACTTTAAACAACAAGCTCAACACCCAGTAGTACAACTATGACAAACCACATGAGAAAACAAGAGACGTAATAACACAACCCAAAGGAAGGCGAGAGAACGGTGTTAACAACAACAACAAAGCACAAGGTTTACACAGAATTACGGAGGGGAGGGGATGGGGGACGGGGTGATGGGGGAGTCGAAGGGGCGGATGTAGGTGGCCTTGATGCCGGAGCTCTTCTCACAGGGGTAGCGGCCGGCGGCGTTCATGGGGCCGGAGACGGTGTAGCGGTCGTAGCTCTTCCTGGAGCACCAGAGGTTGCCGGCGACGTCGCAGACGTACTGGTCGTCAGTGATCATCTTCTTGGTGCACTCGCCGGTGTCGACGCCGTAGGGGCGGGTGATGGAGCGCTCGACGGTGGGCGTGATGCGGCTGCACTTGCAGCCGCAGGGGATCTTGAGGGGGCCCACGGAGATGACCGAGTCGCGCTTGGTCTGCGACTTCCACTCGAGCGCGTGCAGGATCACAAACCCGTCCAGCGGCTGGTCGAAGTTCACGATCGCCGAGCAGCGCGAGTCGGTGCTTCCGTAGGCGCAGTTCACGGGCGTCACCGGGTCGTTACCGCGGTACGAGGTCCACGGGTGCGCCTGTGTCGGCGACATGTTGACATAGTCCCAGTTGTCGCCCCAGGTGGTCATGACGCCTGTGAACCAACGATGCTCGGTGTTCAGGATGGTGAAGCCAAGGCCGTGCTGGTTCACGTCCGCGTACGTGGACTGGTCAGCGGTGGTGGGCAGGGTCAACGAGCGGTGCTCGATCTTGAACAAATGTTGGAGTAGAATCGAGTCCGAGGGGAAGGACCAAGTCGCGTTTTTCAGCTCATTACCGCGCCAGCCGAACACGAGCGCACCCTTGCGAAGATTGTTGTCGATGTTGACCAGGTCGCCCTCCATGTCGATGTCGTACAGGCGCAGGTCTTGCACTGTGCAGCGCCAGCCCGGGCACGTCACCTTGAGTCCTTGCATGGGGAACCAGTGGGACTGGTAGGCGGGGTCGGCGGTGGACGAGTTGTTGATGCGACACTTGCCATCGCCGTCCTGGCCGAACGACAGGTACTGCGGCTCCAACGAGAGCGACACCGTGGTCAGGCCCGTGCCCGAGTTGGTGCCGGTGCCGGTTTGTGAGCCAGTGGGGTCGGATGCCCACGTCGGGCAGTTGTTCCAGGCGAACGTCTCCACCTTGATCGTGCGGTCCCCGAACCCATCGCTGATCTGCAGCGTACCCCCCGCGTCGACGATGTCGAACAAGTTGTACTCGTCAAAACCCGTGGCCAGGCAGTCGGCGTTCGATGGAACGATCACACTGAAGATGCCCAGCGCGAGCAGTAGAATCATGGTGGCCTTCATCGTCTTCATGATTGTGGCGAGGGCGGAGGTGCTGTGAGAAGTCTCGTGGATGCGCAACGACTTATATAGCACGAGAACTACAACATTTTTTGATGGATGCTTACTCGGCGATGCTCAATACTGAGCAGATGTTTCGTGAACTACCGCTGTTTCTGAAGCGGGCATGCTGCGTCGCGTGAATTGTGCTCACGCGAGAAGTTGTCTTCGTCTCGTATTGGCAGTTCGCAATATTCTACCGAGAGTATCGCTTTCGATTTTGGGCGGTTGTTACAGTGGAAATGAGAATGGGGAAGAATATTTGAGCGGCAGCTGCCACGTAGGTAAATTCTAAAAATGCTATAGCAGCACGAGGTGGAGTGTTACATTATTTGAGTTGTGAAGTTCGGAACGCTAAGTTCATTTAATGTACCAGTAAAAATGGGAAATCATTCAACAATCCTCAGATCATGCCCAATCCTTCGCAACGCCACCAACACCGTGTCGACAGTTTTGTCCACGTCTACTTCAAAGCTCACATCCTTCAAAGCTGTGCAGGTGTTAAATATATAACCACCTCTAGTCCGGCACTTTTCCTTATACACTTCTCGCATATCCTCCGTCACTTGAGTGCTCACATCAAAGTACCACAGTCTGCAGTTCCTTGCCATCAGACTATACGTCAGGTGTACAAATCTCGGTGGGAAGATTTCAATAATCGCGCCATGTCTCGGCATCCAGATACTGCCGATCTCATGCTCCCCATGCGGCGTCAGTAGCACGCCTATCCCCGCGAACAGTCTCACGTGCTCCACCGCTGTCTTCAACGACTCCGTGCTATGCAGTTCGAACTGGAACCCGTACTTCGTTGCCGTCTGCTTCAGCGATTTGGTCAGCGCTTCAACATTTCGAATACCTCCCTTATCATGACGTTGCAATAGTACAACCTTTCTCGGCGGACGACTGTATTGTATTGTTCCCACACTCCCATAACCCGGTTCCTTAATACCCAGTAGACGCCACCCGGAACTTCGCAAATACTCGCACACTCTCGGGTCGCCCAAATCACTTGACTTGGGCCCCACCGTGAAACGTCGTGTGCACACCAAATCGAACGGCGTGTCATCTCTCTGTTCATTGAAGAACAGCAGTTTCGACTTCAGTCTTGGGAAAGCCTCGAAGAGCGACCTTGTCCACAAATGCTTCTCCTCATCCATAGTCTGCTTCTGGTACAACCTTTTCACGTCCAACCTCATGAGGAGCGCGAACAAAAAGCGGCTCATGTCGCTCAGGCCTTCGAACTGCGCAACCGAGCTCGCCATGAACACGTGGTTCGCCGGCTGGAACAGTTGGCGCAGCCGCGTCGGGCCGGTCGTGAGCGACTCGTTGAGCGCCGCCTGCCACAGCGCGGTGTCGAGCAGCCACACGTTGTTCGTGAGGAAGCTGTGGCTGTCGTTCTGGTCGCGGTAGTCGTGCGGCACGAACGCCATGCTGCGCACCCAGCGCACGCGCACGGGGCGCAGCATGTTGGCGATGAGCGACGAGTACGTGCGCCAGCGCGCGTACATGCACGAGTGCCGGGGCGCGAACGAGTGCCCGGGCGGCGGCCACGCTGCCGGCCCCGCGCCCAGTCGGTTCTCGCACCACTTGTCGCTGGCCACCGGGATGTAGTTCTTGTGCGTGTCGTCAACAAAGAACACGTGCGGCTGTGTCACATACTCCGCCTGCTCCTTGTTCACCAGCACACACATAATCCCCATGTACACACAGCTCTGCCCGCCGTCCGAATACTCGCGACACCCCACACGCTCCGTGCGAATTCCACCGGTATCACTATCATTCCCGTAGTTCGTCGGTGATGTCCAGGTCGGCTCGTTTTCAGGGTACGTCGTGATGAGCGTCGTGTCCCACATTTCAGGTCTCGCCCCACCGCGACCATGATGCGAATAGAAAACCCCTCCTATCACCACCGTCACAAGGCAAACGATTAAAGCCCATCGTTGGTTGACGACTTTAGCCCATGAAGAAGCGATTGTCGGCACATCTGCAGTCGTAGAATCGGATTCCGGGAGCGTAGAAGAAGAGCGAGTGGCAAGCCGCCGAGCAGTGAGCAGCGGTTGTCGCGAGAATCGAGGCATGAAGTGGGGCTGAGGTCGACACTACGCGCATCGCGTCGAATGCTGATGTACAGGAGTGGAAATTTTTGGCGTACTTTTTTGACATGCTCGCGCTCACCCATTGCACGTGCCATGTAGAAGGTCACGCGAAGAAACAACTCCAGCGAGCCAAAGAAGAGCAAGCACAGCCCCAAACTACAACATCACAATTCATCGCACATTTTACATCACTTATCGCCGACGTAAGGGCCCCCGATACCGAGGACAACGAACAACGCACCGATCACCCCGTGTAGCACGATAGCGATGGGCGAGGAGATCTTAAATACAGTCATTGCCACGCCAGCCGACACCGCGAGCGAGAACGACGCCGGGCCCACCATCACGCGCTTGAGGAGCATCCAAACGCCGGCGACGATGAGCCCGGACGCCGCGGAGTTGACGCCCTGCACGATGTCGCGCACGATCTTCCTCTTGCGCACTTGCTCCCAGAACGGCAGTAATCCGAGCACAATGATGATGCCGGGTCCAAACAGCCCCACCGCGCCACGAAACGCGCCGGGAAATCCAGCTATGGCGGCGCCGAGGAACGCGGCCAGGTTGAACATCGGCCCCGGCACACACCCGACCAGCGCGAACCCAGCTAGGAACACCTCGTTCGGTAGCATCCCCGTCTCGACAATTTCGTTCAGCAGCATGGGGATAATCACGATGCCGCCGCCCACGCTGATGGCGCCCATCGTCCAGAACACCTTCAGCACGTGGTTCGGGCGCGATTGCGGATTCGAGAATATCGCCAGCCCCGTCAGCACGAGGAACAGCGTCACGAGCAGCATGCCGACGCGAGGCCGGATCCCACTTTCCCACGAGTGCAGCTCGTCGTCCTGCTGCGATTCCGGCAGTGTCTCGCCGTTCGCGATTTGTCGGTTGACGATGACTTTCTGCGCGAGAGCCACCGCCCCGCCGAATATGAGCAAACCGATGTAGCTCGCGGACGCATACGCGGGCGGCACGCACACCGCGGCCGCGGTGACGATGACGGTGACCAGCCACTTCACCTTGTCGTCGCCGTCGCACTTGGTGACGATCTTGTACGCGGCCAGCGCGACCATCGCGAACGCCGCCGCAATCAGCCCACAGAAGTACTCGTTGAGCGCGCGGATGAGCGGCCCCGACTGGACGCCCTTGCTCAGGTTGCCGTGGTACCACACGCCGGCCAGGGACATCACAAGAAACCCGGGCAGGAAGAAAACAAAGAACGTCAGCAGCCCGCCCGCCAGCCCGCCGAACGTCGCGCCCAGCGCGGTGGCCAGCTGCGTCGACCCCGGCCCCGGCAGGCTCTGGCACAGCGCGTACAGCTCCAGGAACACGGGCTCCGCCACGCGCGGCGCCACGTCCCCGTTCTTGTCGAGCCGCGCCGTGTCCACGAACGTCGCGTGCATCAGCGCTACGTGCGCCTGCGGCCCCCCGAACCCCGCCACCCCCGTCGGCCAGAACCGCCGCAGGAAGTACCCCAGCGACGCCTTCTCATCCTTGCGCCGGTCAGGCTGCAGCAGCGGCAATCGTTCTGCGGAGCCTGCCATGTCGGTGTGCGGTGTTATCCGATTAGCTTATATCACAGGGATCAAGCGCAGGGATTGCTGTACCTGGTATTGGGCGACTAAATTTAACGTATTACCAGCCGAATCTTTAGATTCCGCCCGTCCCGAAACCCTTCATCGCACGTCACCATCGTTTTGCCGCGATGGCGCAGCCGACAGTTGAGTACAGCGCATTTCGCCTTTCCTCGGCACACACGATACGTCGACTTGTAGATCCACATGACACGTCGTTGTTGTTCCTTGTCATCGCGACGACGCGCTGTCATTGCGGTATCGGCAATGATCAGTCACGGATCGCGTACGATAGTAACGGTAGTCAGAACGGATTTGCCAATTTCGGCGCCACTCATAGACTGTCTTTACGCATGCTATAAAAACTGAGCAATAAAAACGTGCGATCTTAAGGCGACAAGTGCGCTGAAGCTGCTGGCGTCGGTCGTTACATTTTTGGGAGACCTATCTTCTCCTCACCGACTCTACACATTTTCGGTATGGGGTGCAGTTTGATACGAGTATCGCCAATAGCAAAATGAATAGAGTTGGGTACACTACCATGTGTTGTTCGCGAGTCGCGACACCTAATATGTATTAGTGTATCGAAATGATCAGTGTGACGTACTTCATAGCCATGTGTTGTTCGCGTTGGGTTTACTTTTACACGAACAGAAATCGGGCAGGGTTACTTTATCGCCCTCATCAGCTCGTGGCACAATGGGATTGTTGTTGTCTACCCGATAAACTTTTTTAAGGTTCGATAATGCTATAGGGGATTCCCAGTCAGTCGTCATCTTGGGAATGCCAAGAAACGATCGTGTCAACAACAGGCGTCGTCTTCATGTTCGAAAATTGAACAGCCTTGTCCCCACACATGGCTCGCCTAGTCGAGACGGAATCGATATCGACTATCATCAGCTCAGATTGTGATCTCACAAAATTGATAAACCCACGTTACGTTGGATTAGCGGGAAAAGTTAAAATAAAAAATTGAATTTCGGCCGTTCGGCGTCCAAGCGCGCCAACCGGTACGACATCCAAACCGTGTGGGGCCCACATTTTATGATCCGAGACCTTGCTGTGGGGCTGCATTCAATGCCTCACTTATATATCTTTCCACTTGCCCTCCGCCATTCACGTCGGGCCACCATGGACGACGACTTTCACGCTAACCTTGAAGCACTCGTGACGAAGCGCAAGGCGTTTCTCTTGGCGCAGCGCGAGCCCGTCGAGGAGCTCTTCCGCCAGAACGAGGAGATGTTCCTGTTCCTCTACAACTTCATCAATGATTCCGTGTTCGAGCTCAAGGCGATGATATGCAAGTCGGCGGACAACGTCGAATTGCCGCAAACCGAGCCCACTTACTCCCAGTTTCAGTCCGCGCCCAACTCCCCCGCGACAACGCCGCGCAAGGTTCTCGTGCCGGAAACGCCCCCTGCAAAAGTGGGCCGTGCGGGAGCGCCGCCGAGCGCAAGCAAGAACGTCACCCCACAACGAGCCAAACCGGAAGTGACGTTGGATGTAACGGTGGCCAATAAGGAATCGAAGCTCAGCGGCATGCACGAAGTGACGAAACCTCCTGTCCAACCGAAACGAAAATCTGCGAGAAAGAAACCTAAGGTAAGAGCTGAAGAGAATGCGGAAGACTCTGAAACGAAGCGTCGCTCGGAACATCCAATTTTGTCTGATGACGAAATCTTTTTCTCCGACAATGAACAAGCCGAAAAGGCCCCACTCGACGAGCCTGAACCTGAGGATGACCTACCTGTTTCGCAAAGTTCTGGGGACATGATGACTCAACCGCCTGTAGCGCTTGACACAAGTCGAGCCGTCGAGTTTACATCGGCTCAACCCGCTGAGGAGCCGCTAAATGTAACCCCCTCGAATGCGCCTACAAATGCTTCATCGAAAGCAGCTTCTACACGAACGCTTCCACCACAACGACGACTAGAGACGACTCCTTTGAAGGCGCCTACTGTTCCTTCTGTTCTGGTTGTTGCTAAACCGGAACCAGTTCTAGATGTTCCTGAACCACCATCTATGGAAATTGAAAAGAATCGAAAGAACAATGATGAATCGTCGCGACATAATGCTCGGGATATCGATCGAAGTAGCAGCAAACGAAAAACTTCCCCCAAGACATCTGATATAACTCAAACTAAGGATCCTGCGCCCGCTCCTGTTTCACTAAGCGATGCAACACAACCGCCGCCTAGAACCAGTACGGAACCACCACAAACACCCCACGACGTAGTGAAAAAGAGACCAAGCGATGATGATAATACTTCTCCCAAAAGTGGGTCTAGGAATGGGTTATCGAGCCGCTACACCTTTGGATCCAGTAATTCGTCTAAACTACGAAAGCGTCGTAAGCGCAAACGACCACGCGTAAGCCTCGAAGAATTGGAACCTGAGCCCATATTAGAGACGTGTCGGGACGACGATGACGAGGATTTTGTACAAGAGTCAAGGGCTCGTAAGACGCCATCGAAATTGCCTACTCCGAGTAGTAGTAACCCAAACAAATCGCCGCGCAAAACAGTCCAAACCGCGGTGAAGTTCAAGACGACGGGACCGTCGCCTACGGGCCTACGGTTCGAAGGGTTCCGAACGCCGGAAGCGGTCGATCGCGCGGTTCGCAGGCAGGCCGCTGCGCGACGGCGGATGGAAGAGGACATCGCGGCGAAGGAGACGGTGTTGGGACACGCGAGGAAGGCGTTGCCGGGCTATGATTGCCGTGAGTGTGCGGAAATGTTCGATTACGAAGCGGGCGGGGACCCAGTGCGAAAACAGCAACTCCTCAGACATTGCAAACACAAAGCGAAGAAATCGCCGCCACAGACGCCGGATGATTATTGGAAATTAACCTTCGATGAAACTCAGACACAAGCGCCGGCGACGTTACGCCAACCGGCAGATGAGAAGTAGTTTACTAGTGCCGACGAATAGTTTCAAATACAAGTAGAGTAACGACAGTAAGTAAAGAGATGAGACGCCAGTTTGTCGTTAGTTCGGGATACAGCTCGCGCACTACTCGTCGCTCGTTTGCAAAAGTCAGGCGTCGAAGCGCGCCGCGAGGCGTGACTAGAATTACATCCTCAACTTCATGGTCGTGGTTTTCCGGGTGACCGCCGACGATGCGCATGCGGAAGTATTCGACGCGCTTTTTCACGAGATCGGAAGTAGCACCATCTACGAATTCGTACTCGGTATGGCTGGAGGTTAATGGGGTGTCGAGCAGCGTAGTAAAGCCGGTCTCTTCTTTAACTTCGCGCAACGCGGCTAGCGTGGGTGTTTCGCCAACTTCTATATGCCCTTTCGGAAGCCCGACAACGTCCGGCCGGCCCTTTGGAACGATCAACGCGATGCGGCCGGACTTGTCGATGGCGACACCGCCCGCGCATAGGACGTGGCAGACTGGCATGGTTGATCACGATCGTTGTCAAATTATGGCTGATTTTAGCATATAGATCGAGTTTGGCTGCGAATTTCGCGGCTGCTAGGGTAAGGTGCATGGAACCAACTCATGCGCCATTACATTTACGTTAGGTGGCGCGCAGTGCGTGTGGGCGCCGCGCCCTTTGGGTGAAGAAGCGTGTGGGGCTGCACGCATCGTCTCCTGTGACGAGCACTGTCTTTACCTCATGGGTTTAGATACGATGGTGTGCTCGGGCGGGAGTGGCTGGCGACCTACGACACGTAGGAATTCGGCTAATTCAGAGCACTGAAATGAAACGACTCGGCACCACACCCAGCCAAACCGACTCGCCACCCACACCCGCTTCCCATCGCCGGCGCCGCCGGCGTCGCACGCGGGTCGTGTCGGCGCTAGCCAGGCGCGCCAGCGATCCGCGCGATGCGGCGGGGTGAAAGTTTGTTACACGCACGACAGTGGCGGTGGTGACGCCCTCTCGCACACTTGTGGGTGCGGGTTTGCACAACTGGATGCACACGATTGCACTGCAGATATTCGTGCGCCAAGTGCGCGCGCGCGATTGGATAGATTTTATGTCCGAGAATTAATAAAAATTTTCGAAGCGAGAGGGTGGTGTTGCTGTTGCGACGCCCTTCTCCTTCACATCCGACGGCAGCCTGCGCCGAGTTCAGCCACAACACGTTCGTCTGCCTGTAACCCACGCGGTGTTCGAGCACGCGTCACTGTGCCAGCGCCTTGCACGCCGTGCCGCTGCGTTTCCTCCGCCGTTTTCCGTCGTTGCGCCGTTCGAAGCCGGGTGCGTGTGCGTGTGCCTGCCTGCGAGTGATTCCGCGCCACCCCAACTTGCCGAGCAGCCGACACCACCCCACACTCGCCTGCAGACACACCACACCCGCCATCCCGCTCCCCGTTCGCGCCCTCCACCCCATTCCACTTGTGTGGTCTCTGCGCGAATGCTGCGCGGACCGAGCATGTGAGGAATGAATTCCCTATCGAACGTAAGTACTGCGCATTCGTTCTGCGGTCGTGCTTGTGTGCTCTAACGCCCAGCGATAGGTCGACAAACGCGATTCTACCGTCACCCGCTCGAGGAGATCCGCCACTTCCAACGATGGCTCGTCGCGTGCGAAACGACCACCGCGGAGGAACGATGGTCGTTCCCCCGGCACTTCGGGGCTTAGCCCCTACAGCGCCGACACCGATAGCACCTCCGATGCCTTTGCCCTTCCTAACGATGTCCTTACTAATCGAGACGAAGAGCGGCGTATCCAACTCTTACGCCGTCTCAACCAAATTGCCCAGAAAAAGTCCATGCTGGCTCGTGTGAAGGCGGAAACGCCTAGCTTAGACGGTCCACCGTCTTCTGCTCGTGCTGTTCCCTCGTCTTCGTCGAGAGACCACTATCGTTCTTCCCGTTTCGGGAACGCCAAGTCGAAGTCTGATAGTAAGCGAGCATCCCCTATTTCTACAAACTCGGAACCGGCTGCATTTGAGAGCGTAGAACCGGGACCGAAGACTAGTCCTGTGCCATCGAAGCCTTCGGACAACAAACTGGACTTGATGATGCGCGATAGGAACAAACGCTCTACTGGCAACCACCCCAATCCTATTACTCGCCCTCCAACTAATCCTTTAGCTGGGGTTCAGGGTGCTAGCGCGAAAAATGCGCAGATGATGTATTGCCTGCGGTTAGTGAAGGAATTGTTAAGGTTGAAGGACGCCTTTGCTTTCGCAAGACCTATCGATCGCCTTTGGAGCCGTGACCAGCTTCCCGGTTATTTTGAAATGATTAAGAAGCCCATGGATTTGGGAACAGTGAAAGCACGGCTTGAGACCGGCTGGTACCTGGAGCCTGCAAAGGACTTGGAAGACGGCTCTTACACCGCAGCCCACTTCAAGAAAGATGACTTCGCAGCTGATATGCGTCTTATTTTTAACAATGCCCGTACCTACAACCGCAAGGGTGACACGTTTTATGAGAGCGCGACCCGCATGTTGGAGAAGTTTGAGGCAAAGTTCGAAGCCATGTCGTCCAAGTTGGCAGAGTCGGGTTCGAAGTCCAAGTCAAAATCGAAGAAGCGCAAGAAGTCTTCCTTTGGTGTTACCGAGCGACGCAGAAGCAGTGAATCCCGTTCTAAGAAGCAGGCAACTACCAAGTCAAAGGCGGCAGCAAGCGCTGCGGTCTCCAGTAGCGCTAGCGCTAGTGTTGGTGGCGGTGCTAGTGTTCACACTGAATCATTGGTCTCAAGTGCTACGCCTCCAAGTGCACCTGCTCGGAAGTCTGTGCCGAAAAAGAAAGCGCCTAAACCGAAGGCAGTCGAGAATCCGAACAAGGAACGTGTTGGAAGGCCGAAGATTGAAGACATGTCCACTCTCGAATTGACTACACGAATTAAGTTATTGGAAGTTCGACTGCGAAATCCAAAGTCGAATGGCAGTGCATTGTACAACGCGCTTGCGCGTGCTCTTTACGATGTTGATGTCACATACGATGAGAAAGTGTATCTTGGTGCGAAAATTGGTGAACTCCCAGGTGATAAGTTGTCCAAGTTGGTCACCCTCGCTAGCAAAGACCAAAACCAAAGCGTCGAAGTTAATGTGAACGATGAAGTAGAACTCGACTTTGATGGATTGGGCACGCGGACGTTGCGCGATATGCAAGCTATTGTGAATCAGGTGTTGAACGCAACGAAGGGATTTGTGAACACGATGCCAAATGGGGATATTGCTCGGATTCCTCGTGCGGAACTGCAAGGAGAGATGGATTTGCTTCGTGCGGCGTTGGTGAAGAAAGCGGCGAACGGGAAGAAGACGTCGAAGGAGGATCGGGACATGCCATCGGCAGATGGGAAGGGTAACAAGGGATTGTATGAAAGTGACTCGGATAGCGAGAGTGATTCAGATGGCTCGAGCTCGGACGACAGCTCCGACGACGATAGCTCGGACGACGATTCGAGCGCGGAAGACGAAAGTCCAGAGTCGATGCGCAAGCGCAGGGAGCGCAACCTGGCGCACCAGCAGGCGATGCAGGCGGCCGGTACGCCGTTGCAGTCCCCGGGCGCTTAGCCGTCGAACGCACCTGGACGTGATCTTTTTGAAGATGCGCCTAACTAATGCGCGGTTCGCTTCAAACATGGATAAAACCGTATAGCCTATTCTTTATTGTGTCTTGACGTTTTTCGCCGCGATGTGCGAGGGTGGATGTAGTGTGTTTGTGCAATCGTTTTGTATTTGTATATCTTCTGAGCTTCAGAACGCGACATGATAAAGTTAGCTGCGCCTCTTCTTCACTACTTCTACTCCTCGTCGACCACTGTTTCACTGCGTTCTGACTTTACTTAGGATGCCTCGAGTTGAGCAGCCAGCGCATCGAATTCCTTTTCTTTCTCGGAATATTCCTTCAGCCACTTGTTGGATGGTGCGACACGCGCGAGCTGTTCAAAGTAGCGAGAGATGAGTTCGGCGGGCTTGTTGCGATAGCGGGCGGTAGCTATGGCATTGATTAGTGTGCTGGCACAGTTGGGATTCTTCGACAGTGCTTCCTGTAGACTGCGTTCCGCTTCGTCGCTCTTCCCACGCGCGAGTGCGCATAATGCCAGTCCATTCAGGATGGCATCTGTGGCGCCATGACGCTCCAAAAGATCTTGGAAAATATACACCGCGTCTTGTACGTCGCCGCCCGTGGCCAGCTTTGTCCACGCAGAGGCCAGCTGGGTGAGGGTGGCGTCTTCATCGACGCGTTGCATGGCCGCCACCTCCTTCGCGGCGGCGTCGGCGCGGTCCATCGCGAGCATCACGTGAACCGCAACTGCGCGCGCCTCCAACGACTGGCAGCGGTGCGCGGCGCGGAGCGCGTTGTCGTGGTCGCCAAGGTGCGCGTACACGACCGCGCACATCGTGGCGAAGCAGGGCGCACCGGCGGTGTCGGGATCCGACAGCCAGCCCGTGAGCGCGGCAAGCGCTGTGTCGCTCGTGGACGGGTCCTTGAGCAGCGTGGCGAGCACCTTCACGACCTGCAGCGCGGGCGCGCTGGCGTCGGTGACCGACGCGATGACGGCGTCGTACTCGCGCCGCGCGAGGCGGATGCGCGCCATCATCACCGCCTTCTCGATCTTCGTGGACTCGTCCTCCACGCTGACCGTCTCGCCCTCGGTCCACGCGGCGGCGAGGTTGCCCAGGTAGAAGTAGTTGCGCAGTTCGAACAGTTCATCGGCCATGGCTGCGGGTGCGGGCGCTGCTGACAACGCGTGCCAGGGTGGGTGCCGGTAGTCGTGCGACACGATTCAATCAATGCAGGCGCGCGTGTTTGGAATGGTTCGGTTTCCGTCTGGATGCACTGAAAATTACCAAATTTCAAACACGCCCCCAAGCTTTGGTCAAGGGACGTCCTAGCACACGGCTCATTGGTATCGAAAGTTTAGAGCGAAGAAGACGCCATACATAAAGAGTAGAACACTACCGAAACATAGGATTCCAAAATTCTACTTGCCCTTTGAAACTTGACCGATTGCGAGTCTTCTCCGGTTGGCGTGGATTTTCGTGCGATAGCTTGGTGGTGGTGGTTTAGCTGGGCCGTATAGAACTGTTTAAATCGGCAAGCGGGAGTAGGCCGTAGGCCGAGATGTGAAATGTGCAGCACCAGTCTACGCTACATTGCCCGTTGCCATCGCAGATACCGATTTTAGTTTGATGATATCGATTTGTTGCACGTGAATCGATTTTCTTTTCGACGGCCTCTTGATGCCTTCTTTTTCGAAGTGGTAGCCATGGGGCAGGTAGCAACTTGCTTATCCGTGCTTTACCATCGCATACTTCGGGCTCGTCCGGTTCGGGTTGTTTTGTTTCAGGTATCGGTAGAACGGTATCGGGGGACGATGGGGCGACTTCCGATTTCTCTGCAGGCAGCACCCGTTGGAAAGGTTTCGGACTGAACGACACCACGCCATCGCGACGCGTGCGCTTGCGTGGCCGCGAATCACGGGCGATGGTGGTGCTGGGGATGTAGTCGGGGTCTTGTTTCTCGTGGGTGCGCTTCAGCGATGCCTTGTGCTTTTTCGCGTTTAGGAAGTAGCGCGGCGGCAGTGCCGCAGTGGGTGTCGCCATGGCAGTGCTACGGGCACGCAGGCAACGGACAGGATAGAGAGAACGATGTTCGGGTAGACGGACTCGAATGGGAATCAGTAGCTGTGCGATTGTGGAGTGGTGGCAATGGGAAAAAGTGGTTGAGCTAAAATCACGAATTCTAATTTCGCGCCTTGCTTCTGCCCCTTATGGGCCCGCTATATTATGCCCTTTTTTCTAGCCCGTACTCGCTTTTATACCCGTCTTCTCGGACGCGTGGCGCCGTCTATACTTAGCCATTTCGACCATGCCCGATGTAGACGAGGAATCTTTCAATCGCGCGGCCGAGCGCGTGCGCGCGGGTGCCATCGCCAACTCGTCCGATGCGGACAAGCTTCACTTGTACGGATTGTACAGCGTTGCGCTGAAGGGTGCGCCTACGGGACCGGCGCCTTCGGCGTTTAATATTCGCGAATCCGCGAAATACTCCGCTTGGGTGGATGCGAGCCAACTCTCGCCTGAACAAGCGCGCGCTGAGTACGTCAAATTAGCGGAACGACTGGAGAATCTTAAGCAAGGTGGAAGAGGAAATACGTTTGAAAGACAAGCGCCAACTGGGTTTGACATTGGTGGCGGTTCTGGCAGAGCTCCGAAACTTGACTTGTGCCATTGGGCAAGTATCGGCGATATTCGCTCCGTGCAGTACTGCCTGCGCCAAGAATCGCCGGATTATCGCGACGAAGACGGATTGACGCCGTTGATGCGCGCGGCGGATCGCGGTTATCTCGAAGTGGTCGATGCGCTTTTGGATGCCAGTGCTGATTTAGAACTCAAGGATGAAGATGGGAGCACGGCTCTACATTACGCTGCGATTTGTGGGCATGCTGTCATTGCAGGTGTACTAATTTTAGCCGGTGCTGATTTAGAAGCAAAGGATGGTGATGGGGCGACTCCCCTGGAGCTGGCGGCCGACGCCGAGACGAAAGCCGTTATCACGGGCGCGAAGGCTGGGACGTGGTTCCGACCCCCGCGGCCGGCCGCGCTTGTGTTTCGAAGACGAATTGCTTACGTTGTGGTGTTTGCGTTCGTCATGCTGCTGCTTTCGACTATAGTAAGGCAGTTCCGCAACTAGTAACACCGGTCGCTCTAACTTTCTTGTTTCTCAACCCCTGCATCCGCACGGTCCGGGCTCGGCCCGAATCGGATCCCTTTCTTCTCGAATGACGCATACTTCCCCAGCCCCCTGTACATCCAGGAGAAAACATGATCTCGTCCGTACTGATCCGTAGCACTCATGTTCAATAGCAGCCCCATCGTCGCAGCCAACGTGCCTACCACTGCCAGCCGGTGCACCACTGCTGGCGCCAGCGGGGTGTCGGGCCTTCGCAGCATTTCGGCTTGGTAGTTGCAGAGAACAGCGATGGACAAGGCTCTCGTAACAGTGGTCGGCACAATTGAACCGAAGACGGCGCAACAGGATCTTGGTGGCAGAAACGGCTGTGAACGTCAAATTGATAAAAACCGTAGGATCCTGTTATTTTCGTGTTTTCGTTAAATTTTCAAGTCGGAACTGAACGAATCCCTATCAGTATCAAAAACTTGATTCTTTTACTGTAAATAGTATTTAAAAAATAGATCATTCTCCATCTATCTAATTTAAGCGACCTCGTGAATAGACGAACAAGAGTTGTTCTGTAATCTGTTTGCAGTGTTGCGGGGTGAATAGAAAATGCCCACTTTCCGTTCTATTTTCGTTTCGCACACCGCTGATCTGTTCGAATCATTGCTGCATACCCTGGCACTGTACCTTCCCATATAGGTGTACTACAGGTCGATGACCTGACGATTACGACATTTCGGTATCGAGCTGGCACCGGCGACGACTTATCAGGATGCCGTCGCCGTCCGTACAAGCCAATCTCGGCGGCAAGCTCAAGCCCGCGATGGATTCCGAAATTCTCCGTGCGGTATCGGCGTATTGCGAGACCTTGAGCACCAGAAAGTCTGCGCGTGCGAAAACGTGGGGTGCGGCCGCCACCCTCCACGCCGCTCAATGCAACCTGCACCCGAGCCTCGCAGCCGTCGAATTCAAGACCCTCATGTCCATCCTCTCGGACTTTGGCGCCGTGGAGTTCGATGCGATGAAATCCAAGGTTCTGTACGTACCCAACAAGCTGCGCTCCCTCGCCGCGCTGCCGGTACGCATCCTGGTCAACAGGCCGGAGCAGTGCAGAAGGTGTGTGGAGAACTTGAGGGAGTCGAAAACATTGGCAATCGACGCACGGTGGTACAAAACAGAATTGTGTCTGCTACAGGTGATATCCGTGACTGCTCGTAATCACGTGTATCTATTCGACATCTGCAAGTTGAAATCGGCAGCGTTGGAGCCGCTTCGTCTCCTACTGGAAGACCCGAAAATCCTGAAAATCGGGCATGACCTTAGGCTGTGCTCAAAATTATTGTCAATGTCTCCGGTGAAGGCGAGACTCCATCACGTAATGGATACACAGGTTCTGCGCCAATCTATCGTGAACGATACCAACTCTTATGTGGATCTTGGGAAGCTGCTGACCGAGTATGGCATCAAGATGCACGTAGACAAGGACCCACTGTACGTCGCCTTCAAAAGGAACTGTGACGTTTGGAAGGAACGTCCGTTGAATGACGATGCCATGCATTATGCGTGCCTCGGCGTACAGTACTTGGGTTTGTTGAACGACCGTCTACAAGACGACCTCATTCTGAAACTGCAGGACAGAAGTGCGGCAAACATAGACAAGGTTATGTTGTTCGACGAAATCGACCCGCACGACCCGCACGTGCAGCCTCTGAATGTCAATCTCTGGCTCGAGTTCGACGCTGAAGGGAAGCCGACTTATACTCCTGCGCTTGACGCCGACGACAGTTTAGAAGAAGCGGTGAGCAAGCTGGAAATCAAATCGGAGGATGAAGAGCCACTCGAAAGTCCGGCACCTAACGGTGTGGACCCGAAGTGCAGCGAAGTCGACATTGTTTTGGATCCGGATCTGGAAAGTCTGCTTGATAAATTTCCGGAATTTGCACGGAATGCAATCGTCACCGCGCTTCGCACAGACAGCCGGTTGAAGAACAAGCAAATCGTTGATGTCAAGGTGGATGCCGTCCGTCCCATCGTGCTCGGCTTGGGCACCCATGACGTCATATTGAGCGAATTGACGCAGCGTGAGCAGCTGGACGAATATATCGATAAACTCGAGAACATCCATTTCTCCGATGATAATCGCGGTGGGATCTCTGGCACTTTGCATCGAATATCCGTCATGAGGTCTCGTGCTCGCGCACTACCCAATGCCCCATTGAGCAATGTCATTGGATTGACGTACCGTATCGGAAGGCCACGATTTGGAAATCCCGGCACCATTCTTGATTTACTACATCGCATTCGTTCGTCTCAAACAAGTCTAATCGTGCTGGGTGCGCCGGGGTGCGGCAAGAGTACGCTCCTTCGTTCTTACATACGCTACGTTGCACATGACTTGGGCCAATCAACTGTGGTCGTAGATACCAGCAACGAACTAGGTGGCGACGGCATTGCACCCAATCCTGTGATACAACCCGCCCGCCGCCTCATGGTGCCGGAGCGTCGGCATCAGTATCTGCAATTGCTGGAAGCGGTGCAAAATCATTCCCCGAAGGTCGTGGTGGTGGACGAGATTGCGACGAAGCAGGAAGTCGACACGCTGCGAAGTATCAGTCAACGTGGTGTACGATGTTTGGCGACGTGTCACGGTACATCCCTGAGCTCGCTACTTTCGAATCCCGATCTAAAAGGACTCGCTGGTGGGACGCAGATGGTGATCTTGAGTAGTTTCGAAGCGTCGGTAGCGAAGAAAAATCGTGGGGAAGCTGCACAGAAAAGTGGGAATGTGAAGAAGTCGCAGATTGAACGTGCGGGCTTGCCACCTTTCGGTGTCGCAGTGGAAATTGTCGATTACCACACACTGGTAGTACATCACGACGTGGCGCGCGCAGTAGACAACCTGTTGGCCAACGGAAGGAACCGCATTGAGACGCGCAGGCTTGTTGGCGAGGATAATCGAATCATTGCTCGATTCTCGATGACATAGATTGGTGAAGTGTTATGCGATTTGGGTGTTGATAGGTGATAGGGAATCAAAGTGATACTGGATGCTGGATGTAATGTACAGGCATGCGAGGAGCATTAACGAGCACAAGAAGACGAAGACATGACAATCTCAAAGTAACACTGCCCGGAGACTTGCATAGCTGAAACGTAAAGCAATCCCCAGTTCAGTTCAGTACTGTACATCCGTGTTTTATCATAGATCCACATTCTCCAATCACAACTGCTATTGAAATCAGTTACCGGAACTGGTGTTGATCCCAACTGAATAAAAAACGGTATTGAGCGAGCGGACAGGCGGGCAAAGCAAAGAGCGACATGAATTGGGCAGAGTGTGACAGCAAGCATTTCTTATCCTTCTGTACACGTGTGGAAAGAAAGGGTGCGCACTATGGCACAGCCAATCCAAACTGTAGGAAGCTGTTACGCAAACCCTGGACAGTACAGTACTGTACAATACAGTGGGCCGTGATGCGAGGGTAAATCACGGGGAAAGATACAGAGTGACCAGGTGAAATGGGTGGCAAGAAATGATGACGATCAGCAAACAAGCGTAATAGACGAGATGGACGAGGTGAATGTAGAGTATCGGGAATGACGAGTGCGGGAGAAAGAAAGTGTAGGAGCTTTGTTGTGGGGGGAAGAGCAGGTGCGAGTGTACTCGCATGAAGGAATGGACTGCTACCGTAATCAAACATAACGATGGCCGAGCGTTACTGAGTACGCGAGAGACTCACATCGTGGTGTTGGTGGTGGACGTGACTGTGGTGGGCGTGGAATTGTGGGGCGACTTGGGACGGGAGTTGCGCTTGCGCTTGTCGAGCAGCGCGGCGAGCGGGGCGACGGACAGGGCGACGGCGCCGCGCACGCTGTTGCGCCGCTTGGGGCGGCCGCGCCACAGCGACTTGGAGCGTACGAAGCTGTCCTCGGCGTCGCCGGCGATCGTGGTGGCGATGTTGCTGAGGTTGGCGTTGTTCTCGAGCGAGGTCGTACGCGGCGGCGCGGCGTGCACCGGCGAGGACGGCGGGTTGGGCGACTGCCGGCGGCGCGCGTCCAGGTCGCGGTAGGACTTGGACCACTCCCGATGCGGCGCGGCCGCGCACAGCGTGTGCCGGTCCCCGTGCGCCTCCAGCGCGCCGTACAGCTCGCCCACCGCGCCCGTCGTGGCGGCGCGCGCGGGCCCGAACGTCGCGGACGACAGCGTGCGCCGCGCATCCGACAGCTCCTCGTGCTCGGGGATCGTGGGCGGCTCCGGGGGACGCAGTGAGAGTGTGCGCTTCTTGAAGGCGAGGCGCCGGTGGTGCGCGTCGTAGGGCGGCGTGCGTGGGAACGTGGTGGTCAGCGTGTGCAGGTGTTGTTGGTGGCGCGCGCCCTCCTCGAGCGCGAGGCGCACGTGGTCGCCGATAATCGAAAGCAGGAGCGGCAGATGCCTGGGGAGCGAGAGATGCGGATTTGACGCGGCATAGGTGCGAAGCAGATGCAGCACGTCGGGGCTGAACGCGCGGCGTGTGAGCTGCGTGAAGAACTTCCAGGCCTCGCTGGCGCTCATCTGCTCGTTGACGTGATGGTCGTACGTGGAGGTGGTGAACGACATGCTGTGGGTGGCAAGAGTTGGCGCGCTGGGTGAACACTGCCTTTATTGCGAGGTTGCGGCGCAAGTGATAGACCGCATAGTGCTTGGGTTGATGCGTTCATGTCGAATTATCGGCCGCGTTCTGGGCACCGCCGTGGATCGGCTCAAATTGATGCGGTGAACCGCCCGTATGCGTTTGAATTCGAAACATCTTGATTCATTTCGGCCGGCTTTGATGAGCTTTCGACCACGGTAAGGCCCCGTTCCTTGGCTGCAATTGGCATCTCGCTACCGTGGTAAGCGAGGTGTAGTTGCGGCGGTTGTTTCGACGGTGGTGTTTTTCTCGGTTGTAAATGTGCGCTGGTTGGCCCAGTTATTGCTCCAGCAATGAGTTCTCACCACTTTCTATCATTTCTCCGATGATACTGTAGTGAATTACAACAGGCGCGTGTGACACTACAGTGGAACAGTATAGAAACAAACCCAGATTTAATATCGGTACTGCAGCGAAGAAATCTTCGGTGAACTCAGGTCGTTGACGACAGTCAGTAGAGGGACTGTACCAGTAAAAATCTTTCCGACAAAAGACAAGTGGGCAGGCAGACAGACAGACAGACAGACTGGTGGCGGCTCTTTGAGTGTACGGTGGAGCAAAGAACAGACAGTTGATGGATGCGCATCCGTTGGGCTTACAGCGATCAACGATACATAGACGAAAATGGAAACGGAAGTGCGGAAGCGCGGCATTTCAAGAAATATGATTAGTCGCAGCTATTTCCGCTGACCTCAACTTGAACTGCACGACTCGTAGGATGTGATCGTGGCTGAGGCGTTGCGCTACTGGGGCCTGATTCCACCAGTGTGAGCGCGTGTTTCAACACCCTGGACCTACATCTACCGTCACTTTTCACTCCCAATCATCATACCCACCTCATGTTCGGGCGCTGCCCCTCCTACTGAGCTTCCTACCTAACGTGATGGGCTGTCTCGGTCAGCTGTTCAACCGCAGGTCATCCAAGCCGACCAACGCCAATGGCAACGCCGCCGCGCCCAACGGCAGCGCCGACCTGCAGCAGAAACAG
>JAAUYH010114453.1_pt1 | contig 23094 bp, 20 predicted proteins | sample 7278061 | NCBI WGS metagenome assembly JAAUYH01 (sample SAMN14350203, study PRJNA611818) | marine sediment metagenome | isolation source: surface marine sediment (0.6m) | place: French Polynesia: Moorea | collected 2018-08 | reverse complement strand
GGGGCGGCGACATCACCACCGCGGCCATCGCCCACCTGGCCCACAGCACGCCGGCCGAACTGCTGTTCACCGCCACCGATTTCAACAGCTATGTCACTGTCAGCACGGCGGAGGGCGCGCCCCAGCGAGATAACGGCCGCATGGCCGCTTCCGAACTGCCCGGCCTCGGCGTTCAGCCCAGACCCGGCGTCCTGGGCGACCCGGTGGCGAGTTGGTCCAGGTGAAACTCCTGCTGGCGGCAGCGTGGCTGGCGGGGACGGCCTGGGCACAGCCCGACCCCCAGGCATTCGACACCGGTCGCGACAACCACGCCGGCCTTACGTTCTCTCCCGATGGACAGTCCGCATACTGGGTCGCCTGGGACGGTAAATGGGGCAGCAGGGCCGCCGGTCCTCGCACCATCTACACGGCACAAAGAACTGCATCCGGCTGGAGCCCCCCGCGTCCGGCGGCCTTCTCGGGATCTTACTCTGACGGTGCCCCGTTCGTCTCCCCGGATGGACACTGGCTGTACTTCGTCTCCGACCGGCCGGAAACTGCAGGTGAAGACGCTGGCGATGGCAATATCTGGCGCTACCGCCTTCACTCCGACCTTCATTCCGAAGGGGCACTGGAAAAGCTGGCCATTAACTCGGCGGCGGCTGAGTACTCGCCGGTTGTGGTGGCATCGGGCGTCCTCTACTTCGCCTCGGCACGTCCCGGCGGCCTTGGCCAGGGAGACCTGTATCGGGCTGCCCCTGAAGGTGATGGATTCCAGCAGCCGGAGAACCTCGGGCCGGCGGTCAATACCGCAACGGGAGAGTGGAATCTCTGGGTTTCACCCGATGAATCCGAGATGATCTTCGAGGCGTCCTCCCGGCCCACCAACCTTTCGGTTCCCGGGGACCTCTACTACAGCCGTCAGAACAACGGGGGCTGGCATCCCGCCGTTCCGCTGACCTCCCTCAACACAACCCACAGCGACCTGCTGACACGAATGCATCCTGACGGTGTCACGCTGTATTTCACCCAGGCTCCCCTTGGCCAACACGCCGAGCTCATCAGGGTCAGCTGGAGCGAACATCGTCCCGTGTCCACGAATCCGTAGGCCATTGGACCGAAGTGGTCGGCCAACCGGGAATCTGGCGTATCGTGGCATGTACCCATACGCACCCAGACCGCCTGCGCCGTAAAATAGCACTACCTGTCGGACGAACATTCTGCTGAGTCGATCACGCAAAGATTTCGCTGAGAGAATCCCGGCTCCTGCGCACTGACGGGCTTTCACGCCTGCACTGACTACGCCGCCAAGCCCCACCCGCGCAGACCGGAGTGGCATTGGAGGCCCTATCATGAATCACCCGGACACCCCCCTGAACCGTTGGCTCGTCGTTGTTGGGGCCATCATGATCCAACTGGCCCTTGGCGCTATCTACGCCTGGTCGGTTTTCACTGCTCGATTGACCGATGCAGGCGGCGCTTATGCGTTCACTGCCAGCGAGACCGCCTGGGTTTTTTCAGCAGGACTGGCCACGTTCGCTCTGGTCATGGTGCTGGCGGGCCGGGTATTGCCACTTGTGGGCCCGCGCCGGCTGGCCATGGCTGGCGGTCTGCTGCTCGGCGCTGGCTACCTTTTCAGCGGGTTTTTCGGCACCAGTTTCTGGGCTCAGCTGCTGGGCATAGGCCTGGTCAGCGGTGCGGGAATTGGCCTGGCCTACGTGGTGCCCATCGCGGTCTGCGTCAAGTGGTTCCCCGATAAAAAAGGCCTCATCACCGGGCTGGCCGTGGCCGGGTTTGGATTCGGCGCGACCATCTGGGTCAAGCTGGCGGGTTCCTGGTTTGGCGGTCTGCTGAATACCACCGCGGTATTTGACCTCCCGGGCGTACAAAGCGTTTTCGTGATCTACGGCATCACCTTTGCCCTGCTGGTGCTGTTGGGCAGTATGGTCATGGTCAACCCCCCCGAGGGTTACCAGCCCCAGGGCTGGACGCCGCCCGTATCGGAGCACGGCGACCACGAGGGTGCGTTGGACTTCGGCGCCAGGGAAATGCTGCGTACGCCGCAGTTCTACATGCTGTGGTCGGTGTTTTTCGCAGCCGGCGTGGCCGGACTGATGGTGATCTATTGCATCAAGCTGTTCGGTATCGACGCGCTGGAGCATCACGGCATCACCGGCGCTGGCGCCATTACCGGCACCGCCATGGCCTGGTACGCCATTTTCAACGGCTTCGGCCGGATCGCCTGGGGCAGCATCTCCGACCGCATTGGACGCAAAGCCGCCATCACGCTGATGACGGCCCTGCAGGGCATCACCATGCTGATGACCTACCACGTGTTCATTTACTTCGGCCTGACCAGCGGCTTCGTTGTTGCCGCGGCGCTGATCGGCTTCAACTACGGCGGCAGTTTTGCGCTGTTCCCGGCCATTACCGCGGACTATTTCGGTAACCGCAAGGTGGGCAGCAACTACGGCTGGATCTTCACCGCCTACGGTGTAGCCGGACTTGCCGGACCCCTGCTGGCCGGACACTTCAAGGACGCGGCCCAGGGTGCCGCCGATCCCAGCGTCTGGATGACTCCGTTCATCATCGCCGGGGTGGTGTGCCTGGTAGGTGCCTTCGTCATGTCCATGACCCATCGCCCCAGGACGCGACAGCCCCTCGGCCGACCCGACGCCGTGCAGCCCGCAACCACCGGTGCTGCCTGAATTTGCAGCAGGCATCCCTGCCGGTAACTCAACCTGACCCGCCTCTCTGGTGGCGGGTCATGCCGGCCATCACGCCACCCAGAACCCGTACCCGGGCAAAGCGCGGCAGCATGGACAGGGCCCGGGTCAGGAACCATCCCCGGAAATGGGGGTACACCGTGGTCCGGCGGCCCAGGTGATCCAGTATGTTCCGCGCCACCGCGGCCGGTTCGGAACCTGGAGAACGCAGGTTCGCCCTGTCATTGAACCCGGTATCGACCTGGGCCGGGGCCGCCGACAGCACGTCGACGTTGAAGGGCTTCAGCTCCAGGCGAAGGGCCTCGGCCAGGGACTGAACATAAGCCTTGCTGGCCGCGTAGCTGGCGGCACCCGGTACGCCCTGCCACGCCAGGATCGAGCTCAGCAGCACCAGGCCGCCCGAACGTCGCTGCCGCATGGGCTGCAGAAAATGATGCGCCTGGGCAGTGACGGATCGGACGTTGAGGTCCACCAGGTTCAGTTCGCCGTCTGCCTGCTGATCAAGGAACGGACCCGAACTGCCAAATCCTGCATTGGCGACCAGCAACCCGATTTCCAGGTCCCCGGTCTGCTCTTTCAGCCTGTTGACGCCGGACTCTGTGGAAAGGTCGACGGCGACAATCCGAACATCGACGCCGCAGTCCCGCTGCAGTTCCTCCCCCAGGGATTCCAGCTGCCGGACGCGACGGGCGGCCAGCACCACGTTGACGCCGCGCCGGGCAATTTTCCGGGCGATTTCCAGGCCGATACCGCTGGATGCGCCGGTGACCACAGCCCACGGTCCGTAGTGCGCGCGCCAGTGGTGCCATCGTTCGGGGGCAGCCGCCACATCCGTGCTGCCTCGCTCCCGTTCAGGGTGTCCGGCCGATGGGACCTGGCTCGTAAGCTGATCAGTAGAAGTCAACGCGGCGTTCTGCTGCATGTTTCGCTCCAGTTAGTTTCATGATGGAACTAATAATAGACTTTTGCGTTTCATGATGCAACTTACTATCCTTGGGTTATGGAAAGAAAAACTTTTGACACGGCACCCTGCTCCATTGCCAGGTCCCTGGACGTGCTGGGGGATTGGTGGAATCCGCTGATCATTCGGGAGTGCCTCTATGGCGTTCACCGATTTGACGAGTTTCAAAAATGGCTGGACATCGGCCGCAACATTCTTACCCGCCGCTTGAAGCAGCTGGTGGACGAGGGCCTGCTGGAAAAGCGCCCCTACCAGGACAACCCGCCCCGCTTTGAGTATCACCTGACCGACAAGGGATATGACGCCGCCGGCGTGCTGCTGGCACTAATGGCCTATGGAGAAAAGTGGCACTTCGAGAATGGCAACGAGCCTATCCGCATCTTCGACCGTACCTCCGGGGCCCGGGTCATGCCGGCCCTGGTGGACGCCCGCAGCATGCGAGCCATTGACGCCAGGCAACTCTACGCCGGCCCCGGTCCGGCATTCCCGGCCGACAAATCGGTGCGGCGCAGCCGCTTCGTGGAATATTTTGCCCGGCAGGGCGACGGCAAACGGCCTGCGAAAACGACGGAGTGAAAAGGTGAGTCTTCAAGGAACCGAAACCATCAAGGTAGAGCGCCACCAGCAGCGGGTCACCGTTACTCTGGCAAATCCGCGCCTGAAAAACCGGCTCAACAGCGAAGATCTGGCCGATCTGCTGAACCTGGTGAACCGGCTCCACCAGGACACCACGGTTCGGGTTGTCACTTTCACCGGAGAAGGTGACTGCTTCTGCGCCGGTTTTGACCTGAATGAACTCAGCCGCGTCACCGAGGATCAGCGGCTGCCTGACTTCGACAAACTGGCCCAATCCATCGAGGATCTGCGCTGTCCCACCATCTGCGCCCTGAACGGCAGCGTTTACGGTGGCGGCATTGACCTGGCCCTGGCGTGTGACTTCCGGCTGGGCGTGGAAGGCATGGAACTCATGATGCCGGCCGTCCGGCTCGGGCTACATTACTATCCCAGCGGCATCCGCCGCTATGTCGCACGGCTGGGCGGAAAAGGCGCACGACGCCTGCTGCTCCGATCGGAGACTGTTGGAGGGCAGGACCTGCTGGACCTGGGATTCCTGGACGAAATTCACCCGGTGGACAGACTGGCCGCGGCCGCCAGGTCCTTAGCCGCCCGCCTGGCCGGATTCGGGCCGCTGGCGCTGGAAGGAATGAAGCAGTGCATCAATGGGTTCGCCCGGTCCAGCGCCGAACTGGCGACCATGGAGGAACGCTTCCAGGACGTCCTGCAGTCCGAGGATATCCGCGAAGGCATCCGGGCACAGCGGGAAAAGCGCCCGCCCGGGTTCCAGCGGAAGTAGCTGCCTGCCCCAGTTAGACCATCACCACCGATTACTCGGGGGCAATAGTCCTGAACGACTGGAAATCGCACTTCCACGCGGTTCCCTGGTTCCGAACGCCACAGTACTGATAGCTTTGCCTCGGCAACGGCGTGACACCCAGGGCCGGCGTGAACTGAAACGTGAACTCCAGATCCCCACTGGTGTTTTCCGTCGGAACCTCGAAGGTTACTTCACAAGTGGACGCGGATCCCGGTGAAGAATACTCTCCCCAACGTCGATCGGACGCGCTTTGATTGATGATGGTTTCCGTTGCACCGCAGGTGGAGGACACGTACCTGACCCGGCTGTTGCGGTAGTAAAACCTGGCTCGGCCCGGCGTGTTGGAGTCGATAGTGGTCAGTACGGTAAAGCGGCCTCCCGGCAATAGGGGATTTGTTGGCGTGGGTCCTTGCCGGAGTCGAGTCAGCATGCGCAACACGGCAGCCGGCGTCGGTGAACTGGAACCAGGTCCTCTGTTCCAGCGCCGAAAGCGGAAGCGTCCTTCTCCCACGCCCCGGGTCCGAGGAAACAAAGTCCCGTAGTTTTTCAGCGCCACCGCTTCAAATCCATCAGTGAATATTTCCAGTTCGGCCTCACCCCCAGCGGCCACGTCGGCCATGCCCGGCGCCCCCGGCGGCAGCGCCTCTTCGATCCAGGTCGTGCCATCAAAGCCCCAGGCCACACCCTCATTGGGAGACGGACCCTTCATCGCACCCGGGCGCCGGCCCACGGCAAACACCAGGTTGGGCCCATACCCGGCCATCCCGGTCAGCGTATCATTTGGACCCGCATCGGCTTGCTTGGTCCAGCCCTGGCCATCGAATTTCCAGAATTCATTGTTGAACGCCTGATTGACCGCGAATATCTCCGAGGGAGCAAAATCTCCCGGGACGCAGCTGTCCTCGGGGATATACGCCGCAATCAGGTTCAGGGGGCTGCCGCCCGGCTGCTCATACAGCGCCAGATCCATCGGGTCATCGGCATTGGACAATGCGCCGTCGGTGAATCGGCGGATGGTCCCGTCGGTGTACAGGGCCTTCACATCGTTACTGCTGCCGCACAGGGTCAACACGGGCCTGGAGCTTAGCCGACAGAATGCGCTGGCGTCGGGATCAGCAATGACATAGGGACATACCGTGTTGAAGCCAAAGCCACCGCCGCTGGCCAGTTCCTGGTAGATCACCAGGTCCTTTTCCGGCGGCGCCCAGACCGGGGTGAAAAAGCGTGGATCACCGGTATTCTCCGGGAACAATGGGCTCCAGCTGCCATTGTTCCAGATCAGAACCAGGTCCTGTCCAGAAGCCACGGCAAACGTCTCGTCCACCGCCAGCACATCCAGCAGGTCCTTGCTGGTGCCCGAGGGCACGATGGTCCCGGCATCCCCCTGGTTGAAGTGCACGATCTGGCCGGCATTGCCCACGCCGATGGCGAAATCCTCACTGGGCGCACTGAATCCCACCAGGGTTTCGGTAGCATTGACAGGCTCGGTGGACCAGGGCTGGGCCAATGCGCCGCCGGCAAACGCCAGCAGGCAGATCAACAGGACGGAATGGCCATTCATGGCGTGTCTCCAGGCAGCTTCCACCACTCATGCGAGAATCGGCGCCAATCAGCGACAGCGGCTGCAGAGAAACGTGACTCGGAGTGCTAGTTTGGGTCCGGCTGCATCCGGATTTCGTTGTCGTAGACACCCTCTGGCAGCGGCAAACCGGCCAGTTCGGCATCACCCAGGGGGCCGTCGGGCGTCACGCCATGCATTTCCAACACGGCCTGCAGCTGCCGGCAATGGTGGGCCGCGTGCCAGGTGGTGCGCTCCAGCACGCCTAACGCGTCACGGCGGCCGTAGTAAGTGTCCATCTCAGCCGGCAGCCCCCGGTCCATGCGGCGCCACCAGTTCTGCAGCCCGGTTTTGACCTGCTCCCCCGTGTGGGCCAGGGTCGGGCCATCCGACAGGCCCTCGGGCGTCACTCGCTCGAACCACTCGTATTCCAGGGTGCCTCCCTCAGCCGCCGCCACGAAGGCCTGCACCACCATGAATATGTGGTAGACCAGGTCACTGTAGGGGCGGTCGCGGCCCGGAAAATGTTCCCGCAACTGCTGCCCACTGAGCTGGCAGGCAAAGCGCTGGGCCGCCGCGATGATGCGTTGGCACTTTTCCACGTACTGCTCCGCTGTCAACTGCGGACCGGCCAGGCTGACCCCGACAAAATCGGCCACGTCCCGCAGGTCCTGGCAGTAGGTGCCCAGCTCTCCCCGGGCCACGACAGGTACCGAGCGAAAACCCAAGGCCGCCAGATCCGACATCGCGCCCGGCGATTCCACCACGTTGATAGACTCGAAGTGGATACCCTGATCGATCAGGAATTCTTTGGTGCGAAGGCAGCTGGAGCAGCCGGGCTGCCAGTAGACACGATAGGTTTCGGACATTGCACTCTCCGGGAATCTATCCCCTACCTGTATGTTTATCGGTGAACGCTTGCTGCGCAAGCTGGTGAACGCGCAGCGTTCGTTCACCAGCTTGCGCAGCAAGCGTTCACCCTAAAAAAAAGCCCGCGCGAAGCGGGCTTTTTTGCTGCACCTGGCAATAATCAGCCGACCAGGATGCCACCGTACTGGACGAAGAACGGCACAAACACCAGCGACAGGATCGCTGACAGTTTGATCAGGATGTTCAGCGAGGGGCCCGAGGTGTCCTTCAGCGGATCACCCACGGTGTCACCGACAACCGCAGCCTTGTGGTTTTCGGTGCCCTTGCCGCCCAGGTTGCCGGCTTCGATGTACTTCTTGGCGTTGTCCCAGGCGCCGCCCGAGTTGGACGAGGCGATGGCCAGCACACCGCCGGCGACCAGCGATCCGGCCAGCAGGCCGGCCAGGGCCTGGATGCCGAACAGGAAGCCGGTGACCAGAGGCGCACCCATGATCAGGATGCCCGGCGGGATCATTTCCTTGACCGCAGCCGAGGTGGAAATGGCCACACACTGCTCGTAGTCAGGATCACCCTTGCCTTCCATGATGCCCGGGATCTCGCGAAACTGGCGACGCACCTCTTCAATCATCTTGTAAGCCGCCGAGCCCACGGACTTCATGGTCATGGCGGTGAACAGGGCCGGCAGAACCGCACCGATGAACAGGCCGGTGAAGACCATGGGATCCAGCAGGTTGATGCTGCCCAGCAGGTCAGAAGTGGGATCGTCTTCCTTCAGCAGGATATCGGCCCGGGTGAGGAAGGCGGCAAACAGCGCCAGGGAGGTCAGGATAGCGGCGCCGATGGCGAAGCCTTTACCCATGGCGGCGGTGGTGTTGCCGGCAGCGTCCAGCACGTCGGTGCGCTTGCGCACGTGCTCTTCCATACCGGCCATTTCGGCGATACCGCCGGCATTATCCGCTACCGGTCCGTAAGCGTCGATGGTCAGGGCAATAACCAGGGTGCCCAGCATACCCAGGGAGGCGATGGCCACGCCGTACATGCCGGCCAGCATCCAGGGGATATAGATGGCCAGGCCGATGGCCAGGTAGGGACCAACGGCGGACTTGTTGCCCAGGGCCAGGCCAAAAATGATGTTGGTCGCGGTACCTGTCTTGCAGGACTCGGCCACTTCACGCACCGGCCCGTAAGCGTCGGAGGTGTAGTACTCGGTCAGCAGACCCACCACCAGCCCGGCAATCAGGCCGGCCAGGAAGCAGAAATACACCCCGGTATTGGTATAGGTTTCTCCCAGGATCTGGAAGTCCGCCGGTACCAGCTGCACGGTCACGAAGTACATGACAATGGCCATGAGCACGCTGGAGATAATCAGCATGCGCTTCAGCGCAGGGCCGACCTGCTCCTCGGTAGTCACCCGCACCAGCAGGATCGTGATCAGGCTCACCGGAATTCCGATGGCGGATATGACAATGGGATACAGCAGCGCGTCCACGTTGCCGGCAAATGCGATGGCGGAGATCACCATGGCGGCGCAGGTACTCTCTGCGCAGGAACCGAACAGGTCAGCACCCATGCCGGCCACGTCACCCACGTTGTCACCCACGTTGTCGGCGATGACCGCCGGGTTGCGGGGATCGTCTTCCGGGATACCGGCTTCCACTTTGCCCACCAGGTCAGCGCCCACGTCGGCAGCCTTGGTGAAGATGCCGCCGCCCACACGTGCGAACAGCGCGATGGAGGAGCCGCCCAGGCCAAAGCCGGCGATGACTTCCATCAGGATGTGGTTCGGCAGCTGTTCCGGCATGACGTATTTCAGGGCCAGGTAAATCAGCAGCAGGCCAAGCGAGGCCAGGCTGACCAGAGCAAAACCCATCACCGACCCGGAATGCAGCGCCAGGTTAAAGGCATCCGACAGCGACTGGTTGGCAGACACCGTGGTGCGAGCGTTGCCGCTGGTGGCGATTTTCATGCCGATGTAACCGGATGCAATGGAAATGACCGCACCCACCAGGAACGCTACGGCGGTGTAGACACCTTCGTTGACGTAGTCGGTGTGGTGATCGTCGATCAGCAGGGCAATGATGGCGGCGAACACCACCATGAAGATGGCCATGAACTTGTATTCCTGCTTGAGGAACGCCATGGCTCCGGACGCGATGGCCGCGTGGATTTTTTTGAGACGCGCTTTGATGTCTTCATCTTCGACACCCATGTCGATGGGTACTTTTTTCACCGACGATGAGTAATAGAAGGCGACCAGAAGCCCCAGCAGGGACAGCGCCAGAATGATTGCTACAGACATTTCCAGAGTTACTCCAGATTTTTAGTGAGGAATTCGATTGGTTTTGCTTTTTCGACCCGCGTTTCGCCCAGGCGAAAGCCGATGAAGCTCCCGCGACCGAGCAGAGGATTCGCGCAAAAATGTGAGTATTCAGCTATTCCGAAAAACCCGCCAAGCCCTTAGGCCTCGGGGAGATTGGCGCGGAAGTTTACCACATCCTGGGCCCGGAAAGGCCCCTCCGATGGTCGAATGTGACCCCGCAATTCTACGTACACGGCGGCCGGGGCTTCTCCCGGGGCTGGCGCCAGTGCAGAATTCGCTTTTTGCACCCGTTTCAAGGACCTTGATGAACGTATCCGAAGCCGTCGCCCAGCGCCGCACCATTCGCGGTTTTCGCCCTGACCCGGTAGACCCCAAGCTGATCCGGCAGATCTTTTCCCGTGCGCAGCAGGCGCCGTCCAACTGCAACACCCAGCCCTGGCACATGACCGTGGTGTCCGGCCAGGCGCGGCAGCAGCTGGAGCAGAGCCTGATGCAGGAAATCATGTCCGGCAAGCCCCCCTCCCCGGCATTCACACCGGGAGACCACAATCTGCAGGGCATCTACCGCGAACGGCAGGTGGACTGCGCGGTTCGCTACTACGGCGTCATGGGCATCGGGCGCGAGGACAAGCAGGCCCGCAACGAACTGATGGCGAAAAACTGGCAGTTTTTCGGGGCGCCCCACGCCGGCTTCCTGTGCATGCCCCTGGACATGGGACCGGTCAACGCCATCGACATCGGCATCTACCTGCAGACCCTGATGCTGCTGTTCGTGGAGCACGGCATCGACAGCTGCCCCCAGGGCGCCCTGGCCTTTTTTCCCGATCCGGTGCGAGAGATCGGCGGTATCCCCGAGGGCATGGGTATCGTCTGCGGCATCTCGTTTGGCTACGCCGATGAGGAGGCCCTGATCAATACCGTGAGGATGCCCCGGGACGAACTGAACCGGGCAGTTGAATTCGTGGAATGATCCTCAGGTCAATGCGCCGGACTGGCGCAGGGCCTCAATCTCCTCCGCCTCAAACCCCCAGTCCGCCAGCACCGATTCAGTATCAGCACCTTCAGGACTACCTGGCTCCGGCACATCACACTGGCTGCGACTGAATCGCGGCGCCGGCGCCGGCTGGGTCAGGCCGTTGATGTCGATAAAGGTCTGGCGAGCCCGGTTGTGGGGGTGGTCCGGGGCTTCGGTGAAATCCAACACCGGCGCAAAGCAGGCATCGGTACCCTCCAGCAGTTCGCACCACTCCTGCCGGGTCCGGGTCCTGAACACCTGCTCCAGGCGCTGCTTGAGCTCCGGCCAGCGCGACGGATCCAGCTGCTTGCCGAAGGTCTCGGGATCAAGCTCCAGTTTCTCCAGCAGCAGCGCATAGAACTGCGGCTCCAGCGGCCCCACCGAGACAAACTTGCCGTCTGCCGTCTCGTAGACGTCGTAATAGTGGGCGGCGCCGTCCAGCAGGTTGGCCGAGCGCTGACTGGACCATACGCCGAGCCGCTGCATGCCGTGAAACATGGACATCAGGCTGGCCGCGCCGTCGGTTATGGCGGCATCCACCACCTGTCCCTGACCCGAGGTTTTGGACTCCACCAGAGCCGCCAGCATGCCCATCACCAGGAACAGGCTGCCGCCGGCGTAGTCCCCCACCAGATTGAGCGGAACGGCGGGTTTTTCCCGACTGCCAATGGCGGCCAGGGCGCCCGAAATGGCGATGTAGTTGATATCGTGACCCGCCACGGTGGACAGCGGACCGTCCTGGCCCCAGCCGGTCATCCGGCCATAGACCAGGCGGGGATTGCGCGCCAGGCAGGCGTCGGGCCCGAAGCCCACCCGCTCGGCCACGCCGGGCCGGAAGCCCTCGAACAGCATGTCGGCCTTCTCCACCAGGGTCATCAGGGTTTCCAGGCCCTCGGCGGTTTTCAGATCCAGGGCGATGGATTTCTTGCCGCGGCTGTGGACGTCCATGGCGGACGGCAGCGCAATGCCCGGGGTAGAAGAGGATCGCTCCACTACGACCACTTCGGCGCCCAGGTCAGCCAGCAGCATTCCGGCATAGGGTCCGGGTCCGAGTCCCTTGATTTCAAGGACCTTGATGCCGGCCAGGGGACCCACCAGATCAGTCCGCGTCCAGCGCCCGCCCGATGATTTCTTTCATGATTTCGCTGGTACCGCCGTAGATGCGCTGGACCCTCGCGTCAGCGTAGAGCTGGGCAATGGGGTACTCCAGCATGTAGCCGTAGCCACCGTGCAGCTGCAGGCATTCGTCGATGATTTCGCACTGGGTCTCGGTGCACCACAGCTTGGCCATGGCGCCGGTGGCGTTGTCCAGCCGGCCGTCCAGCAGCTTCTGCACGCAGCTGTCCACGAAAGCCCGCATGACCTCGAGTCTGGTCTTGCACTCGGCCAGCTTGAAGCGGGTGTTCTGGAAGCCCATGACCGGCTGGCCGAAGGCCTTGCGCTCGCGCACGTACTGGATGGTCTCGCGCACCGCCATCTCGGTGGCGCCCAGGGCCGCCATGGCGATGATGAGTCGCTCGTAGGGCAGTTCCTGCATCAGATTGACGAAGCCCATACCCTCGGCACCGCCCAGGAGGTTTTCCCTGGGCACCCGGACGTTTTCGAAAAACAACTCGGAGGTGTCCTGGGCTTTCAGCCCGATCTTTTCCAGGTTCCTGCCCCGGCTGAATCCCTCGGCGCCCTCGGTTTCCAGCACCATCAGGGAAATTCCCTTGGCACCCTGGTTTGGATCGGTTTTGGTCACCACGACGATCAGGTCTGCGACCTGGCCGTTGGTGATGAAGATCTTGGAGCCGTTGATGACATAGTCGTCGCCATCGGCCAGGGCCGTGGTGCGTATGCTCTGAAGGTCCGAACCCGCAGAAGGTTCCGTCATGGCGATGGCGCCGACGAGCTCGCCGCTGATGAGTTTCGGAAGCCAGCGCTGCTTCTGCTCATCCGTGCCGAAATTCAGGATGTATCGGGCAACGATGTTATGGACGCCAAAGCCCCAACCGGCATCCCCAACCCTGGCCTGTTCCAGGAAAATCACCATATCGTGTCCGTAGTCACCACCGGAACCGCCATACTCTTCCGGCATTGAAGCGCCGAGCAGTCCGAGTTCACCGCACTGGTTCCAGAACTCCCGGTCCACGTAGCCCTGCCTGCGCCAGCGGTCCATATTGGGAACCAGTTCGGCGGCGAAAAATCGCTCCACCATATCCGCCAGCTGAGCATGTTCTTCGCTCATCCAGGGCGCCACGCGATGCCCGGCGTTAAATTCCATTTGGTTGGCTGCTGTTGCCATGAGGTGATTCTCCTGATTGCTTATTTGATCCGGCCTGGGCGGGTCAGCTCCATTCCAGCTCAGGGAAGGGCCACCGTCGCCGTTGCGCTTAGTGTTGTTTTTCCGTCATCGATCCGGGTTCTGAGCTTCAGACGCAGCCGCCGTTCCCCGTCTTCCTCAAAAATCCTGGAAACACGGCCACTGCAGGTCACCGTCGCATGCACCGGCGTAATCGCCATAAAGCGGGCTGAATAGGCCCGCAGCTGCTGCTGGGGGATCCATTCGGTCACCATTCGTCCCAGCACCGCCATGGACAGCATGCCGTGGGCGATGACGTCGTCCAGTCCAGCCTGTTGAGCGAAGTCCGAGTCCACGTGAATCGGGTTATGGTCACCGGAGCCGCCACAGTAAAGGGCCAGCACATGGCGGGTGACGGGACCAAAAGTCAGGGTCGGCAGTTCGTCGCCGACCTGCAGCTGGCCAAAATCAGGTGCCTGGCCGCTCACGCCTGGGGCCTGCGCATGATGAGAGTGGTCCGGCGCTGCTGTACCTGTTCGCCCAGCTGGTTGGTTGCGGTGGCCACCAGTTCCATGAAGTCCATGGCGCCGCCCTTTTTCTCGTACATCTTGTCGATGCGGTCCTGCAGCGTAATGGTGTCACCGGCGAAAATCAGGCCCTGGTAGCTGAAGCTTTCTTCGCCGTGCAGCAGGTATCGATAGTCAATTCCAAGCTCTTCGGCGTCGGGACCGGTGCGGGGTGCCAGGGACCACAGGCAGGTGCCGAAGGATGGCGGCGCCAGGACCGAACGGTAGCCGGCCTGCCGGGCCGCTGCCTCGTCCAGGTAGATGTCCCGGGTTTCTCCGATCGCCTTGGCGAACAGCCGCAGCTGGCCCAGCTCCACCTGCACCGAGGCGGGTTCGGATACGTGTCCCAGGTATTCCCGATTGAAGATCGTCATGGATTGAGTACGAGACGGCCGGCTCCCGGCCGAGCGGCCCGTGCCATCGATCTACACCAATAGTTGAGTTTACTCATGAGTAAGGTAATATGCCAATAACTTACCCACGGGTAACTTAGATGTCAAATCCCAGCACCAGCGGTCGACGAGCAGCCCGGCGTATCGGCGTGGATCAGGGCGCCGATTTCGAACAGCGGCGCCGGATTATCCTGCGGGAAGCGGCCCGGGCCTTTAACGAAAAAGGGGTGGAGAACACCTCCCTGGACGACATCGCTGCCCGGCTCAACGTCACCAAGCCGGCGCTGTATCACTACGTGTCCAGCAAAGATGAATTCGTTTCGCTCTGCCTGGCCCAGGCCATGGAGGACAACCAGCGTCTGCTCGAGGAGGCCGGGCAGCGCGGCGGAACGGGACTGGAGCAGCTCATCTACATCTTCGAGCGCTGGGTGCAGGGTGTGGTGTCGGATTTCGGCCGCAGCATTGTGCTGGTGGATCTGCGCACCCTCAGCGACGCCAGCCGCCGGGAACACCGCAAGGCCCAGCGGCAGCTGCTGCGCTCGGTGGAGTCCATCATTCAGCGGGGAATCGAGGACGGCTCGGTACGCCGCTGCAGTCCCGCCGTCATGGCGCTCAGCCTGATCGGCCTGTTCAATTCCCCGGCGCGCTGGTACCGGGAGGACGGTGGACTTAGTATCGAGGAAATTGCACAGGAGTTGATGGCCCTGCTGACCAATGGCGTGGCCGCCAGCCCCGAGTAAGTCACACCGGCCCCAGAGGTTCAAACCCGAAATGAGCATCCGTCCGCGGCGATCCGTCCTGTACATGCCGGGCTCCAACACGCGTGCCCTTGAAAAGGCCAGGACCCTGGCCGCTGACTGCGTGATCATGGACCTGGAAGACTCCGTGGCACCCGATGCCAAGGAACAGGCACGGGACAATGTCCTTCGTGCCCTGGAACGGGGCGGCTATGGCCGGCGCGAACGGGTGTTTCGCATCAATGGCCACGACACGCCATGGCACGCAGAAGACCTGGAGGCCGCCGCCCGCAGCGGTGCCGACGCAGTCCTGCTGCCCAAGGTCAGCACCGCCGAACAGGTGGGCCAGGCGGCCGAGAGCCTGGCCAGCCACGGCGCTCCCAGCGACCTGGGGCTTTGGGTGATGGCGGAAACCGCCGCCGGAATCCTGGACATGGACACCATTGCCGGCAGCCATCCAGCCCTGCAGGTCATCGTCATGGGCAATGCTGACCTGGCCAGCGAACTGAGGATCGATCCAGGCCCGAACCGGGAGGGCCTGATTGGCCCCATGAGCCACTGTGTGCTGTCGGCCCGGGCCCATGGACTTGATATACTGGACGGCGTTTCAGAAGACTTCAGCGACATGACGGCGTTTCGCGCTTCCTGCGAACAGGGACGGTCGCTGGGCTTCGATGGAAAGACGCTGATTCACCCCCGGCAGATAGACGCCGCCAATGACGTTTTTGGCGTGTCGGACCAGGCCATCGAGTCCGCCACAGCCGTTTGTGATGCGTGGCAGGCCGCCTTCGACAAAGGTCGGGGTGTTGCCGTTCTCAATGGGCGTATGATCGAGCAACTGCACGCCGAATCAGCGCAGCGAACACTGGCCCTGGCAGAGGCCATCCGGGAGATGGAGAATGGCTGAGAACAACACCCCACGCCAGCGATGGGATGAGCTGGCAACCCGGGAGCGCAAGGGGCGCTCACCCGACGATCTGGTCTGGCAAACCCCGGAAGGCATTCCGGTGCAGCCGGTATACACCGCTGACGACCTGGCCGGCATGCAGCACCTGGACAGCCTGCCCGGATTCAAGCCATTCATACGCGGCCCCAGGGCCACCATGTACACGGGAAGACCCTGGACAGTGCGGCAGTACGCCGGATTTTCAACGGCGGAGGAATCCAACGCCTTCTACCGCAATAACCTGGCGGCGGGACAAACCGGCCTGTCGGTAGCCTTCGACCTGGCCACCCACCGGGGCTACGACTCGGACCACCCCCGGGTGGTGGGCGACGTGGGTAAAGCGGGAGTGGCCATCGACACCGTCGAGGACATGAAGATCCTGTTCGACGGTATCCCGCTGGACAAGATGTCTGTCTCCATGACCATGAACGGCGCGGTGATCCCGATCATGGCCATGTACATCATTGCCGCCGAGGAGCAGGGCGTCAGCCAGCAGCAGCTGGCCGGCACACTGCAGAACGACATTCTCAAAGAATTCATGGTGCGCAACACCTATATCTACCCGCCCCAGCCCTCCATGCGCATCGTGGCCGACATCATCGGCTTCACTGCCCACCACATGCCGCGCTACAACTCGGTATCCATCTCCGGCTACCACATGCAGGAGGCCGGAGCCACGGCGGTACAGGAGCTGGGCTTTACCATCGCCGACGGCATTGAATACGTACGCGCGGCCCTGGCCAGCGGGTTGAAGGTGGATGAGTTTGCGCCGCGGCTGTCGTTCTTCTTCGGCATCGGCATGAACTTCTTCATGGAGGCGGCCAAGCTGCGTGCGGCCCGCCTGCTGTGGGCCCAGCTGATGGAAGAGCTGTTTCAGCCGGAGAACCCCAAATCGCTGATGCTGCGGACCCACTGCCAGACCTCAGGAGTCAGTCTGACCAGCCAGGATCCCTACAACAACATCATCCGCACGACGGTGGAGGCGCTGGCCGCGGCCCTGGGCGGAACCCAGTCCCTGCACACCAATTCCTTCGACGAAGCCCTGGCGCTGCCGACCCCGTTTTCCGCCCAGATTGCCCGCAATACGCAACTGGTGCTGCAGGAGGAAACGGGCGTCACCCGGGTGGTTGATCCCCTGGCCGGGTCCTACTACGTGGAAAGCCTGACCGCGTCCCTGGTCGCCGAAGCCCGCAAGCTCTTCGACGAGGTGGAGGAACTGGGGGGCATGACCAAGGCGGTGGAATCCGGCATGCCCAAGCTGCGCATCGAGCAGGCCGCCGCACTGCGCCAGGCCCGCATCGACCGCGGTGAAGAAGTCATCGTCGGAGTTAACAAGTTTCAGCGGGACGATGAACCCGATATCGACGTGCTGGACATCGACAACACCGCGGTGCGCGAGTCTCAGATCGAGCGGCTGACCCGAGTCCGCGCCGAGCGCGACGAGACCGCCTGCCAGGTGGCCCTGGACGCCCTGACTGCCGCCGCTGAAAACGAAACCGGCAACCTGCTGGATCTGGCCCTTGATGCGGCCCGGACTCGGGCCAGCGTGGGAGAGATCTCCGGCGCCCTGGAAAAAATTTACGGGAGGCACACCGCCGTGACCCAGTCCATCAGCGGAGTGTATGGATCCGCCTACGAAGACGACGCGGATTTCGCCAGTATCCAGGCGGAAATCGACGAGTTTGCCCGCGGCGAAGGCCGTCGTCCCAGGATGCTGGTGGTAAAGCTGGGACAGGATGGCCATGACCGGGGCGCCAAGGTGATTGCCACGGCATTTGCCGACCTGGGCTTTGACGTGGATATCGGGCCGCTGTTCCAGACCCCGGAGGAGGCCGCACGGCACGCGGTGGAAAACGACGTTCACGTGGTGGGCGTGTCCTCCCAGGCAGCCGGCCACAAAACTCTCGTTCCCCAGCTGATCGAGGCACTGAAAGCCAACAACGCTGAAGATATCCTGGTGGTATGCGGCGGGGTCATCCCGCCAAAAGATCACGCGACGCTGAGAGCGGGAGGTGTAGCCGCCGTGTTCGGCCCGGGCACCAACATCCCGGCTGCCGCGCGGGACGTCATCCGGCTGATCCAGCAGCGCCAGAAAGCCGCCTGAGCCAAAAACGACAACAGCAAAAGAAACAAGCCTATGAAGGACATCATCCAGCAGCTTGCTGACAAGCGGGCCGCGGCCAAACTGGGCGGCGGTCAGCGCCGCATCGACTCCCAGCACGCCAAAGGCAAACTCACCGCCAGGGAGCGCATCGAGCTTCTGCTGGACCCGGGCAGCTTCGAAGAATGGGACATGTTCAAGGAGCACCGCTGCACCGATTTCGGCATGGCCGAGCAGAAGGTGCCCGGCGACGGCGTCGTGATCGGCTACGGCACCATCAACGGGCGGCTGGTGTTTGTGTTCAGCCAGGATTTCACTGTGTTCGGCGGCTCTCTGTCCGAGGCCCACGCGGAGAAGATCTGCAAGATCATGGACCAGGCCATGAAAGTAGGCGCGCCAGTGATCGGTCTGAACGACTCCGGTGGTGCGCGCATCCAGGAGGGCGTGGCCTCCCTGGGGGGCTACGCCGAGGTCTTCCAGCGCAACGTCATGGCCTCGGGCGTGATCCCGCAGATTTCCCTGATCATGGGGCCCTGCGCCGGCGGCGCGGTGTACTCCCCGGCCATGACCGACTTCATCTTCATGGTCAAGGACACGTCATACATGTTCGTCACCGGTCCGGACGTGGTCAAAACCGTCACCCACGAGGTAGTGACCGCCGAGGACCTGGGCGGCGCGGTGACCCACACCTCGCGATCCGGCGTAGCCGACCTGGCCCTGGAAAACGACCTGGAGGCCCTGCTCAACACCCGCCGGTTTTTCAGCTTCCTGCCCGCCAACAATCGGGAAAAGCCGCCGCACCGACCCACCGACGATCCGGCCAGCCGGATCATTCCGTCCCTGGACAGCCTGGTTCCCGAGGATGCCACCAAGCCCTACGACATCAAGGAGCTGATCGTGAAAGTGGCCGACGAAGGCGACTTTTTCGAACTGCAGCCGGACTACGCCCAGAATATCGTGATCGGGTTCATCCGATTGGAAGGTCACAGCGTCGGCGTGGTGGCCAACCAGCCCATGGTGCTGGCGGGTTGCCTGGACATCGACTCGTCGCGAAAGGGTGGACGATTTGTCCGCTTCTGCGACGCCTTCAATATCCCTATCCTGACTCTGGTCGACGTGCCCGGATTCATGCCCGGAACCGCCCAGGAGTACGGCGGCATCATCAAGCAGGGTGCCAAGCTGTTGTATGCCTATGCTGAAGCCACCGTACCCAAGGTCACTCTGATCACCCGCAAGGCCTACGGTGGCGCGTATGACGTGATGTCCTCCAAGCACCTGCGGGGCGATGTGAACTTCGCGTGGCCCAGCGCTGAGATCGCGGTCATGGGGTCCAAGGGAGCGGTGGAAATCATTTTCCGCAAGGACATCGGCGACGCCGACAAGATCCAGCAGCGCACCGACCAGTACCAGGAGAAGTTCGCCAACCCGTTCATCGCCAGCAACCGGGGCTACGTGGACGACGTGGTTACGCCCCGCTCCACCCGGGTTCGAATCTGCCGGTCGTTTGCCATGCTGCGGGACAAGGAACTGGAAAACCCCTGGCGCAAGCACGGCAACATCCCGCTCTGATCTCCCAGCAGGCAAAACGAACACAGGCACAACATGTTCAAAAAAATCCTGATTGCAAATCGCGGCGAAATCGCCTGCCGGGTCATCAAGACCGCCCGCAAAATGGGCATCCCGACGGTGGCGGTGTACTCCGAAGCCGATCGCCAGGCGCTGCACGTGAAGATGGCCGACGAGGCGGTGTACATCGGCCCCGCGCCATCGGCAGAAAGCTACCTGGTCATCGACAACATCATCAATGCCTGCCGGGAAACCGGGGCCGACGCTGTTCACCCGGGCTACGGGTTCCTGTCGGAAAACGCGGCCTTCACCGAGGCCCTGGCCAAGGCGGGCATCACCTTCATTGGCCCCGAGGCCCACGCCATCACCATGATGGGAGACAAGATCACCTCCAAGAAGCTGGCCGCCGACGCCGGCGTCAATACCATCCCGGGATACCAGGGCATTATTGAAAGCGCTGACCACGCGGCAGAGATCGCCAGCGAGATCGGTTACCCGGTCATGCTCAAGGCCAGCGCCGGGGGCGGCGGCAAGGGCATGCGGGTGGTCTGGAACGAAGAGGAATGCCGTGACGGCTTTGTCCGTGCCAGCAACGAAGCCAAATCCAGCTTCGGCGACGACCGGGTACTGGCGGAAAAGTTTATCGAGGAGCCCCGCCACATCGAGATCCAGGTCATGGCTGACGCCCACGGCAATGCGATTTACCTGAACGAGCGCGAATGCTCCATTCAGCGGCGCCACCAGAAGGTCATCGAGGAAGCGCCCTCCCCGTTCCTGGATCCGGAAACCCGCAAAGCCATGGGCGATCAGGCGGTTGCCCTGGCCAAGGCGGTGGATTACCGCTCAGCAGGAACCGTGGAGTTCATCGTGGACTCCAGCAAGAACTTCTACTTCCTGGAAATGAACACCCGCCTGCAGGTTGAGCACCCCATCACCGAATACATCACCGGCCAGGACCTGGTGGAGCTGATGATTCGGGTGGCGGCCGGCGAAGAACTGCCCCTGAGCCAGGCCGACGTCCCGATCAACGGCTGGGCGGTGGAGGCCCGGGTTTACGCGGAAGACCCGTTCCGCAATTTCATGCCCTCCATCGGGCGGCTGGCTCACTACATTCCTCCCGAGGAGACCGACAGGGTTCGCGTGGACACCGGCATTGAAGAAGGCTCGGAAGTCTCCATGTTCTACGACCCCATGATCGCCAAACTGGTGACCTGGGGCGCCGACCGGGCCGAGGCCATCGCCAACATGCAGGAGGCCCTGGACCGTTATTACATTCGCGGCGTGGCCCACAACATCAGCTTTCTCAACGCCGTGCTGGCCCACCCGCGCTTCGACGAGGGTCGTATTACCACCAACTTCATTGCCGAAGAGTACCCCGACGGCTTTCACGCCGAAGACGTGGTGCCCGACGACCCGGGTCTCCCCATTGCCATGGCCGCCATGGCGCACCGGGCGCTGATCGACCGGGCTGCCCGCATCAGCGGCCAGCTGGCCGGCCACGAGCGCAAGGTGGGCAGGTCTTTCGTGGTGCTGGCCGGCGGCGAAAACCATGCCGTTGAGGTGACCCCGGCTGACGATGGCTACGAGGTGAGCCTGGATGGACACGAGTACCGGATCAGCACCGGCTGGCGTCTGGGTGAGCCGCTCATCTTCGCCGAGGTGAATGGCGAACCGGTGTGTTTCCAGTTCGACCGCGCCGGCGTTCACTACCGCCTGTCCCGGCGGGGCAGCCAGATCGACGCGTTGGTGGTATCGCCGCGCACGGCGGAACTGGCCTCGCTGATGCCGGAAAAGGTAGCGCCCGACCTGTCCCGGTTCCTGCTTTCCCCCATGCCGGGGCTGCTGGTGCGCCTGTCCGCCGGTACCGGTGACGAGGTCAAGGCCGGAGAAGAACTGGCGGTGGTGGAAGCCATGAAAATGGAAAACAGCCTGCGCGCCTCTGAAGACGTGAAGATTGCCAAGGTGCTGGCCGAGGAAGGCCAGAGCCTGGTGGTGGATCAGCCCATCCTCGAATTCGAGTGAGCGCCGACCCGGAACAACTGGCCCGGGGCATCCTCGCCGGCGACCGCCGCGCCCTGGCCCGGGGCATTACCCTGCTGGAATCCTCCCGGGATGCCGACCGCGAACCCGGTGACCAGCTGCTGGAGCGGCTGGTGCCGCATTCCGGCCGGTCCATCCGGGTTGGTATTTCCGGCGTCCCCGGGGTCGGTAAGTCTACCTTTATTGAGAGCTTTGGCATTCACGCCATCAACCAGGGGCATCGGGTCGCTGTGCTGGCGGTGGATCCGTCGTCCGCCCTGAGCGGCGGCTCGATCCTGGGCGACAAGACCCGCATGTCCACCCTTTCCGCCAGCCTGGATGCATTTATCCGCCCCTCCCCCGCCGGCGGCACCCTCGGCGGCGTTGCGCGGAACACCCGGGAAACCATGATCCTGGTGGAAGCGGCTGGATTTGACGTGGTGCTGGTGGAGACCGTGGGGGTGGGTCAGTCGGAGACCGCGGTGGCGGAAATGACCGATTTCTTCATGCTCATGCTGCTGCCGGGCGGCGGCGACGAACTGCAGGGTATCAAGCGGGGCATCATTGAACTGGCCGACCTGGTGGTGGTGAACAAGGCTGACGGCGACCTGACTGCGGCTGCCGGGCGGGCCGCCGCGGAGTATCGCAACGCCCTGGGATTCCTCCATCCCAGGCACCGGGACTGGCAGGTCCAGGTGCTGACCTGCTCGGCCACGCAGCAACAGGGCATCAACGGAATCTGGTCGGCCATGACCGAATTCCGGGACCAGATGACCGCCAGCGGCACCCTGGAGCGGGCCCGGTCAGTCCACGCCCAGCGATGGTTGTGGGACGAAATCTCGGAAAACCTGATGGAACTGCTGCGCGAAGATCCCCATATGAACAGCAGGGTCCAGGAACTGGAACAGGCCGTCGCCCAGGGCAAGTCGCCACCGCGGGTCGCGGCCCGGGAAGTGCTGAACCTGTTCACGAATGCGCGAGAGGGTAAAGAATGATTGGAAAGCTCAACCACGTAGCGATCGTGGTCCCCGACCTGGAGCAGGCCTCCGCGGTGTATCGCGATACCCTGGGTGCCACGGTATCCAACCCCCAGGACCTGCCGGACCACGGCGTGACCACCGTGTTCGTGGAACTGCCCAATACCAAGATCGAGCTGCTGCACCCGCTGGGTGAGAACTCGCCGATCGCGAAGTTCCTGGAGAAAAACACCAGCGGCGGCATGCACCACGTGTGCTACGAAGTGGAAGACATCATCGCGGCCCGGGACCACCTCAAAGCCCAGGGCGCCCGAGTGCTGGGTAACGGTGAACCCCGCACCGGCGCCCACGGCAAGCCGGTGCTGTTTCTGCACCCTAAAGACTTCTGCGGCACGTTGGTCGAGCTAGAACAGGTCTGAGAAGGCACTCGTCCAGAGTGCCTTCGAAGACCTCTCCTTAAAAACGTCATCCTGAACTCGATTCAGGATCCACCTGAAGTGACGAAGCTGCCTTCGTTGACTCCTGCACCGAGGACTACCGCAACCATCGTCCGTGACGCTTTCAGCCGCCTGCGTGTTGGACCGAAACCTCCGATCAAACCAATACCCAGATCGACGCCCGCAAAGACCCAAATTTCAGATGGATCCTGAATCGAGTTCAGAATGACGGGAGGGTGTGAAGGATCAAATCAGGATCCATCTG
>JAAUYH010010599.1_pt1 | contig 23098 bp, 12 predicted proteins | sample 7278061 | NCBI WGS metagenome assembly JAAUYH01 (sample SAMN14350203, study PRJNA611818) | marine sediment metagenome | isolation source: surface marine sediment (0.6m) | place: French Polynesia: Moorea | collected 2018-08 | reverse complement strand
TCCGCCGCAAAAATCAGAAGTCAATATTTCATTAGTACTATCCGAAATTTAAATTTGACGATTTTGCTGGCTTGAAAACTGAATCTACTCGGTCATGATGTGCTCGCTCAGTAATGATGTTTTTGGGCTAGCAACACAAATTCGATATATTTGAAATTGCTTTTTTAAACTCTAGTTCAAAATAATTCGAAAAAAAGAAGACTCATCCAGAAGAAATTACCGTAGCCATGCAGTAATATGGGAGAATAAAAGCTGCGATCGAAAAATAAAATAATGATCGTTGTATTTTACTGAAAAATTAATTCATAAATTTTGATAAGCTTCAAAATTGTTTCTTCTGATTGCAAAATTAAACGCATTGTGCAGTACGGCTTTTCTTTATCAATTTTTGTGATTTATGGATACTTCAATACTATGAAGTTATGTTTTTAGCAGAAAGTTCAGTACTTACTTGCTATATCATCGACGACAATAAAGAATTTAAATATGGTAGTTAGTAGCAACGCTCGCTATAATAGATCAAATCAATGCAGGTGGACTCAGGATTTGATATAGAGTTTCTATATTAAGTGTAATCTTGGCATCGAGAGACAGACAAATTATCTTACTATGTCGTATAGGAATAATACATACTGTTACGAAGTAGAAGCTGAAATAGAGACATTAAACACAGTATTCAGAGAAGGTGAAGTACGTTAGCTAAAAAATTTCTCGTTCTGCTGTATTTTTTAACTCAATATGATGATTTTTGCATAGATCGAAAGATACTATTGCGCCTGTTTATCTACCTCTTCAAGCTCAGAAATTTGAAGACCCTTACAGCTTACGTTTACATAACATTTCTTTCCTGAGACGAATCAAAATCGAACATGTGATATATCGTTTTTCAATCACAGTACGCGTCTTATTCAAATTTGAAGTGTTTTCCGAAAGAGAATCTAAAAACCCCATTTCGGAATAGATTTACCTGAGAACAGGTAATCTGAAAGCATTAATTATACTGAACTATTTTCTCATCGATGCTATTGCATTTGTTTCCATATTAATACATCTACTGATCGAAATATTTTGCAATAATAATTGACCTAAATTCCTCTTCCTAATATTTAAGTGCGATTTTGATATTTTATGTGGTTCCGGTACTTCGCAGTCCAAATAGTTCCAGCTATTTCTGTAGATATGGTATGAGAAAATTACCGAGCGAATCGTGGGCGTGTTCAGTCGGAAAGTGTGATCTCAGTGGCCGATAACATATACAACGGTTTTTCCGGGTAAACTTACGTAAAGTAAATATCAAAATTCGACAAATAATTATTCTTGTCATACAAGACTTTGTTCATCGAAATTCTGAGCACTGATGATGAAACCGATAGCTTAAAATATTCGGAGATACCACCAGAATAGTAATATTCATTTATTTCATGCTACTTTTTTGCGCTTCTGATCCGTTGGGTATTTCATGAACACGAGTTCTAGGCGGATTCCGCAGATGGCTATGTTTGTTAATGAATTTAAATAATGAGGTACCTATTGCTCTAACTCACGCCACTTCATGTTCGAGAGTTACGAGACTTCGCTTAAAATACTAATTCTTTAAGTTTTCTGACTGATTCTAGAGAATTTCTTTCGTGGGCAGTACTAATTCTTCTGAAAAGTTAAAAGTAAATCTTTGCTGCAAAGCGGAGTACTGGCATAAGATCGAGAGTCTTCTGTATTATGCAATATGCATGTACATACAAAATCAGTAAGAAATAAGTAGAATTCCCTAATTAGATGGTATCTCTAAGATTAATCATGCTTTTGTTGCAAAACTGAATGTTCTGAATATCGCTTTGCTACTTTATGCGCTGATAGATATTTGTTTGGCACAGATTATGTTTCGTGGGACATAATATTTCACTTTTAGTAATTTTTTCTTAGTCTCCCGTATGTATGATAGAAATAGCTTACTGCACTGCCAGTCAATATTCGTAGAAGGATTTCATAGAGACGTATACTTCGAATCCGAGTAGATAAATTTCCATGAGCATGAACTTTCGCAGATGTTTGAGTAATGTTTGTACGTTATGCGCAATGTATCGAGTGTTTTGTAGGCAAGTTAAATATTTAATATAATCCATTTCGTGTTACGTTGTCAGACAGCTGGAAGCTACCTATGAAATCAAGAGATAAACCGGAAATGAATCAAAAGAAAGAATTAAAGGAGAGAAAGGTAGGCACTGAAAGAGGAATGGAAGCCCTAAATTTGTAGCAATGTATTAAGAAAGAAGATGACGTAGTAATTTTTGTGAGATTGCAAGTGTTTGTACGATATAAGATGCAATTCGATTTGTGCTCAATGCTCTGACTAATATTCAATTAATACTTCAATCTATCGAAAAGGATTTTTATTTTGACTTTAGTATTTAATTAAAAAATATGATATCCTATGAACAGCAAAGAATTTAAGCTTTCAAGTCTTTATCTACAAAATAGCCATTGTTCTGTCCTGTAATCGAAGAATACAAACAGAACTCTTCCTGGTAAATATATTTCAAGTGAATTTCATTCCAGTTCTGTCACATTAAAGCAATCGTCTTACGTTCATATTATTAGGGATCAAGTAAGTCACTCGTGCTGATTCTTAGTCACGAATCATTAATACCTGTGATTAGTAAAATTCGAGTTCGGTCTATTAAGCGATGAATAAATTGTTTGATTTTCCGTAATTCAATTCAATGCACAAGCCAATGCTTTAGAGATTAAAAAGTAAATACTTCGTTTACCAGTGAATCTCTGTTTTGCTTGCTCGGAGTTAATTAGAGAATGGCAGATTGAGTTGCTCTTACGTTTAATAAGATTAGACAGCTTCATGCTATTCGATTCAAAAAGAAATAAGTTAACCCATTCACTCTTCTTCTTCGATACAATGTGACGATTTAGTACCAAAATGAAATTTAAATGAATAAGCTCGTTTTGAAATGTCTCCTAATTGATTCCCTGCAACTTAATTGGCATTCAATAAGTAGATTTATTTAATCTCATATTTGCTTTATATCGTCGCGAGGCGTTAATGTAACTAACTGATTCACATGAAAACATGTGCCTATTACTCTAGACGTTTTTACTGTACTCAGCCTCGTTCATCATATACAGTGTCAGGTTTTTGTGATAGGACATGCATCCTACAGTTTCAGTCTTCTTCAGTATTATCTTTCCACCGAAAAACGGTGCGATTTAGAGGAAAACGTGGATGAAATACAAAATAGTGACATGTAACGGAACAAATATTTAGCATGCTACTGAAGTAACTGATACAAGCACCCCAAAAGTCCAGAATAAGTGTACTTCTCAATTTTCATTGATTCTGAACATTCGGCCTCGGCAGTAGTGTCTCCATTCATTGCGCTCTTACGAATTCCTCGTTCTATGCTGACGAACTGGTTGAAACTGAGTCTGCAATTGAGCGAGCCGTAATTTTCTTCTCGCTTCCAGATCTCCGTTTTGTGCTGCTTGTTTCAAAATATCAACGCTTTTTCTAAATCCTTCGATACTCCTTTTCCTCGCATGTAGTACTTAGTTGCCTTGAACTGCCCTTTTTGATGACCGCTGTTAGCAGCTAGTCGAAATTAATGCACAGCCCTTTCTTCGGAACGATTTGTCCCGATGCCTGACTCACAAAGGATCCCAATCTTCCATTGTGCCTCTTGATGCATTCGATTAGATGCAAAGCTGAAATGTTCATTGCTATTTGAAGGTTCTGAGAAAGACCTCCTTTTCCCGACTCATATATACAACCTAGTGCGAACTTTGTCTTAACTTTCCCGTCCATTCCACTCTCCACTTGTTCGGCCTGTTTGTAACATCGTACAGCTTTCAACACGTCGGGTTCGACACTAAAACCAAATCTGTAGCACTCACCCTTTGCGTACCACTCAGTGACATTATTACCCTGAATCGACTGCTGTATCAACTTCCATCCAGACTTCTTGTTTTCTGGTACTCCCATACCTCGAATCAAGCATAGTCCATAGTAGCCTCGATAGTAAGGCCGTTGCCACGTAAGAAGCTCGCTGTCTCTTCTATAATATTCTGCCATTTTCACTTGATGTGCCTGGACCCCTATACCTTTCTCGTACAATCTTGCCAAATACAGGTACGCAAGCCAACTCTCCCTCACTTCTACATTTCTGATTAGAAGATTGAAAGCTTCAGATGGATCTCGTTCCACTCCGATTCCTTAGATATAGCATTTCGCAAGATTATTTAAGGCGAGATTCCTCTCAGATGCCTCCTTCGCCATTCTGAATCCAAGGGATGGGTTTACTGCAACGTTGTGGCCGTGCAAATTATAGAAAGCATACAGCGCGTAACCCTGTGGATCGTTTCCTGCTACACCCTGCTTCACATATTCCACAGCTTTCAAAGGATCTCGTTCAATGCCAATCCCTTTGTCGTAGCATTGTCCACGTTCACTCATGGCAGCAGGAACGCCTGCGTCGGTCCCGCATTGAAAGAAATTTTTGCAAGTCATGTCACATCGTTTTACACCAAGCCCATTCTTGTACAACATCCCCAGATAGTAGTAGCGTTGAGTCCATCCCCTTCTCACCGCTCAATTGAAGTACCGAGCGGCCGCTTCAAAGTTTTGGACTCCGAATTCCGCCTTGTACAAACAGACTCTAATAGATAAGTGAATGAATCCAGTCATTCGATCCATCTTATAGATATTGTGCTGTCTTGCCTTTTTTGGACTCGCTTGTCAACAATCATTTGGCAAACCTTTCAAGCTTAGCCGTTAGAGAGCACAAGCTAGCTAGCATGGCTTGGGGGGTATTGAAAAATCTAAGCACTGTTTGAAGTAAGTGAAACATACAAAGCGCCCGTCATTCCTACAAATTTGAGCGTGTTGTCGTTTCGAGACGCAATCTTATTTTATTTCTGCAGCATTTCAACGGCCTGCAATATTTCCTGACCTACGATCTGGCTACCACTTCGTCTTGGATTGTGATTAGCTATTGCCGTGTAATCTCAAACTCCTGAATCGTAGTATTTCCGACTGTACTGTAATCTATGCACTGCTTGTAGCTGGGTCAGGGTATGAATACTGTTCTCGATTCGATACGCACAAGCAGAGGTTTTCAGAGTTGCTGTGAGCCACCAAAATCATTGCAGATGACGATTAATCACACCTGGATCTGAGCGATGTTCAGAACGCCTCCAAGGAGCTCTTACACTCATGACGCTGTACAGTCGTGTTCTTCGTGACTTGCTGAAAGTGAGGCAGGTAACTCCAGTACCGGCCAATTGTAAGGTAGAAGTCGGAGATACGCGAGCCCGGGGTGCTTTATTTTGATATAGTCGTGAAAAATGACAACTTGTCTCTGTATATCTGCCGGCACAGAGCTGGAATCTAACTACTAGGTTATCACAAAATCTCCTGTTTGGATTTCGTTTTCTCGCGGAGCGCATTATACTGTGCTCTCTTGCAATAATTCGCCATACTTCATGCCATACGCCCTGTACAGTCAGAACAGATAATTCACTAAGCCTCTGATTCTTTGAAAATCAAGTGATGAACGAGCGTGCCGTAAGTAGCTCTGAGTGTAATACAGTATCTCCAAAAAATTGGAAAACAATCTTGAAGTGGCTACTGCAATTCAAAAAGATTGCTATTCGAAAAAAGCGGCTGTTAAATAGATTCAAGTCAATCATAATCAGCGGGAGCACCATTCCATCCCAGTAATACTTCATAAAGCAAGACCTAGAAGGACCCAGAATGTAAGTATATAGGGTGTCTAAGTACAGGATGCAGAACGCAAAAACGAGTAGGCTGCCCATACTCTGTTTTTCCTAAGTCGCGATTTAGCCGACTTTAATTTTTACTTCACATTTAGTTCCGGCGGTCGCGGCCCGAATGCACAAGCAACAAACACGGACCTAATACGGACTGCAATTTACTAATTAATAGTACCGCCATTTTACTTCCTGCTGTACCCCTTTGCCAATAATTGCTCTGGTTAAGCGAAGAGGCAATCAGCGTTATCGACTGTGACGCATGATTGAAATGAAGCTTCATTCAATTATTTCGCTGCTTCGGATAAATTAAGACACGTTAGGAATGATGCTCAGTTCATTCACTTAATAAACAAAATTTTATAGTGTAAATGCTTTATATAGCACCCACAAAGGTTATTTGATTGCTTTCTCACCGTCTCCTTCCAGTTAATAGTCAAAATAACGGTCTGTTACTTTTAAAAAGGAGTGATTTTCACAAAAGATCATTTGACCCCGTGCCTTCGCATAATCGACGATTCATAGCAAGTCTTTGCAACCTTTATTTCTAACACTTCGTTCGAACTCTTTTACGACAAAGGATAGTTCCATTTCTACTGCAGCTTTCGTTACTTGTTGTATTAACAGCAATTGAAAATAAAACCTAGCATTATTTCAGAAGATTCACATATTTTTCTACTGAACAAACTACATACAATATGAATCTAAAGATGGACAACCTGTCATCTGAAAATAGCCAAACAAATGAAAATGTAATATCACCGAAAGTTGAATAAGCGCTTTATAATTCGTTTATGACCATACATATTAACTTGTCTTCAAGTTATTACGTGAAATGGACTACCATAGCACCTATTCTTATTGTAATAGCAATCTGGGGCCTTTACCTATGATGGTTTGAAGCTGGGATGTACGTCTCCATTTTTCGAGTACACAAATTGAAACTTATGTGTCAATATTTCTATCGATAGTTCGAATTTTAAACATATAGCACGGAGCAGAACTTTACATATGTTTGTCCTTCGAACACGACAAAATCCCTTCCGCAATGTGTTTCTGTCGTCAAGTGCTTGTTGTCAACTTCGTGCATGCTTTTTTGAACGTATCGTTAGCCTAACAGTGCTTTCCAAGCATATGATCCAAGGAAAAATGTAGTATGGAGATAAGATTCCTGTTGCGACCGATGCAAAATTACAGACCATGGGAAATTTTAAAAAATGGTGGAAGGTGAGTAGCCATCAAGTTTTCCTCTCAAATTTATTCTCACCTTCTTTATATTCAACGAGAAATACGGACAAATGTAGTGATGCAACATCAGAGGTAAAAAAGTGAAGATGCTCCTGTTGGTGAAAATTTCGACTCAGCACCTTAGACGTTTTTTCGATAACCGATGCGTAGAGTCCCTTCCAACCTCAGCCAAAATACGCAACGGTAATATAGCGAGATTTTGGTTTTGAAGAGACCTTCTCATCACTTTTTGTAGTGCTATTTAATTTCCGTGATGAACACATCTACAATTCACGTCTGATTGGCGACACTGCATGCAGCTTGAAAATTATAGGGCTATCGGCTCTGATAGACTGCAGTAACGAAAATGTTTAGATAGAGTCTTTCTGTGCGGACAAAGAAAACTGTAGCGCAGTACTTCTAATCCTCGGCATTCTGCACGAAGCCGAACATTTCAAGAGAAGAAAAGTGAATCTAGTAATCATTTTCTGTTAACACTGATTCTACAGAAGGCTTGACATTTTTCACGAACATCGCAAACTCTCTTTACTTTTTGAGGTTTACACCACAGAAAAGCACTCTGATTCTTCAAGCGGAAATATCTGTATTCAAACATTTACGGAAGTGGCAAATAGTAAAAACAAATTTGGGACAAATTAACTAGATTTGATTTTTTGTCTCAGTAATGCTATCTTGGAACCCCCGCCATCGAAATGAATTGGGTTTGAATTACTTGCAGAATATATCATGCTTATAAAATCGTAAGGTGCATAGGCTAAACTTGGAGTTCTTTCGTACATAGAATACTGCGATGTATGATAGAAGATATCATTTTTTCGGTACCAGAATACGTTTTGATTAAGTAAAGGTAGTTCCTTGAGATACAGAGCGGTTCCAAAGAGAGTAAATGAAAAGAAAAATAAGTTCAAAATGTTAATACTGACAAGAATTATTATAACCTGAAAAATGAACAGAGAAAGAAAAAAGAAAATTCAAATCGTCTCTACACGTAAATTAAGATGTTTGGACGCCGTACGAGATGTGATTAATGTACACGAAGGAAGCGTTTTGAAAGGTCGATGTATTTTTTGCAAAAGTACATATATTTCACTTCAAGTGCAGTATCATTCATTTCTGCAATTTTACAGGCTTCTGTAGATAAACAAAGTATTTATGGAGTAGCATTTGATGACTGTTGATCATCCCGGGGAAACAGGATCCAGTCTATTACTGATCAGCAACATCTTTTAAAAATCTATTGGTTCAGTTCATTTCGAAAGTGGAGAAAAATATCAGTTTCTGGTGATAAATTTACACTTGCACAGAATTAAAATACTTGATAAATTAATTCTTAGGTTGCTGTTAAGAAAATTGAGCACACTGGAGCTACACCAAACTGATACTTAAACTGTTTTCCCAGGGATAGTGTGCTTGCTGTTCTTTACTGAAAAAGAATTCGATTGGTGGAAAAAGAAGAATTTCTTTGTTGCTAATCTAAACTAGCTACATGCATTACATCTCAATCATCACTTCGAATTTCAACTGGTGCAGTTTGACACCACTCTTTTTCACAATCTTGCAGAGAACACGACGCATTTGTGGTTTTCCAAGTAAACAGCGAAATTTTCTGTAATATTTTCCTCATCACTGCTACCTTACTTCATGAGATTTCAGTGGTTCTTTTCGAAACGGCTTGAATCTCGATAGGCAAAGGAAACGAATATGCTCAACGAACTCTTTGGAGAAAATCGTGCGACAAACATCGTACTTCGTGTCCATTTAACAATCAGATTCGTTTTCGAATTCCAATTTTGCAGTCTCTTACGACAAGTACCTTAACAAAGCCGCAGTAAAAATATATTAGCGAAACGTTCAACATTGACTAATTTGAGAAGTCTCTCGACGCGAAGTCGCCGCGAAACAGTTCCTGTTTTATTTGTACTGGTCTATAACAAATTTTGGTATCTTTCTGCGTAGCAGCATAGTTCAGAGCCGAAGATGCGGCATTTTTCTACACTTTCGCTGAAGAGTCAGCGTAAAATAAATAGTTCAAATTTTCAAATACGGATCAGAAGCAAGTTTGACACTCCGAAAAGGAAGGAGAAAAATCTCACCATTTTTTATTGCCAACGATTCTTGCTGTTGCCGGAATATTTCAGTAACAAATTCTGACAGATGCAAAGTTATGTACTGTCTTCATAGGCTCAAAATAGTACCTGATTATCATCCTGAAGTAAATTTCTTTCTGTGGATTTGATCCCTAAACGGGGGTCACATACATGTCCGTACACCTCCTCAATAATGCGGAAACTTTGATTCATGCATTGTAGTTTGATTTTGATAACCTTGTTCATAAATATGAAGCTTCTCGTTTACAAATTTCAAAGTAATTGCGGTGAACGACAGACATGGAAATCCATATCAAACTAACTTTTCATCTCATTTATCAGAGCGAATAGTTATCCATTACATCCAGTTTTATCTTTCAGCCTACTGAAAAGACCGATTCATTTGAGATTGGAAACGGCAGTATTTCGACAAGGTCTTTAGGCCGAAAAATAGTCAAACCCGATGTGTACTGACAAAAGGGAAAATTGACAGAAAATGGAGCTTTACCATATTCACAATCAGCAGGATTTACAATTAAATCAATAAACGTACTCCGATTTGAACAGTTCTGTTTCAATTAACGGATGAGCAGCAGCCAAACGCAAAAAAATTTCACAAGCCGGACCTGAAATCTACTAAATATTTCAACGTCTTACTTTTAAATTTAGAGCCAAAAATTTATTTTCCATTCTTTCCCTCAGTGCAACGAGACTTGAATTGACCACTAATGTACATCATGATCTAGACTAAAAACCTTCAGCTAAGCAACGCACTGAAGTGAATTATATTGTAGCTTACTTGCAATGTACAGACCTTTTCATTTGAAGTAAAAAGCACTGTATAGGCTGTCCTGATAGGACGTAAGAGAAACAAATAACGCATTTCTAACTTCAATTGAGACTTCAGTAGAATCAGCTCACTTTTGCAGTGATCCGCGAAAAATTTCAAGTGTTACAGAATTGCGTTAGGGCTGCCGCTACACCAAATTCAATTTGAGTTTTCTGAAAAATAAAAAATGGTTCCGAATCAAAGTTTGATTGTCAAAATGGTTCCCGTGGCGTTTTTATTAAATAAAAATTGAAAATGATTTGGTACGCATCGATCCCATGGCTCAGAAGCTGCACTGAAGCCTCAATTCTGTCACTGTTGCCTTAAATTAATTCGAAAAAACTGTACCTTATTATATGGATTCAAAAATTCTCTCTCAAATAGGATTTTTTCTATGTTTGCTAAATCGGAATTTGAATAATGTAATTTCCAATAAATAATGATGGTTCATGGGATCGATCTGGTGGAGAAGAAAGACAAATATGTCGTTTCCGAAATGATTTTCCCTAGACAATGATTTCATGTACAATGGGAGCTTTGCTCCCACCACTCGTGACAATCAAGCAGTAGAATACCGCCTAATGGTACGAGAGTTCTTCGGTCCTATCTTGGCTTCTATGACACTGCGGAGGTAAGCTCTATTGCAATGAAGTACTATTCTAATTTATATTCACCCTAAAGTAGTCTGATGTCACGATAAAAACTTATTTTATTGCAATGCTATGATTTTTCTGCTCATGTAGGAAAATCTCATTGGAGCAGAGTCTACACTCGAAGGAGTCATAATTCTCTTTTCGCGTGCCGATCTCCACTTTGTTCTGCAGGTGATAAAATGTCAATCGCTGTGCGTAAATCTCTTGATACTCCTTTGCCTTTCATATAATACCTACTAGCCTTCAATTGCGCTTGTCGATGCCCACTGTTACCGGCCTGTCTTCGAAACGAGCTGTGCCTGTACCTAATTCGCAGAAAATGCCAACGTTCCATTGCGCTTCTTGATTCATTCGATTCGCAGCAAACTTGAAATGTTCGAAAGCTGTTTGAACGTTCTGAGGCAGACTTCCTAGTCCCAATTCATACATGCAGCCCAGTGCAAAATTTGCCTGGATTTTTCCGTCCATCCCACTCTCCATTTCAGTCGCCCGTTTGTAGCATTGTACAGCCTTCGCCATATCAGGTTGGACACCATAACCAAATTTGTAGCACTCACCCTTTGTGTACCACCCAGCGGCATTATTCCCTTGAATTGACCTTCTTATCATCTTCCATCCAGATTTTTTGTCTACCGGTACCTCGATGCCTCGAATCAAACATAGTCCGTAGTATCCCTGATAGTAAGGTTGTTGCCATGCGAGAAGTTGAGTGCCTTTTATATAAAGTTCTGCTATTTTCTCGACATTTGCCTGAACACCAGCCCCTTCTTCGTATAACTTTGCCAGGTCGAAGAATGAAAACCAATCCTTATGCACTTGAACATATCTGGTTAGTAGTCTGAAGGCTTCTGACGGATCTTGTTCGACACCGATTCCGTAGACATAGAATTTTGCGAGATTGTTCGATTCACGGTTACTTTTGGAAGCCTTTTTCGCCATTTTGAAGCCACAGGATGGGTTAACTGGAATATTGTGACCATGTAAATTATAGTAGGCATAAATCGTGTAACCCAGTGGATCGCGCAGTAGCAGGCTCTGATTCACAAATTCTACAGCCTTCGAAGAATCTCTTTGAACACCGATACCTTCGTCATAGCACCTTCCAAGTTCGCTTATAGCTGCAGCAGCACCTGCGTTGGTTCCTTGCTCAAAGAAGTTTCTAGCAGCGATGTCACATCTCTCTACACCAAAACCACTTTTGTACAGCATACCAAGAAAGTAGTGTCCCTGCATCCACCCCATTCTTATAGCACAATTGAAATGCTGAGCTGCTATCTCAAAGTTCTGAACCTCAAACTCTGCCTTGTACAAGCAAACTCCAGCGGATAAGTGAAAGAGTCCCATACTCTGACTCATGATGTTCCACGGTGGAAATAACTCAATAAAAGCCTAATCTATACGAATACAGGGTAACATAAAACGCAATTTATTTAAGTGCGAAAAGATATTCCAACATCATAGTGTGACCGGCATCACATCTTTTCCTTTTCTGTTTGATTGGAACATCAGATATCCCGCCTTTTCTTCAAAACTTTTACTATAGAACCATACCGTAGGCATCACCTGTAATCTCAAACAGTAGCATGATGCGCGAGACAAGCTATATCGAAATGAGTAAGAACATAAAAAATTTCGGCAAGTTTAACACTGATAATTTCAGCCATAATTAGTTGCATGGAAGTATTGTAATTGAATCAGAAAAATAATTAGCTGGATGCAATTTAGCATTTCCACTATTGCAAATGACAAAAAAGTTTACTTCTGACAAATTCACGACCGACACATTACACTTTTATTTTTGCATGACGAATTTCATAATCCATATTATTAAATAGGTACGGTAGGGGTACATAATTGTGTCCACTTTGGTTAGGGTACGAAGTGCATTGATAAACCCATATACTTGAAGAACATGCGCCATATAAGAGTTCTCAAGTATTACAGTCTGTAAAATTCTGTGGAGCTATCAGATCACAATTTTTAACATTGGCGGGCTTCGAAATTTTCACTGATCACTTCCAACCCGTTTCTGAATGCTAAAGTATTTTTTCGAATCCATGAAGCCCATTTTCTTGAACGTGTTCATCCGAGCACTTCTAAAGAAAACCCCAAATGGCATTCATTTTTCGACCAATTTCGACAATGCAAATTGTTCCCTAACCAAAATTAGAATAATTATGCCCCTCTATCTGTACAATGCGGATACCTCGAAGTCCTTTTTCATTTCAGTGATTTGCGTTCAAGATGAGTCTGGAGCTATCGCTAAAGTGAATAACTCTGTTAATAAGCTAGTATGCGTGTACAAAAGTTCATTCATGCTAAAATGAAAATTATCTCAAAAAACTATATTAATATTTTGAGGAAAGAAAAATATTGCACAGAGCAGAAAACATAGAGTTTTACCAAATTTAATTAAACTCCTTATGTGTCAAAAATCTAAAATGTGAGAAGTAAAATGAACTTGTAGGGCACTCATGACTAACCATTTAATCTACCTCAACACGCGACTTCTACTGGACCAATAAAAAATGATCTTTAATACTTGTAGAAAATTTCGAGTGGCAAAAAGAATGAAAGAGTAGAAGAGCGAATAGTGACGCGGCTTTTATAGTGATGGAATGTATCGAAGTTGTATTGACGTTAACACTGTAAGTGAGATGGCGTTATAATAATAATTGTCTATGCAGCCTTGTGCTGAATGTAACAAAACGCCGCTGAAGCACGGATATAACGAAGTGAGAAATATGAAACGGCGGTAGTTGCAATCCAATGTAATGAGGCGACGACGATGGAACAATACTAAAATCATGAAGAGGCACGTGGGTGACAAAACGTTTTGTAGCACATCGAAGGAAAGCCAAAACACTGAAATAGAGCTACAACGACGGGAAACTTCTGAGATAGCTATAGAGGCATGGTCTTTTGTGCTGGGAAACACGAGGTACTTCCGGTATTTCACTCGGAACAAACATTATGGTTACAGACATGCGGTCTGTGACATTCTCAGAACTACGTCTCTTATTTACCGAATTCATTGCCTTAGCGCTCGACTAAAGAACTGGCGTGTTTTAAGTCTATATAAAATAAGGAGCGAAAACAAGAAAAATAAAACTTAATTTCATGGGTGGCGGTGATTTTTATTCTATCTGAAAACAAAACTAAAACAATGGGCTCAACAGGTAGTCTATCGTATAATGGGTGGTACTGTATATATTTGGAAATATTTCACAAATGCCTTTCAAACCTAGATTACAGTTAATCGTAGGTCTAGAAAATCTTCCTGACCCAAATCTAGTTGACATTTATAGCGCTGACACTCACGTCCACTAATCTGCATCTTCGTTGCCGACTGAAGGAATGAGAATTCCAACAGAGTACCCTTAATAAATGATAGAGAATCTACCATGACTCTCATTATTTCCACTCTGTCTCTGAGGTTGAGTCAACTGATTCTTCCTATTACGGCTTCGCTATACCAGTTGCTCCGATCACACTCTTACAGCCTTCTCTTCCTCAACTGACGATCTCGTTGAACTATAATTCGTCTCCCTTCGTGATCTCGGTTTGGTATCGCAGAAGTCAAAATGTTATATACATTGCAGAAACCCCTCGATACTCCCTTGCCTTGCATATAGTACATACTAACCTTCAATTGCGCTTGTCGATGACCGCTGTTCGCTGCTAGTCTGAAATAATAGACAGCGCTATCTTTGAAACGATCTGTACCGATGCCTGACTCGCAGAAAATCCTCATCTTCCACTGTGCTCCTTGATGCATCCGATTAGCTGCATAGTTGAAATGTACCAACGCAGTTTCGAAGTTCTGAGGCAGACGCCCTTCTCCCAGTTCATACATGCAGCCTAGTGCGAACTTTGCCACGATTTTCCCGTCTGTTCCATAGTCCATTTGAGTAGCCCGCTTGTAGCATTGCACAGCCTTTTCTGAATTAAGTGTGACACCGTAGCGAAATCTGTAGCGTTCGCCTTTTGCGTCCCATCCAGTGGCATTATTACTTTGAATCGATTGTTGTATCATCTTCCACCCAGATTTTTTGTCTTCTTTTAGTCCGAGGCCTCTGATTAAACACAGACCGTAGTAACCTTGGTAGTAAGGCCGTTTCCATGCGAGAAGTTCAGTGCCGCGTCTGTATAGTTCTGCCATTTTCTCGAGATTGGCTTGGGCGCCGATCCTGTTCACATACAGTTTTGCCAGGGATAAGTAGCCAAGCCATGCCTTATGTACTTCGACATATTTAGTTAGTACTCTAAATGCTTCTGACGGATTACGTTCTACACCGATTCCGTAGATATAACATTTCGAAAGATTACCCAACGCAAGATTAAACACGGAAGCTTTTTGGCCATTTTGAAGCCACGGGATGTGTTAACTGCAAGATTGTGACCATGCAAGTTATAGTACGCATAAAGTGCGCAACCCAGTGGATCAATTCCTGCTACACCTAGCTTCACCAATTCTACAGCCTTTGAAGAATCTCTTTCAACATCAATACCTTCGTCATAGCATCGTCCAAGTTCTCTCATAGCAACAATAACGCCTGCATCGGTTTCATACTGAAAGAAATTTTTCACAGTAATGTGACATCTTTCCACACAAAGTCCATTTTTGTACAACACCCCAGATAGTAGTATCCTGGAGTCCAACCCATTCTCACTGCCGAATTGAAATACTGGGCGGCTACTGTAAAATTTTGCAGTCCAAACTCTGCCTTGAACAGACAAACTCCAGTAGACAAGTGAACGAATACAGTCATTTGGTTCATACTCTGCACTCTGGTCAGCTTTGTGATTCCCTTTTCAGCAAGTTGAACAACTTTCGAGCGAAACTCTTCCACCTTGCTGTCAGGCGAGCCTGAACTGGAAACCATAGACTTCAGCTCATTAAAATACTGGTCATAGTTTGTGCAATGTTCAAAACACAAGACATCAAGCATTCCAAATACTTCAAGTATGGCGGCTGTCTTTCCCAGCTGAGAGGCTATTTGATTGAATCGCTCCAGTATTTCGGGGGCCAGCGATTTCTTCCGGATGGAAGATCTGGCCACAACTTCGTTCTGGATGCCGAGTAGTTCTTGACGAATAGTTCCGAGTTCTTTGATTGCTTAAACAAAATTTCAGGATGTAGTTCATGCAATTCATGCAGGCGCTCCGAATGATGAATCGTGTTTTCTATCCGTTTCGCATATTCTTCAGAAGTCTTCAGTGGCCCTTTGATTCTAGGACATCCTTGTAGGTGATGATTCATCACCGCAAGGATCTGAGCAATTTTTAGAACGCCTTCGGGAACTTCAAAACTAGATGACTTGGCTCAGCGCTGTTCTCTGTTACTTTTGTGCAAGCGGGGAGGAAGACATATTCGTATTCATAAGATGAAACCCTTGAATCGGTGGATGACAAACCCTATAATACTGTATTCTCATGCACTCCTGAAAAATAAAAGTGAGCGTTTGTTATCGACAACTTATCTCTGAATATCCAATTATACCAAGACAATACTGCAGTGCGCTGATCGACCTCACTATCTTTTTTTCAAGTAAGAAACAGCACTCATGACGTGTTTTTGAACATTCTTTGGTGAGCGAATGTGGAGTAAATAGTGCCTCGCTTGTAAAAATCAAAATCTAGTTGAAAAGCGGATTGAAAAGTTATAAACTTACCTTGACCATTTCAATGATTTTTCCATGAAAGGTTTGTAATAGGGGCAGCAAAGTAGATTGCACCTCTGAACACCATGACTGAGAAAAAGGAAAGGTCATTTTGGTACGTAATAAATCGTCTTGTAGCTGTAATCTAAAAGTTGGTCTTTACTGGAAATAACTGGAACTCTTAAATCTTAGAATACCAAGGAGGAATCACCTTGCTCCAGAATACGAATTCCATTCTTTCTGAGTATTAGTATCTAGAATAGGCGCAATCAGACAAGTATTGTTTACTGCCGTGAAATTCTATCTGCGAAGAAATTGTAGTTCCTTGAAGTTAAATATGCCGAAATACTCAGGAACTGAAATATTATACGGTAAACGTCTTTCATAAAAGAAAAAATAAAAGAAGTTTCACGGGAATCGTTATAGCATGCTGGTTAGTTGGTTCCTAATGGTACCCGCTGCACTTCATCCGAGGCAGCAACATTGGTAACTGATATTCGAGGTTCCCAGACTTTTGTATTAAATATTAATTATTTGGTCTTTCTTACATAGTCAGCAACTGGACTACTTCTATTTCAAAATATCTTTGCTCAACAGCACTGAACCTACAGAAGCAGAAACATGAGAACTATACTGAGAATAATCCTCGTAAAAAGCTTTTTAATTGAGCTAGATGTATGTTATTCCTTGATATGTGAAATTTCTACTGTTTTTTCACTTGACCAAAGGTTTGTATATTGATTTGCAGGGTGAGAAGCTGAAGTTCAATTATTTCAAGCTTTCATGATGTGTTTAATCACAGGTCTACTTGATACTGCTGTTTATTGAACAATTAGACATATAAATTTGCCAATTCAAAGCGCAAGCGTAAATTATGAGATTGGGTCTACAACATTTGTCATGGATAACCATGGAATGCAACTCCATTCTGAAACAATTGCTGTTCGGGCATATAGACTTTGTGCACACTGAAGCTACTCCACACTGATCGTAGACTCACTCTATATAGGCTAAATTGGTTTCTTATATTCGACGAATTGAATTTTTGATCGTGGTCCTCGCACTCGTAAAATTTACAGGTACAAATTATTACGAAATTATTTTTGAGTAGTATTTTGCAACTTGTGTCAAGTATGCCCATTCTTGCTCATGATTATAACTCTCTTCAACTGTACTCGGTGCAACATAGTACGACACGATTTTTGAAGTAACTGCGATGACTGCCCTGAATTCCAACCCTATTACTATTACGAGACTTAATGAAATAATTCGATTTCGGTGTGTATTACACTTTCATTCTACAAAAATATAATGCGTTGTATCAAAATGGTATGTACTGATTTCTTTGACATAAACGTAAGATCAGAGCCTGATTCCGATGTTCCCACTTCGTCAAAGACACATTTAGCTACGATGCGTTCAAGATTCGAAATCATTGTTTAAATATCTCTGTAAAGTTTTTGACTACTGCTTTTCTCATTTGATCACGTGGGTGCAGCTCGAAACTATAAAAGAAGATTTTGCGGAGTTATCCTAGCTGGGTATGCACGATATGCTAATTCGAAATCTTCGTAGCAATACATCGCTACTAAATATTCAGCGCAGTCATTTGGACTACTTAAATTTGAAGAATAGAAAATTTCCAAAATATTGGTTGTTTTTGTTGGATACAAAAATTCCAAAATCCAAAGATTGTATCTTACTCATACAGAATAGACTGATTAAAGGTATTAAATGAGGCTGAAGGCATTGTTTTGTAATGGCAGTGTCTATGGAAACTCTTAATCTGTCTCAAAAGCAATGAAACAAACGCTGAGATCATTTATTATGATTGTTTAAGTGACATAATTTTCATGCTTTGAACACATTACTCGTTATTGATATGTAAAATTAGGCGATTTGTAAACGTATATATGGAAACTGAGTTTACCCGTATATAGATCTGTTCCATTTTATCCAGATAGTTTACATTAAATTGTTAAGGTTGGTAGTTCATTTCTTCGCGACGTGAAAGAATCATGGCAACATAGCTTCAATACTACTACCAATTTCATTTGATGGTATTAACCCTGCTCATTTTGGTTCTCAAGGTAAAAATTCCCATCATATTTATTAAAGGCAATGAGCTTGCTCGTCTCAGAGAAGAGTAAAATCACTTCGCAGTAGGTTGAAATCGAAATGTCTAATAGCTCGTTCCTGTTTGTAGAATTTTTGATTTTTTTGAGGAAAATGTCTGAGCAAATTCGCACTAATAATTCCTAAACATTAGCAAGCGAATAAAAATACACTTAAATTTTAAAAATATCAAATTCTGCTGTATAGTACTATGGAACACAAACCCGCCAAGACCTTCAAAACCAAAAGTGGAAAGAACTGAATTCAGTCAACGCAAACGAATCATTAAAAACAACAGCTGAGGATCACATGTAAATAGTATGTCACAGGCTTGTGAAAAAGAATGAATTATTCCAATTTCCGCGCTCTAACGAATGAATTTTGGATTCAAATTATCCTATTTGTTAAAAACTTTTCTACTTTCTCTGCCTCTGGTCAACGGGGATTAGGCGCGGTCTCCAGAGCAATACAGTGCGATAGCTGTATGAACTTCCCAGACCAGAGGATGTCAATAATCAAATTTGGCAGAAAAAAAGAACAAAGTTCTGCTTCAATTTTTCTGGTAAAAATATCTTGTAAATCAATATCACATACCCAGCACTATCCAGCTGTGCTTCAATAAACATACCGACTTTTTTAAATATATAAGATAGATTCAAATTCAATTATCATTTTCAAAACTGGTTCCAAAATTTTGGTCCGGTGACTTAACGGAGGTCGGCTACTGGGTGTTAGTTTGAAAGGCTCCTTAGAGGCATATCCGGACGCAAGCAGATATTACCTAAACTATTATTCATGTAATCTAATCCAACTTCACCATAGAATCTTTTCTCACTATGCTCTTACGACGTCCTTGTTCTCACCGGACGATCTCGTTGGAACAGAATCTGCATCCGAGCGAGTCGTAATTTTATTCTCGCCTGCCGATCTCCGCTTTGTGCTGCTGCTATCAAAATGTCAATCGCAGTGTGTAAATTCCTCGAAACTCCTTTGCCTTGCATGTAGTACATACTAGCCTTCAATTGCGCTTGTCGATGCCCGCTGTTCGCTGCCAGTCGAAAGAAATGAACTGCCCTCTTTTCAAAATAATCTGTACCAGTCCATGACTCGCAGAGAATACCAGCCTTCCATTGCGCTTCTTGGTGCATCCGATTAGCAGCATTGTTGAAATTTTGAAAGGCTGCTTGAAGATTTCGAGAAAGTCCTCCATGTTCCAATTCATACATGCAGCCTAATGCGAACTTCGCCTTGATTACTCCGTCGATCCCACTCTCCATTTGTGTTGCCCGTTTGTAGCACCGTGCCGCCTTTTCCATTTCAGGGTCGACACCGTCCCCAAACCTATAGCACTCACCTTTCGTGAATCATCCAGTAGCATTATTCCCTTGTATCGACTGTTGTATCATCTTCCATCCAGATTTCTTGTCTTCTGGTACTCCCATGCAGCGAATCAAACACAGCCCGTAGTAAGCTTTATAGTAAGGCCGTTGCCACACAAGAAGCTCGCTGCCTCTTCTGTAAAGGTCAGCCATTTTCTGGAGATTTGCCTCAACACCGATGCCTTTCTCGAATAATTCTGCCAGAAACAGGATAGAGAGCCAATTCTTAGGCACTTCAACGTATTTGTCTAGTAGTCAGAAATCTTCTGAGGGATTATGTTCGACACCAATACCATAGGCGTAGCATCTAGCGAGACTGCCCAACGCAAGATTATTCTCGGAAGCCTTTTTCGCCAATTTGAAGCCAAGGGATGTGTTGACTGCTACGTTGTGACCGTGTATATTATAATATGAATAAAGTGCGTAACCTAATGGATCATTTCCTGCCACACTTCGCTTCACCAATTCTACAGCCATGGAAAGATCTTTTTCAACGCCAATTCCTTCGCCGTAACATTGTTCGAGTTCGCTCATGGCAGCAGGAACGCCTGCGTCTGTACCATAATGAAAGAAGTTGTTAGCAGTGATGTCGCATTTTTCCACGTCAAGACCCTTTTCTGTACAACATCCCCAGAAAGTAGTATCCTTGAGGACAACCGATTTTCACTGCCGAATTGAAATGCTGAGCAGCTACTTCAAAGTTTCGCACTTCGAACTCCGCCTTGTACAAACAGACTCCGATGGATAAGTGAACGAATCCAATCATTTGATCCATGCTGTTCACTTTGGACCACTTTGTTATTTCTGTCACAGCTTGTTGAGTAACTTTCGTTTGGGAAAACTCTTTTAACTTGCCTTCAGGCGGGCTTGTGTTGGATGCCAAGGATTCGAGGTCGTTTAAAATCTAAGCACAGTTTGAGTGATGTTCAGCATTGAAGGCGCCTATTATTCCAACTAATTTCAGTGTGTTGTCTATTTTGGCCAGCCGAGGTGCATTCTCGTTCAGTTTCTCCAGTGTATCCGGGACAAGCAACAATTTTTGAACGTAGGGTTTGTTCCCCACCTTGTCGCGGATGACGATTAGTTCTTGGCGTATGCTTTCAAATTCCTGGCTTGTCTGTTCTAGAGTATCGGATTGTAGAACATTCTGTATGTGCAGGTGATTCAAACTGTAAATCTGGTTGTCTATGCGCTTTACACATACTTGACAAGCCTTCAGGACCGCATCAAGCCTACGAAATCCATGTACATGGGGATCTATGACTCCCAGAATCCGAGCAATTTTCTGAGCCCCCTCGAGGAGCTCAAATTCTAATGTCATAGGACAAGCGTGTTCTCAGTGGCTTCCTGATAGTGAAGGACAAAGAATTAGCAATCAAATATTTTTCCGAGATTGCCACAAAAAATCAGAAAATCTCGAACCCTAGATTGGTGCATTCTCAAGCAGTCATGGAAAGCAAAAGCAGACTATGGTTTTTGACAACTTGTCTCAGGGTACTCACCCACGGGAACAAAAAACCTGACTTCTTCGGTTCTAGTCATATACTTGCTTTTTTTTACAACGCAAACATAAATGACTTCTGAGGAAAACCATCAAAACCTAATGAGTCCTGTACTAATTGTCCATGTAAATTTTCCGCATTAGAACACAGTAGTACGATTAGAAACGTTACCTACTTGAAAAATTAAGAAGAAATGCATAACTGTAGCGGTAAATCGCGAGAATCGTTGGAGAAGATTCTCTTCCAGTTCGGAATCCATCTGAAATAGCATGTCTTAAATGGATATGTTATGACTGTACCGAGGTAATTAGCACCGTCTGCTGATAAGGGAGCACGCATAGGTCAGAGAAGAACGTGATTCTAACTAAAGATAATTTTCTTAATGTCTATCATAAACTTATGTGACGTTTTAAAATACAGAAACAATCATTGATCACAGGCCTGTTCCCCACCTGGGAAAATGGGAGTTACACTACCGTCGCCCTCTTTTCCGCCTGGTCTATAAGAAATAGTTAGTGATAACTCATGTGAAATAACTGAGACTGGAAGGGGAACTACGAAAGATGTCTAGAAATTCATACAAAAATATGATACCCGTAATCACTTGACACTTCTCTTTCGCATTACTGAGCACTTTTCAAAACTTTCTTGTGAAACCGAACTAGCCAAATTCAGAGAACAGCTACTACAAAACTTTTCAAATCAAGATTTTCTTATTTTTCCAGATAAAATGGAAGACAGTCTGGTAATAACAAATCGGGATGCCTTTCGTTCGATAGATGAAAAATTTTAAATTACGAATTTTCGAAATACAGTTGATTATTGAACAACTTCGGAGAAGAAATTAGGTAGTTGAACCATTTCTGGCGTGGAATAATATACCGGAAATGGTGTTATTGGTTGAGAAAGTAGATCAGAGAATCATTCAATTTATGCGTCTATTGAAGTAAAATGGAAGCTTAAAATTGTTGGTACATACTCGTCTGCCACTTCTCACATTCTGTATAGTAGGACATGTGCTGAACCAACCAGATGCGGCAATTCGCAGTTTTCGGAAAAATTGAATGTTTTCATTCACTAATCCAGTAACATAATTTTGATATGCCGAAATGAATGAGATGAAATTATTATGTAGTATGTTTCGAGTGCTGCCTTTTTAGATGGAAGAAGTCTCGGGCTATTTTTATGAAACCTTCATGAACTTGCGCTGCTTCATTTTTCGGAAGGATCATGGTAAGTATCGCGCGAGTGCTAGACTGCTTTGAGCAGGTGCAATAGTATTAATGAGCTTTATTTTTTTCACTCATCGTCCATATGCTTACGACGAAATTGGGAGTGATTGTACATGACGCTCGATCCTCCAAAATTTATATTTGATGAGATCGGTCAGATATCTGACTATCGTGTACAAATAATTTTCTTAGATCTGTTCTGTATTGGACATTTTTTATGCTGCAATTACTGGTAGAAGCGCTGAATATGCTCATTAGGAAAGTTGGTTTGCGAAAAATGGTATGGATTCCCTTTTTACCAGTGTCCGCTTCAATCTTGTATAGAATTTACAAGCAACGGCGCATCTTAAATTGCTTGCACGCAGATGGCGGGCTTTCAGTAGGCCATACTTCAATTAACGATCTTCTCTTATGATTTAAAGTGGCGAAATCAAAAATAAACGGTATCTTGACAGGAGATTAAAGCTTTCAAAAGCTTATCTTATATTCCTTTTCTATATAGTCGAAGTGCTTTCGAAGACTTCGGCACGAAAATGCAATCGATTTTAGTTTCAAAAATATAAGAATGCAAGTGGAAGAGTACGTAAAGCAAATTTGATACTTTCAGCACAAGAT
>JAAUYH010026458.1_pt1 | contig 23109 bp, 14 predicted proteins | sample 7278061 | NCBI WGS metagenome assembly JAAUYH01 (sample SAMN14350203, study PRJNA611818) | marine sediment metagenome | isolation source: surface marine sediment (0.6m) | place: French Polynesia: Moorea | collected 2018-08 | reverse complement strand
TAAGTGACCGTTTCAAATTTGAATGGTGCTGACTTGCACTAGCCGTTATGCCAGCTCATAGCTGACAGTGTGATAGTCTATATAACTAGAAGTAGAGACCGAAAGTAAAACACACCAATTCTCACCAGCTGTCAACACACCCCTCTGATCTCAACAACGCTCACGTGAGCTGGTCTGGATCAATGAGAAGTACGAATAAACGAAAAATACCGCAGATATTCGACACTCTCACAGGTACCAATCAACGATTTCGATCATGAGTCAGGCGATTACCTTACACTTGACGACAACTACCAATAGAATGAAAAGGAATAACCGTAGAAGTCGATCGGCGATCCCGGGATCCCATGAACTTCAAGTCATTATGAGCTCTGGATGTCAGGGCGCAAGATCAAGTGATCCAACTCCTTTCCCTGAACGAATATCAAAAAGGTGCACAAGCTGCAGGAAATAGAAGATCCAAGATTCTTACAACTTTTCAGGTACGAGCCGGTTTTCCACGCATGTACCCACAAGGCCCAGCGCTGAGAAGAATCCCGCAGAACACCGCCCAGACAAGGAAATACTGAAGAAAAATCAAGGGTAAACAGAGAATGGACTCCGGCACTAGAGAGAGCGGCTCGGAAGCGCAGTCTTTCATAACAAGGACGTCCTATGCGGATACAATTCAGGAAATCCCCTCATCCATTTGAGGCACGATACCACCAGTATAAGTGCAGTGTGTGCGGAGATTCTAGAGGCCGACTATATATGATGTGGACGGGCAGTTTCATACTGTGCCCTAGCTGCGCAGGAAAGGGACATCGATTGGAAAACTAATATTTCGATAAACGTCAACGTTCTGGAGGAGCGGAGTCATCAACTCAAAGTCGCACGAGCGACAACGAAGCTGAGCCCGTACCTACCGATGTGTATGTACCGGAATCCATAGATGATGCAATATTCCATGAAACTGTACATAGTAGGGGCTCAGTATGGATCCATTAAAGACCTAAGATACTTGAGTAAGAAGCTTAAGCGCAGTCAGTAAGCAAAATCAATCGTCCTCGCATTAACAAGGAGTTAGGATGAGAGAAGTAGAAAAGAAGGAATTGGAATCGGTTAGAGGTTAAACATAGGTAGTGTAGGGCTCGTGTTTAATCGGCCTTTCCCTAATTCATATAAGGCAACTGATGAGCAGTTACAGAGCAGAAGAATCAGTGAACTTGAAGAACGTCCGGAGCAGCAGAACTTCAAACCGAAGTGCATGCCATCTTTATTAATTCCCAGAAACCGAAGAGAAGTTGAACAAAACCAGAAGATACACAAACTAGACACCATTGGGAATATCGAAGGGTGGTTCCCCGAACCATCGCGACTACATCAAACCATGCGGAATAGGAAGGCAAGGGTGATCTAGTGATACTTGAAATATGACTAATGGTACTGATGGAGAGCGCTTGGTTTAGATCTATAATCTGGCTTAATCTCGCCTACGATGACCTTGAAGACGGTATCCAGGTATGCTTTACGGCGGGAACCCTCCGAGGTTCGTCGTATATTGGCGGCCATATCCAATAACCAAGCAAATATAGAAGGACCATCGTTTTCATTCTCCTGGAAGTAGGCAGCTGCGGTTGGAACGTTCACCATCAAACAGAGAGTATGGCGAAGGAGAAAAAAGGTGTGTTCGCGAATTTAAGGGTCGCGAACACCTTTCATGAAGTTCAGCATCGAATTAATAATGACTCGGTCACGAACATGAAGTTCGAAAGTCGTATCTTCAGTCAAAATACTTTGGAGTAATTCTGTAGTTCTCTCAAGTTAGGGAGGATCATTTGTCGTGGTGTTCAAGGGCACTTCAACAACACATTGAGTCAAGAATGACATCCATAGTTTGTTAGAATATAACAGTAAGGGCGATCAAACTCACATTTTGGTAGAGTAGGATCGCTGTCGTGAGGGGACACTGGAGCTTGTATCATTGATGCAGTTCGGGTTCCTTCTGGAACAATTTCAGGGTTTCCAACCACGATGGGGTATAGGAGACGGCATGAACTCGTATTTTTGAATGATTGTTTGGCTTACGCTTGAGCGGAAAGAGAATAAGAAGTCAAGGCTAGAGCTTACACTTGAACGTAAAGCGCATACGAAGTCAAGGCTTAGTTCTACGCTTGAGCGGATGGTGAAGAAGAAGTCAAGGTTTGGGTTTACGTTTGAGCGTAAAGCGAACAAGAAATTACCGGCTCATATAACATTTCAGTTGACAGGGCATTTGAAGATCGATGTGATTTGAGATGCGGCGAAGACCGATGGAGTCGGATTTGCTGTGGATATGGACAGCATGACAGCAGAGTATGAAGCTAATCTGGCTGTTAGAAAGTATTGACGTCGTCGAAACAGGAGTATCGTAGCTTCATGCATCCCACAACCGGTGATACATCCAAACATAAGGAAGAGTAGTATCAAAATACTCATGGATTTAATGGTCACTATTTCGCTGTCAGAGGGTAAGGATCGCAAGAGTCGTAGATCAGACTCAGCCAATGCTTCGAATCAATAACGATGAGATGGTCGACAATACACGCTTGGTATAGTCGAGCAAGTTGAACGCGACCATGGATGCGTTTGTCGCCTAACCAGTTGAAACCCGTGTCGACAGACTCATTTTTATAGTGGTTAGGAAGGTTTTTCACCTTCTTCAGGCTCAAATCACCACCGAGCCCTTGCAGAAATAGCCCGAGACGGCCTACTGTGGTGAAACCGCTTATTTCGGGATTCCCGTCATCATGAGTAAACATCGCTGAGAAGCCCTCCATGAAACTTCAGAAAACCGATTGCTCACCGATGACGCCTTGCCTTCACCTAATAGCAAATTTCCTGCCTTCCAAGCTGCGTTTATGACACAACTACGGTCGAAATAGCCAAGCCTGACCTCGCCGAAACATAGAACATAGTACTTAGTAGTGTGTTCGTAGGGCGCTCGGGCGCAAGGACCACCGATTAATATGCAGAATCCAGGGTTGTCTTGCAACCAACGCTTAAGCGTATTCTTAATCAACACCAATCCTGTAATCTTGCGATGGCCTTCGATGTCCGCGTAAGGTCTTGTGGTCCTTTTCCCTCCCGGCGGAGAAGCCGAGCAGCAGGTGTGACCGCGCGATACGGCCAATCAACGAAATGATGGTACATTTTGGGGGCCCAGGTGATGTTTAGGGAGTCCCAAATTAGTGGAAAAAAGCCAGAAAACGTTCCATCGAGAGATCCCGAGCCATAATAAGAACCACGGGATAGATCAAATTCACCGTAGCTACATAGATTGGTCGCGATGTTCCAACTCTCTTCGTCGTCCGCTCAATCGTTCAAATTAGAGCTATTACTGTTGTATATGGATATTTCTGCGGAAATGGCTTCCCCACGGAGCGGTTCCATGTCCGACTATACCGAAGTGCGCCATGTCGGAGAGAGACAGCTACCCCGGACGTCTACTCCCATGCCCGTGACAATTTCTCCTATTATCGGGTCCATGCTGTGTAGTGCGAATGTGTGCGAGGCAGAGCTTGAAGCCGTTGCAGTACTCCACAAACATGCGTTCGAATGCGAGAACGCGAAGGTGATGCCAACCGCTCAAGCGCGGTGATAGAACAATGAGGCGAGAACGAGGCACGCTCAAGCGTGAGGATCGAATAGTAGTTGAAACTCTTAAGCGCAGATGTGAATTCGGGTGCAGGATTCCTGTATATCTGAAGCAAAATTGCAAGTGCGCAAACTAAGGAAGAAGAAGGACGCTTAAGCGATGTGAAGATGAAAGTAGTGAAAGATGAGTGCAATTAGAATTCCCACACAATTATATTTACTCTGATGGGTGTAAGAAATTATTACACGCTTGAGCGTGATGGAATAAGATCGATTGAAGTGCAGGGTCTGCCAATCGGAAGAACAGACCTGTAAGAGACAACGTATGTAAGTGGAAGGGTCGAGATCTGATATTTGATGATTTCGGAGCCGGTGTATACCGCTCAAGCGATACACAGATCACTACTACATTACTCAATATATGAGTTTGCGAGTTGCGTGCATAATGGGTTCGCTTGATATAAAGCCTTCGGATTTTGCGGTTACGATGTTTGGCGCGCTCGAGCGCTTACTTCTTCTCTAACCTGTCCTGTGCATGCTTTGCCAGCTCATTGTTGTGTTGCTCATATGCATTCGTAATAGCCGCTTTCAACTTATCTTTCACGGTCGGCTTATGAATTCCCAATTTTTCTGCTCGGCACTGACATTCGATACAAGCATTATCGATCGCATACTGCAACGGAAAGGTAGGAGGAGGAAAACACCGTGCCCCTCAGCGCCATAACTAGTACGCGCTTGGCCGCTATTGACATTCTTCATGCAAGCCTCATGTAATGCGGTCTCCTCCCGTCGAGACAATTCGTCCGAGACAACACCATTCAACTTCATCCATGCGCTGTGACGGGTCCACCACTCCGGTTAGCTTGATTCCATCGACGGGTTGCGACCTGGCTCACACAAATTTGCCTTGCGCACTCTGTGATTAGTATGGAATGACTGACAATGTTCCTCTTTTGCGCAGCCTCGCGTTGACTTATGTCACTGTCTCCCTCGGGAGATTCCCATTTGAACTTGGTGGATGAATTTTTGTTATTTTTCCAGGAAAATTTATAATTTTGACTGCTAGCCCCAAATTCGATGGGTCTCAACATCCCCCCTTATACGCCGAATTATTATTGAGACACCTATCTATGTATGACCTGTATGTAACTGTATTTTCGGTCGGTAAACTAATTTGGAACTGAAATTCCAGATGATGTTCGAATTCATTCATACAAGAACAAACGAATGAGCATTCAAGAGAAGAATCTCTACAGACAAGAGTGGAAAAGAAACGATTCGGTGAGAAAACAACAATTAATCCTCTAAGAAGTTCAACCTTCAAAATAAGTAAATTAAACGTACTTGTATGTGTACAAAAGAAAGATAGAGAACGAGGACGATCTTTCAAGGCTTGTGTGAGCGAATTTTAAGGTGACTTTTCAATTGCTACGACGACAGAAATGGAAAACTTCAGAGAAGAAAACCTTGGAAGGAATTAATATTTTTGCTATTCAACCATACGGATAATATCCTATGGCCTAGAAGTATAGATAGCTCCGCCGATGGTCCGATATTTTGGACGTCCAAGTACATAAGAATATGGAAGGTTAGATAAAGGTAGTTAGCTCACCCCGAGTAAATTTCAACCTTTTTCTAGTAGAAGCTGTTTTGGCATTTGCATGAAAAAGAAGACTACACATAGACGAGAAGAAGCGAGTTAGTCTGAACTGGCAAGTTTGAGCGCTATCATGAAGCTTGTCGATCCCGAAAAAGCGAGAAATATTTGTAGACAATTAGCAATTTTGTTGCAATTCGGGGCTGGAACAACATGAACTAATTATTTACTGTATCCTTTCACAATTCAAGAAACCGGTAGAAGAGAAATAAAAATCAATCATCGCACTAGATCTATTGAACTGAGCTCTAGTAAACTTATTGTAAAAAACGAAACAGGCAGCGATTTCTAATATAAAGTCGCCACAAAACACAAAAGTGGAGCTCTCCAAGTATTTTTCTTGCAAAAGAAGTGTGCGTATGGTATAAGAATGGCTAGTGTGAGCGTCAAATTATTGCTGATTACTGTGAAATGCCCTGGTCTACCATCTAAAACATGATGAAGCGGTAGAAAGATGTAAAATACAAGATAATCAATAACAAATGCGGTCCAAAATTCAGTTTGTCATCACGTTCATGTCGTATGTTTCGCAATTACGCCTAATCAAATTGTTTTGAACTTCTTTTCGTCATTCTAGCCAAGTTTGGATGTGGCAATGCAATAAGTATGAATGTGCGTAGAAAGAAGCGATATATAAATCAACTACGCATCTCTTCCTTTTTTGTTGTACAAAAACTATTCGAGATTCCAAATCACTTACTCGCTCGCTCGAATCGGGCATCCAAATATAAAGAGTGTACCACCAAACAAAGGGAGAACGTATCGTTTACTGATGAATCTACTTTTACCCTGAGACCTATCAAAAATCGACTGCGTGTGTGGTTTTTTCGATTCAAAAGATGGAAGCTACAATGCACTGTACCGACTTCTAATTCTTTTTTTCAAAATTTCGGTGTTCGGGCTGTATCCTCAAAGTGTCGGCGGACAAGCCTCGTAGGCATCGCCGGAAATTTCACTTAGCACACGTACCATTTTATTCCTGATTTTTACGTTTTCCCATTTAAGCGAGACATTCACGGAGATACAGCATCGTTGCTCTACAATAAAATAATTGCGCGCCATATTGCGCCAAATTCATTGCAACCTATTTGCATTCCAAGTGAATTAATCGAATGCAGTGCCCTTCTCGAAGCCCTGATCGCAATCCCATAGAAAATATTTGGGGAATAATCGAGCAGAAATCTCGAAACAAAGCTTATTTTATTCTAAATTTACTGATTATGCCGATAAAGTTATTTTAAATTTACACACTAGCAATTTTTTACGTATTTGTAATTGATTAGCAATTACAAGAACAATTTGCTAGATACATAATCATAATCGATAGAACAAAAAGGAAAGATGAATTGATTGCAAACGCTCAAATTAGCTATACTAGACGGACGTGGAGACATGGGGCCGGTAGCTAGAGCTCGCACAATTCGCACAACTTCTATATTATTACTCCCCTTGTTAATCAACGCGGCATGTTATCATCGATCTTGCATATCGTACCATAGTACCGCCAGATATGAAATTAGGGTCCCGTCGTACTACGAAGAGTTAACTCGATAACTTTATTTGCCATAATGTGCCAGATTCATTCTTTCAAATTTTTTCTTCAATGATTTCGCGCGTAAGGAAGGTTTAAGAAAATTTCGGGTGGATCAACAAAGTATTGATTAACCGTAAAGGTCAGGAATTGAATATATTTAATGTAAGGATCTTCATCACATATGACTACACATTCACGATAAAATTTGTTTCTAGAATCAGGGCAGAGTATCGAACAGTGTGGCGGCCGAAAATCTATCAAATGTGTTGCTCCAAATAAACACTACTAAGGTTGACTGAATATTGATCAGCTTCCTCTACCTTCGCTATGGTTACGTCATGGCACCAAATGTATAGATATTTTTGGAGTATTATACAAAAAATCAAAAGGTTTACAAGTAAAATTTTGTTTCTTGTCAACTTTTGTCCGTACTAATTGTTTTTTCTAAATGAAAGGTTCATAATATAATAGAGGGTTCTTTTAAAAAGTTAGAGTTGTTAAGATGTCGAAACGGTTCACAGCAACAGCAGTGCTTGTTTTCGATCAAAACTTCGCTATATTCTATCATAACGGCAACGAACGTGCAGAGAAAATTCCGAAATTTACAGAAATCTGTACTGCCTCTCCTAGAAAGGTGGAAAAAATATTTCGAATTACTGTAAAAATAATTAAACCAGATTTGTTGATTACCTCCGACTGTCATTCTTGGCAAACCGAGTCTAGATCAGCTCTGGTCCCTTTCATCATCATTCACTACGGAAAAATTTCAGTATTCAACTTTATCTTTCAAGACAGTGCTTGTTCTCCATCTATTTATAGCAATTAAAGTGTCTATGGGAAAAAAATAGGACTATTGCGTCACTGAAAATCTACTCAAACTGCAAGCATTTTCATCATGGTATCGAAAGGTACTGAGCGACATGATTTCCCAACATACGATATGCAAACAAGTAGAATTAAAAGTGCTGACATCTATTTAAACCACTTTTAAAACTGAAAATAATAACAGAAATAAAGTTCAAATGTATACAGAAATTCAAGTACTTGGCGATTACATATTTTCCTACTTTTCAATACATTGAGAGTTGCTACTATTATTTCCACGTCCTGTACATCACTATAAACCCCGGAAACAGCAATGCCAGATTCACCTGTTCTCTTGAAGACATTTTCAATTAGAGTTAACGGTCCCAAATTCATCAATTTGCGATTATCATATCGGCCAAGGCTTCAGGTATCTGTCTTCCAGGACTACATGAGGTTCGAAGAGATTGAGAGCGACTAGAAGTGAAATAACTCGTTCATGCCACATGGATACAATCGAAGCAATCGGTCAGTCTGAAAATAACAAGTACAAAGGAGTATCGTAGGGTAAGAATTGACGATTAAGGAAGTTGTTCGCGGGCAGAACACTGGTGGAAATCCCGGTCCACGGAATTTCTAACTCGAGTAAGACTATTCTTCTCTGTTCGGAGATTCTGAAAAGGGCCGTAAGGGCATTGCCTGAAGTCGCTTTTATATGAGATCGGCTAAGTAAACGTAGCTGTAAGGACCGGAATTTAAGAAGCTTGCGCACTAGCGAAATTAATATAAATCGCGCTATAGCATAAATTTGAAGACGTTACTGTAAGTAAAGTTAGTTGGAACAATAGGCCCAGAAAGAGACTTATCTTAGCTCAGTTTGATTTCTGCCTACTCTAACTGCGTTCACGGAACCGCCCATGGTAGCAAACTATGCCCGAGCACCGCCTAATTCTTACGAAAGAATTTAATCATACAAACTTCTTAATACGTTTGATGGACGATTCAATTGGACTCGGATTCCGGAACATAATTCCTGTCTGCCACCTTTCCTGCTTTATGTTCCGCGTGTTGCGTTACAATAAGGTTTCTTTTTGAAATTTTTCAATCAAATCTCCGAATCGCTTCCACAAAGCCTTTATCTTTTCGTACACGATCTTGTTGCCAAAGTTTGATTCAAATAGGACAGATCGCAATCATATTATAAATTTATATCACTCTAGATTCGTGATGTGCCATAATAAAAACAAAGTATGCACTATATCCAAGGTCGTAATGTTCAGAAATCGATTTAAACTCTCAAGATTTCGAGAAATTGGAATGCCAGACGCTGAAGGAATTTACAACACGGAGATAAAGTATCTACAAGCTGATCCCAGAAAAAGCGAAAGAAGTTGACTAAAAAGGCTAGTACCTTCGATTTTAGATCATTTTTGTAGCTCGAAACTACCAGTTCGAAATTTCCGAAAATTTAAACCTGCATCAAAATGTAAATGACTCAAGCACCATTTGTTAAACGTATATTTCAGGCGAAAGCGCAGCGTGAAAGCATTGATAATAATGCAGTAAATTGCCTAAAAATCCGAACAGAAAGTTATTGGAAACCACTTTGCGCTTCGAAAAACCTTCATCCGTTATCCAAACACAGAAGTCTTTGACTCTGCACAAGAAAGTAAGTCACAGCCAACGAAGCACTTTTTGTGCTGTCGAATTCACTTTCGCGGAACTTACTGAAATCAATTTTAGGTTCTCTAAGAACCATATAGTACTACATGTCATTTTAAGGTACACAAATCAATTACTACTGTTGAGCTGGTTTCATAATATGAAAACTATAGAACGGAAAATTTTAGGAAGAAGCAGAGAGAAAAATTACCATCTCCGTGAATCGATCTGATAAAAACTACATAATTGCTAAGAAATTAAACCGTCGCATATATACTGTACATATTTTCGGTATCAGAGTATGTGCGAAAAAGTCGCAAAGGATAGGAAGAGATTACTTCATTCAGAGTAAACCAACAAAATTTTGATTGTTGAAGTTCTTTTCTGCTTGAAACAATATTACAAAACTACCTAGCTTCCACATTTTTTCAATAGTTTCTGTATCATTTTGATTTTATTGCGGCAAATGTTGCAAATCATTCCTGGTGCTTTAACAAATTCGATTCTTTTTGCATGTGAGGTCGATTTCAATGTAAATTTTCAAATTCAGAAAATAGATCAATAGTATCGTATCTGTGGAGAACTTGAGGATTACCTACTATCGTTTGTCTGAAGAATTTCTATTCCCTTCACCTCAGAATGAATGGTACACGTAAATCGGCAAAATATAATCCTCTCTATGTTCCTAAAATATATTCGTCATGATATAATTTAAATCAGAATAAGAAGTACTTGTAGTTTAAGTTGGAGCTATTGCGTTGTGAATCTGAATCTCACACACACTCTTGATGACCTAATTTGTGGAGTTTCTGTTGGTGGTATGTTTTGCTTAATCAGTGATCTAGACTTAATTAGGAAATGCCCATTGCACTTCGGTGTTCGTCGCATGCTTCGCAAATCCCATATAAATCATTCAATATCTACGGGAATATTTTAATAAGCGCTATTGCCGGTTAACCTATTATTAGTCTAGAAATATAAGTCGAAGAATGTTTTATCATATTCCCTGACTATAGATATGATTGCTGATTAAAACTTTTCTAGTTTCAGAGAATAGGATATTTTTTCACCCAGACTACCTTCTGCTAATTATCATAAAAGGTGTCTCTAATTTCACGAGTACTTATACCGGCGTTGATTCTGAAACTGTTCTTAATCGAATAATTTTCAAACGCTCATCTTTGCTGCACAGCCCGACTTGGATACACGGGGAGGTAGCTAGAATAGAATATTTGCTCTACTATTACGCACGTACTACTCTCGACGCGGCTGTAGTAAGAGTCCTGAAACTACTTGGATCCTATCGTGAAAAAAAGTCAAAGGCTGTGTACATTTTCCCTTTCACGAAGCAGTGTGGAACCCAAAACATCACCACGACCGCAATACAGTCGTAACACTTACGCTTCTTCTTTGTAACACTTACCCCATTTTTCCCTGAATCATTTTCAAATACTCACACTTCCGCATTTTTGCAATCATTTCTCTGAAAAATCAAAATAACTATAAACTCATAGAAAATCTATAGGTAGATTCCAATTTTTAATTCACTGCTCAGTGTAGGCTGCTTAACAGATTTGTACCGCGCAAAAAGACTTGCCGCGATGTTTCGGATTTTTGACAAGAGCTAAGGACATGAATAAGCCATTTATGTCGGAAGAGAGATACTGCGCAATATCATTAGCGGAGAAATGCCTAATAATCTGTTCTACGCCACTAAGGAGATACAAACATACTTACCTATCGATTCGTGAAAACATCTTGTACGCTAAGTTTTCATCTTTAGCAAAGTTTTTTTGATTTTTCCCTTCTCTTTCCGAATTTCGAGCAACTTTCTAAACAGGAAGTAGATGCTCGTTTTTTGCCGAACACATTTTTAGTCCTCGCCTTGAATATCTGCCACCATATAAAAGCCGACGATCGTTCACATCCAATCGCCTGCCGTATTGAACTGCTAAATTAGTTCATTGACTCGTTTCTAAACTATTACTTGTTTTAGGAAAGTAGCTCTGAGTCAACTAGCTTAAGACGATTCGGTAGCAAGATTTTCGCTCAAATCTGTCCCTCCAGATTCCGCTTTATTGTTGAGATATGTTTGGATAATTTTGTAACCGTCAATATTCTATGATTCTTGTATGAATGCAAATCTTAGTTTTATTTCAGTACTTGAGAAAACCAATGCTTTTAGCTGCAATCCAGGCAGATAGAATTTTGGATTGATCAATTCTCTTTTAAAAGCATTTGTCTGCGTTTTCGTAAACATTTTGGATCAATAGATCCATTTTTTCAATGCAAATGTTCTTTATACACAGAAAAATATGTCGTAATTGAAAGTTCTAGATTCTTTTAGTTCAAAACAGGTTTCAACGTTCATTCAATAGCGTTAAATCATAGTATTAAGGGATATCAATTATATATTCTCGTGCTAATTATTATTTTGCTAGCGTTTTCAAAAATTTTTCAAGTACAATACCCGTTCTTTTTCCTATTCTGGATAGACTTCGTGCCTGGTCCCCATATCCTTCATCAATGTATGGAAGTTGTTTTAGTACACAAATTTTAGGTGCTGTAGCTTATGCTTTCGTACTTTCCAATGATATTCGCTAACTCTGCTTAATAATTTTTCGATCAAACCCTGGTGAAACAAATCGGCCAGACCTCGACCATAGCATGTAACATTGGTAACCATCATAGCTCTCTGTCTCAGAGTGAATCGGAAATAATTAGAGTAATAGATGTGGCGAGAAATGTCCTACTTTGAGCTTGCACACATTGCGCAAAGCAATTGTATAGAGAGTCATAAACAATATGATCAGCATACATATGCCTTCCGCCAAACGAAAATAAATCCAAAACGAAAGCATCTACAACTTCAGCGCACTTTCTGACGGTAAAAAGCCTCGTCGTATTAAGATTTCGAAATAGTGAAACAGGTTTCAAACGACTCCGTGATTTTTCTTGTATTTAGTAGGTAATATGCTATTCGAGCAAGTTTCGTAGTTCTTTCGCAAGCTATTTCAAGCTACATGTTACATCAGTGCATGCTGGAAGGTCAACAGCTTCACGAAAAATTTCACTGTCCTATAATACTTCACAGGCGTGATTCTGCTCGCGGGAGAAATAGTTTGTTCTGGCCGTATAATTTTTTGAAACTCGATTCAAAATAGATTCAGCCCGATCATATTCACATATTATGCAAGGCTCTATTACTTAATTCTCGGAGTCATAAAATAAAAAGAATCATTTGATTGATATCATCTTCATGAGATCAAGAGAAATAAGTTAGCAAGAGAGCCTTGCCGTAACAATTGTACCTTGCACTTCTTCAAGGAAGGTGACTAGCTCATTCCGGTTAGACCATCAACTGCTCGCCTGTACGATTCCCCTTTCCTTTCTTGAAGGAAGTGGAACTACGGGCTTTATCCTTTCAGAGATTATAGTATTCTTGCTACATCTACTACTGTAAGACGATATTTCAAGGCTTTAATTTTATCTCTAATTATTTACAAAATGAATTTAACCATGCAGTTGTATATTTAATGTTCAATTTTAGCAGAACTGTGCTTGTATGCCTCTATATTAAATATTTTATTTGCGATGAAGTTGAAAAAACCTCGATGAATAAACATAGTCCAAATAACTAGTTTATTTCTTGAAGCAAAAATAAATTGTATCTACAAGACGCAATTTTATGAAAATGAAGAAAGGTAGCATATTATTTGGAGCGCTTAGATAGCGAAAAATTAAGGTCCGAGGAGCAATACTAGGTATCATAAGGATGAGAGAACTTTGCAATGGCGGTTAAAGTTTTTCAATCTGTAGCTTCATCAAGAATAGAAGAAAAAATGATAAGTTTTCTAGGGCTTTCTCACTTCAGATATTTTATAAAACGCAAAATTAATTCGCCGTTTATGCCTTTATTTCTGTCATAAATCAATCGAAGCGTAAAAATTTACTATGAAAATTTTGTTTGATCTTGCCGTCAACCAAAAGTAGAGCTCCTGTTCGAAAAAAATTTCTCCTAGATTATAATGATCAATTATTTTAATTATACCTTGAGAATATTGCATCTCTATTGTACTTCTACTTCAAAGCCATTCTACTTTAAATGCAACTGTAAGGGTGATCTTGTAAAATGGGAATTTATTCCAACAAAGCGCTTCGGATGAGTAAAAACAGTACTATTATAGATAAGACAGACTTTAAGCAAGCATACACAGAGCTCTTCATTTTGATAGGTAAAGAGATGGTGTTCTAGGAATTGAAGAAATCATTGTCCTTATGTTGTGTAACTCCAGTTGTGATTTGACATGTTTATTCATTGAAATTAATTTATTGCAGAAGTTTATGTAGAAATTGAATTTTCCATCTCATGAGCAGGGCTCGTACGAGCGAGATTTGTTGATGAAAATCCAACCCATGTTTCTTAGAATATTGTTAATAAATATTGAATTCTGTCCATCGTCATATACTCTACTCGCGAAGACTACACAGAAGACAAACTTGAGGAATCAATATGCGTAGTACTTAATTAAATTCTTAAATCAGCGCTGAATTGTGGTGAGAAATTTAATATGTCTACTAAAAGTATCGTGCCAACATTTTGCGAGTTGATCTATTTTTGCAGCACCCATGAGTAGACTGGGACATCTGTTTGGTACAAGAGAGTTTTGAATTGGAGTAGTTCAATTCGCCTCATTTGTGCACTGTGTGAATGAACTGGCACGATATTTTGTTACTTATCGGAGATTATATTCAAGAAAACGGTTTGTGCTGTCCGAGCTCGTTGGTAAAAATGTTGTTTTTTGAACCTCTTTCGTTGTTCGGCATTCTTAGCTCCAAAGAATATATAATACAATTCAAATTATTCCATAGGATACCCCTTCAATTCGCTCACGCCATTTGGGGAACACTGTAATTAAGTAATATACAACGTACAGAACCAAGTGTAAATACATGTATAAGGCATATACAAAGCTGAGATATTGGCAGCCATTGCTACAGTAAGTATACATAGGGATTGTTGTACTGGTACCGGTACACTACGCGTCCTCAAAGTGACTTAGCATCATAAGTAGTAGTACAGCTAAACAGCCTTATCCTGGCCTCATACTCCCGGCCCCTGAATACGATGCGCTAAACCAGATGAATTGTAATCTCGGCTACGTGTTCTGCGGTTTGATTATGTGCTTATTTGCGTATCATTTAGGTATAAATGGCCGATGCTGTAAGAATGTAGTATTGGATGCGTGCACATCGAAAGATTGCGTGTCACGAGTATTACTTTTATGATAAAAGTGCGCCAATCATAAGTCTGAAAAAATCGGGTTTGGCCGGGTATCGATATGTAATTGGAGCATCGAAGTTATTCCTGGCTTAGGTTCCAAGAAACCCAGACCCTCACTTTACGTAAATGAAATCAGATTGTACAGTACAGCTTGGAGAGTCCATCAATGCATAAATCGCTCGCACACATAAGTGATCAGACCAGCGACAGTGAAGGGAATACAATTCAAGACTGGGAATCGGGTCAAGTAAGGAGTTGGTCATCTCGAGACTAATTTAGGCTTACAAAAATGGCTGAACGTCGTACAAATGGTACAAGTAGGGGGCGCCGACAACCTGTAGGAAGTTGGTTGACTGGCGAAGTTGAGGAGTGGTGTTGGACAAGTGGGAGTACTGTGCTGTACTGTACTGTACCTGCACTAATTATATCATATACAGTACTGTAAATTTTACTGTCTGCGAGATGCAGGATTGAAACTAGAAATACTGTATCAAAAACATCTAATGCAAGATGCAGTACAGTACGGTACAGATGCAGGTGCGAGGTATATCCAATCAGATAAAAACTGTGTTGTAAGTCTAACCTGCCAATATGTCCTATCTCAAGACTCTAAGAAAAATTGAAAATTCAATACATTTATTAAAAAATATAGATCCTAGCAGTCTCGCGAGTGGACATATTGACAGGTTAGACTTGTACTCGAGTACTCGGTACAGTCTTGTGTGTCCAAAAAAACAAACAAACAAACGATAGTGTCGTCACAATCGAAAACAGACTTACTTGTGATGTCAAAATTTATTCAAGCTGAAAGAGCGACTGTACGATTATGAATGTTGGGAATCAATTTGCAGCTGGGGAGCGTTCCTACATGTGTAATCGTTTAATTACAAAATTTTACTGCTTGCGATTCATGTATTGTTCAAAGTGGTGGTGGTGTCTCGTGCTGACGCCTTTCGGCTAGCTAGAATCCCCTTGTGGTGGTACAACTCTCGTATACCTAGTTCATTCGTGAACCAGTTGCTTTGTCAGTCTTATGTCCGGCTGAATCGACAATTCATTCTCCGCCGTCTCCCCATCCAAACCAATCGCCGGACAATCTACAGTGATTCTTGCTGTTTCACTGCCAACTTGTTTCGTAGGTCGCAATACCAGTGTGTTGTGATTCACTGTGACATCTTGGTGCCTCAGGAATGAGTTCCTTCCAGTAACTGCAAGCCGGCAATCGACCAATTTAACTGCCGGTGCATCACGACCCGCATAAACATGCGCACTGATAGCTGCAGCTCGGGAAGTTTGTCTAATCACCGGTTTTGCGAAACGTACACCGATAACATCGAGACTTGCGGGAATCTCATAACGACGACCAGATTCTGTGTTTGCCACTAATCGGTAAGAACTGTAACCCAGGTCACCGTCTGCATCGATTGTTGTAGTGATATTGTAGCCAGTTGAAGTGCGCACGGGATGGATTGAGACTCGAGTCGCAATGCGTCGGTCTAATCCATTGAGGTGGGCAGATATTAATCTGTCTGAGCTCGGCAGTCGTAGGTGTACGGAAAAGGTGTCAGTTGCGCCACCATAACTCTGCAGCACACGTCGATTAAGGTGTTGATGTGTTGGCGAAGTGAGCTGAGCTGTGGCAATTGCGAGTAGGGTTGCGAACAATAGAGTTAACTGTTGACGTGAGAAAGTGGTCATCGTTATAGGGTTGTGTTGTGAGTAAGGTCGGTAGTTGGTTGTAGAGTAAACGGGGGAGGTGATGTGACGTTGGTGCTGGTGGTTGGGGAAGTGAGGAAGTGAGAGAGAGAACTGTAGATAGGAGGAACTAATAAAGGTAGTGGAGAAGCAGAGGAAAATATACGACGCAGTATTTATTACAGGAGAACGAGGAGTGGATTGGAGAGCAACAAGTTGTTGGATGAAAGAGAACTGACAGTTTAGTAGTCGAGTGCATTTATGGCAAGGAAATGAAGGAGAGGTGGGTGTCAGATAAACATTCCATTGTCAACGACTAAATTGAGGTTTGGGAATAGACGACACAAGGGAAAATGAGCAGCGTACAGAATATTTGGTAAGTGGTACTGTATATTCGACAGAAATGGAACGATTCAGATCTGTAAGCGAAACGGACTTGATGAAGTACTGTAATGTATGCGAGTACGGTGGTGTAGGACGGTAGATGGATAGGAAGAAGTGGGACGCTAGCGTGTACGGGTGCTATCGCAGTTCAATCATTAGAAGAGAAATAAGAACAGTATTGTACTGCACCGGTAGTATTGTATTATAGGGTTGTGGGTAGCACAACATCTTGAAATATCGGCCAACTGTGAAAGTATAACTGAGCAATAACACTTTGTTTATGCGTCCAATACATTGGTACGTGTAATGAGAGTGTCATTTAGAGCCATCGTCAAATTATTTACTGTAATAATACAGTCCTAGTAAAAATAAGATGCACAAGTGTGTGATGTTTTCATTCGATGACTGTAAACGTCATCGATTGATCCGATCGATCGATCCATCCATATTGGTTAAACGTAAGTACTGTACTGTACTGTACAACGACTGAGCCGGTGTAGGGTCTCTCGAGTTTATTCTGCACCATGCACTTTGTGAAGAATGAATGGACTGCGCAATACGGTACAGTACAATACAATACTGTACAATCAGACGCTTCTCCATAACCACCCTCAATTTGGATTGCATATTTAAAATCATTATCATCTCTCTCTGTCTTTTTTTCCTTGATACCGTACTCTAGAGTGTTTCTCAACCAAGATGGCTTTCTATTCTCGCATCCAAAGTTCAGGCAAGAATCAAGAAAATTACATAACTGAATTCATTCACCGTCTAGCATACTGTAGAAAATTCAACAGTCACGGCTAATATAAACACATGGCTCGTTTGTTATATGCAGGTCCGTATCGGTAATGGACAGTACTGTGTCTGCACTGTATATGATTCTATTCATACTTCGTTCAACTGAAATCAGCTCTTCCGATCCGTAGATTTTGAAATTTAATTGCGCTTCTCGACCCTGCACAGACATTCGTATTAGATGACGGACCATGTCTACAAGCCTGTCATTGCATTATTATCCGCTAGATCCCATTTGTAGCGATCTGTGATATGAATAAACAGCAGCAATCGTACAGTACTGTATAGTATCTTATCGATACGCGAGCAAACAAACAAACACAAATCATTGACCGTTGACGGTCATTCTTGTCGATCGCGTGAATAACCTCAACTACCACACAACTTGTGCAGCGTTCATAGCTTCGCGGCAGGTTTCGCTAAGTTTTCATCGAACAATACTGGAGAATGTTCACTAACGACTGTCGCAACCCGACTGTTTATAGGCTTGCGAAATTGTTCTACAGCAGAACAACAAGTCTCCAATTGTAACGCAGAATGCATCGCATTCATTTCTCTCTTGCTAGGTTGCTGATTGAAGTAAACTGTCATTATAGCTGCGCAGATTCATTTTTAGTACTGCACTGCAATATACTTAGTAACGAGATTCTGATGTAAAGCTAGCCAACAGTTCATTGAGCTTGATTAGCATTTGTTATTTTGACGCTCGTTTCAAGAAAAACTTGGCATCCTGTGTGTGAGCACCTGCATTTCTGACACTCCTGCAATGCAATGAACGGTAGCGCTAATACCTGACAACAGTTTTGTGGAATATTGTGCCGAGATGGAAAATTCGGACTGTACTGTACTATACAATAGATCAGAACGTAGGTATCAGTTTGTAATAGAACCGAACCAATCTCGAATGGTGCGTTTGTCTTGAAGAGGATGGCAACTTGCATCTCGCTCACTGTGCGCGTTTGACGGATTTTTTCAATGTGAAGTGAAGCGCAGCGTGGGCGATGATAATTTGTCAAGTTTCACAGAAGAAACGTTAAAACCGGCAGTACTCATTAAGTTCGCTACGCACTACTTTACGAGAAGTGCTATGGCTAGCTTGGAATCCTAAATTGTCAGGTTGAGGATCGTATCATTAAAAATACTGTACGGTGCTTAGTGCAGTGCAGTTTTGGTGAACAGATTCTCTACAAGTTGGTATTGCACTGCACTGTACATAATCTTATTCAGGTTTTCAAGGTCTACATTTCGCGGATAAAACAACGATCATCACGAAATTCCGCACCAATTTGAAAAAAAGAGAAATACGATAGATAGCCAACTTTCCTCACCTTGAACTAGAACAGAAGGAAGCGGACAAAAGATGTAGTACAAGTACTGAACTGGTGCGGTACAATATAGTTACTCGTATGTTTACAGGTCCCGTCGAAGGAAAAGAACAAGATAGGACACACGGCTGCATGTGTACGGCAAGAGATCCACTGCCTGTCTGCCTCAGAAATGCAGTTGAAGATCGGGTGGGTATAAGATGTGAGACGTTTAGTCCGATAGGCAGGTAAGCAGGCAGCCAAGCACTCCATTGTTTTGTCCAATTGATGAAGTAGATCGAGAAGGATACTGAGGAATGATACAGCACAGTACTTTACATTACAGTAATGCAGAATAAATCATCAAGTAATGCATGCTCAACGGCTGTAAACATCAGGATAAGATGATAGCGCAGTTCCGAACAATGTCGAGGTGTAGACAAATAATTCCCATAACGTTGATGTGGATTACGCTGAATTCCGACGTCGTGCGGCTACTGTTGTACTGTGTGTAATCACGAAACAGGCGTCTCTCGCAGTTGAATGGTGAATACTCTGTGTACTGTATAGTTTCGCATGTGGAAGTGGTGGTGGTGTTGAAAGTGCGCACACACACATTGGCCGAATGACTCGCAGTTCTAGTGCTGTACGCCACAGTACGTGCATAGTATTGCATTAACATTTCACTGTACTAATTTTATCGTCGGCAACCATCGCAAACAATGAGTCGCTGTATTACCACCGCACGTGCACCTCGTACAGTACAGTACGCTGCTCTTTTCCTTAGTTTGTCTATTACCTTAATCCCGTTCCAACCCTACCCCCTTCTCTTGCACTCTTACGAGTCTGTCAGCTGTCTACGCTCACACTTGCTTTTTCTTCTCTTATAAACCTTCCCTACATGGGTTTTCCTTTGTTCATCCACAACTACTACTACCCACTCCACTAGTAGCAGCCGCAGCACCAACAGCATCATCGTCACCACCAACGTCACCAGCACTTTTTCCTCATCGCACCAAATCAATCGCCTAGAACCTCATCATCGTCATGAGTCCTACGTCAACATCTTTATTGCAAGCTGCCCTTCTCTGGAGTCTTGTTGCGTTTGCATCCGCGCAATTCACGTCACATAGCAAAATGCACCGAACTATCGTTCAGTCGTATGGCAGTAGCGAAAAGGTGTTTTCTGCCTACCTCAAACTGCCGAAACATGATCGATTGGTATCTGCACATCTCGTTGGAATCGACCGAAGAATAGCGACAAGAGTTTTCATTCATCCGGTGAGAACCGGTTCGGGTTACAACCTCACTTGCACCATTGAAATGGAAGGAAAGCTCGGTCACACAGCGTACACATTGGTGGCAAAGACTGCGGAAGGACGTCGTTATACGATGGCTGGAAGTGTGGATGTTATTGGTGTGCGATTCGCGAAACATGTGGTACGACAAACTAAGCGGACGACGGCAATAAGCGCACAAGTTTACGCAGGCAAGAACGCGCCTCCTGTTCGACTCACCGACTGTCGATTAGCGGTTTCGGGACGTGACGCGTTTCTGGGTCAAGAAGATGTGGCGGTCAAGGGCAATACATTGGTATTGAAGCCTACATCAAGATTGGGCAAGAGTGCGGCTAGAATTAGTGTGGATTGTCCAGGTATTGGAGCGGACGGCGAGAGTGCTGAAAATGAATTGAGCATCGAACCCGATGTTCGTTTGTTGGAGGAGGTGGCGTCGAGAACCAAGACTACGTAAGCAAGGAAGAAGGGATGCAAGCAATCGAGTACAGTATTAGAAAAACCGCATTGTATACACTGTAGCAGCAAGCAGTATTGACCGGACTTGGTTTTGAAAATTGGTGTTAAAAAGCAATGATGTGAAAGAGATGCGCAATCATGTACAGAACAGTACTGTATGGTACGGTACCGGTACCAGTACAGTACGCTGGATTGCCATGTGGCCAGTAGCAGCAGTAGTAGCAGCAGCAAGGGTGTGCACCTAATTGATTACACAAGATTCGTTAGAGAACAGTACTCAGCACATTGCAGTGCAGTACTACAGTACAACACGATTCGCAGGTTGGTAATACAGTCTACGCTAGAAAAAGTAATTAAATTAATTGAAAAGCTAGGGAATCATTACCTGTAAACCAAGGATGATGCGCTCGACATATTCCTCACCTAACCTAGTGCTGTACCGTGCATTACTTGTTCTGGTGAGTACTGTACGAGTTATAGATTACGTTTGACTGTGTTCATTTCAAGTACTGCACAGCACAGTACCCCAGTACAACATGGCGCAGCACAGCACAATACATATAAATTCGAGACAAGTTGGATAACTGGAAATGTATTGGCACTAGTTAATCGCTGCTGGTACAGTACTGCACAGTATTGCACTGTACAGAATAGTATTTGAAACGGACTTGACCTTTCGGGTGGATTGTGGTGGGGCCGATCAACTAAGAACAATATAAAATTGTGAACCTACAGTAACATTTACAGAAGGTCTATTTCATGATGAAGACTAGCGCACAGTGGTAAGATACGGTAGAGGAGAGTAAGGTGATGAACGCAAACGTGGTGACACGCAGTGATCGCTAGCACTGTATTTTCGATCAACTGTACATTAGTGGTTACGGTTCAGAGCAATATGGTATGCAGCGGATCGTTGTACAGTAGCATTCACCATGGTCGCCGACGGTTGCAAGAAAGTCCATGTGCCATACAGTGCTACTGTAAATTTTTATCCTTTACTGTAGGTACGGTACACTGTTATCCATCTCAACATCGTACGGGTTTTTATTCTACGATTTGTATTAATTCCCAATTCATACAGTTGTATATTACTACAAAACGATTTAACCCGCCAAAATCAACGGCCAAACAAAACACACTGCACTGACCAATATCGATATGTGCCAACAATGCTGCTACAATACTGTGCCAGTAAAATAGCAGTAACTAATGCTAACCTACTTGTTTTTTCGTTAATTCTAATCGACTACAGTATACTCGTACCGTACAGAATAATCAACAAACGCTAGCCAAACTTGCATTTGAATATCGTTTCTAAGCATTCAATCATTCATTCATCCATCCATGCATCCATTCATCTTTCGTCCGCTCACTCACAGTCAATCACTCATTTACTAACTCACTTTTAGTTGAAGAATCGAAGGCTATGCAACAATAACTAAGTACTTAATGTACAGTACTATACAGTCCCGGTTGTTCGATTTCGCGATTGGTGCAACAGCGTCCTTCTTGTACTTTACGTACCGGTACAGTATAGTACTATACCAAGTTGAATAATTTGCTATCAATTCAAAACTTGTCCATGAATTGCATGTACGCATCTTTCCCAACTTCGCCTCGTCGATATCGACGAAGCGACCAAGCACGTTTCGACGGTGTTACCAATACCTCGTTTTCTTCCCCTTCACGACAAACGAATTGTGCGAGTGAGTGTCCACTTCGTTCTGCTTTTGTTCCATCAATTCGCATGCCTCTTTGACCATCGTTATCTAGATAGCTCCTTTCATGCACGTTATAAAGAGTCACACTTCTCCACGGACACGACGGTGGTTCACAGTCATCTTCGGTAGTCGATACTGCTGCTGTTGTTGCTGTTGGTGGTGGTGGTGGTGGTGGCGACAGTGGTGTGCGTTTGTGAAATACGCTCGATATGCGCTTGGCCCAAGCGATGAATAGCCGTGGTTGGCGTGCCCCCTTCTTTTTCAGTACTGCAAGAGCAGAGGATGAATCAGCGTCCTGCGCTACAGTTTGTCCCAATTCTTCCCGCGCAGCAGCGGCTGCGGCTTGGGCGTTGAGATTCTCGATATGAGCATGTAGACTGATATACTTGGAAGATCGATAATCTCGAAATGAGATGCGTCTATCACGATACGCAGGTGCACTGTGAAACAGATCTTCAGTTACCATACCGCACGCTACTTCGCTTGCCGTTTGTTGTCAACCTCGAGCGAAATGAGTGTGGGCAAAACAACTTGATGGACCTGTAGTTGGATCTTGAAAATTAGCGTTAGCGTTTGTGTCGTCGATCAAACTGATGCAAATAGATCGGGAATGGAATAAGTAGGTATAGTTGCCGCCCCTTACTAAAGACAGATGGGAGGATGAGTGGATGATACACTATATGTCGTAGACATGCGCGACGGATCCTTCCACTGTCTGACTGCTCTATACCTCCTTCTCTCTCTCTCTTTCTCTCAAAATTTGGTACGCTACGCCATATGGGATGATAACCGCTGATTCTATTTCTATCACCTTTCATTTTCATTCCCTTTCCTTAGCACGATGTATTACACTTTGCCTCCCAGTTCCGTAACTCACCATCATGCGGTATCCAGAAC
>JAAUYH010188351.1_pt1 | contig 23112 bp, 20 predicted proteins | sample 7278061 | NCBI WGS metagenome assembly JAAUYH01 (sample SAMN14350203, study PRJNA611818) | marine sediment metagenome | isolation source: surface marine sediment (0.6m) | place: French Polynesia: Moorea | collected 2018-08 | reverse complement strand
TGATGGAGAAAAAATTTTACATTTACAAACCAAACCCCATGAACCTTGGCGTCCTTACAAAGATTTTCCTCAATATAAAGTTCCAGATTACGACATACCAGGCGGTTCTAAAGGTTTTGCCACCTATCAAAAACTATTAAAAGCAGGCTGGACTTTGGTTCCCAGCGCGAGGGCTAATGAATTTTCTTCTGCAACTGCTCCAGTCGATGTCAAAGATAATTAACTAGACAATAAATATAGAAAGGAGAAATTTCGGGGTATCCAAGCCAATCTAGGGGGATTGGTTCCATGTCCACTTTAACCACTGACGAAAGGATCTAACAGCATTGATCCGTTTGACCCCTGGCGCACGGACTGCTGCTAGACCATCTATTGTTCTGAGGACAGAATATTGCAAACCGAGGAAACTATCAACGGCTGCATAGGGACCTCCTAGGGTAATTGCCCCGGCTGCATACATTTGACCTTTATCATTACGCATTCTGACAATCTCAAAATTGTTGGCGACATCTAATCTCCCCATTGGGTTGAGAAGTAGATTGTAATGCTGTACTAAATCATTGAGTAGGGGACTGGCTTCCACTGTGGCATCTAATCCGGTAGCATCAATAATAAAGTCAGCATCAATGGTCACCTGTCCGAAGTCTTTTTCTTGAATATAAGTCGTGGTGCGATTTTGGGTATCCCGTTCTACCCTTTCTACCTGACCAAACTCAATTCGATACCAGCCTTGCTTTAATCCTTGTTCAGTAATATCTTGCCAATCCAGACGATCAGCTGTGGTGGTGCCTCCCCAGTCTTTTAATAGGCGGTAACGTTCGTCAGGGCTGGCTTTTTCTAACATTACCCGTAATTCCCCACCCCAGCAAGCTTTTGGCCAATTAAATGGCTGAAACTCATAATGATGCTTGACTGGACGCTGGGTATGACCAAATTTATTACCTTGGGGTTTAGGCGATCGCATTAAATGTAAAATGTTGATATTGCGATTCTGTTTCCTGGCTTCATAAATGCGCTGCACAATCCTGGAAGCGACAATACCTCGACCCCGCAACAATACTGTGCCACCATGCTTTTCTAAATGCTGATAAACATGGTTGTGGTCTTCATAGGCATTAACAACTGACTGAAAATCTTTGTATTTCTCTCGATAAGCTTGTAAGTCTGGCAGAAATTGAATTGCAGGATAGCCAGTGGCTAAATGTAAATAACGGCAGACAAAGAAGGCATGATCTCCTCGTCCTCGGGAATATGCGATACAATATCTACCATCATCAGTTTTGCGAATTGAGCGCACTCTGCCATAACGGTATATCTGCGCCCAACCAATACGCTTTGCTTCCCTATCTATGGAGTCAAATACATTACTCGCACGGGGTGTGTATGTTTCTACAAATGTGGGCTCTGCAAATACTTGCCACAAATACTTGAATGTGGAGTTGATTTTGCCGTGGGTGAGGTCGTGCCAAGCTTCCCGTAGGGCATAACTGGGCCACCCCCAAATATTATCGGGGCAAGAATCTGAGTTGGAACGCAATCTTTCGTTTAAGGGGATTTGGGAATTTAAGCACAGGCGCTTATATCTGGCATAGGGCTCTTTATCCAAACCCAATGCGACAATTCTGTCTACTTTTACACCACTTATCCTCAATAAATCTACCCAAATATAACTACCTAAACCGGCTCCAATGGCTAAATAATCACATTCATCAACAGGTAAACCCGTGGCGTGTAGTTGTTGTACGGGAACTAGTTCTTGTTGAAATACTGGGGGAGGAAAATTACTTCCTAGGGGTGTTAAAGGTTGGGCTGGTGGTAGGGTAGGGTCTGGAAGGTTGGTAGTGGGATTGAATTGGATTGTGGAGTTAACTGTGGGAGATGGAGGAGAGTTGGGAATTTGTGTCGCAATGGTGCTAGAAGTAGGATTACTTTGAGCGATCGCAGCAAAGGTAACAGTAATAATACAATCACCTATTTGTAGCCGATCTCCACTATTAAGAATTGTATGTGTTTGTCGTATGCCATTGACAAATAGACCATTAGCACTATTTTGGTCTAGTACTACTACTTGATTTTGTTCTAAATTAATCAGTGCGTGGAAACGAGAGACTTGCTCATTTTGTAATTGTATACGGGATACCCGTTGACCTTGAATATTCATTGGCATCCGAGCAAATTCTCTACCCAAGGCAATAGGTAAGCTCAAATGAGGTTCTCTGCGCTCTCCCGTATCTGGATCATTCCAACTTAATTGAATTTGGAAATTGCTAGTCATACAATTTTAGATTTTAGATTTTAGATTTTAGATTAAATTTTTGTTTGATTAAGTATCATCTGGTTTTTCTCAAGTAGTAAATTAGCTGTGTCAAACAATTTTGGATTTTGGATTTTGGATTTTGAAAGTAACCATTATTTCGTAGGGTGGGCACTGCCCACCTTACCTTTATTGGGAAGGTGCTAGTTATTTTTTCAGAAATCAAACAGGATTCCTATATTAGTAATTAATTTAAACTTATGAGTGTGAAGTTGAAAATTTTTGATTAAAAACTCAACACTTAAATATTTTTTTCACCTGTGATTTTGTGGGTTGTAATTTTGTTTTGTTTGTTATTTGTCTGGTGCTACCAATACACTCACTGCTGCTGCTAAAGATGTACCACACCAAGGACAACCAACTTGTAAGTGTTCTGGGGAAGATACTTTATGACATTTAGGACATTGCAAACCATAAACCTCTGACTGTTGTCCGGGAGAGTTATGGGAATGATAATTTCCCTGGGGTACTGGCTGCTGTTGGACTGGGGGTGTGGGTACTGAATGTTGGTGATAAATTCCCAGTGATTGGGGTCTTGCAGGGGGTGTGGGTGGCGCTACAATTGTGGCTGCGATCGCATTATTCGTAATATCTGCTACTTTCAGCTCAGTTTGTTGCCCTAGACAAATTGTACTACCTTGCTTTAAAGGCATTTCACCGTTAAATAGCTGCTGTCCATCTACAAGGGGAGGATTTATTGGTTTGAGATTTCTGATATAAAAGTTTTGCTGTTGCTGATGAAAAAATATTTCTATATGCAAACGAGATACAGTCGCATCATTCAAAACCAGATCACATTGAAGGGGATCTCTACCTATACGGAAAGTTCCTGGATTTTTACTTGCTTGGCGATCGCTAATTTGTAGGGTTTTTTCTTGATCTACATCATGCCACTGTAAGGTTATTGCATTCATCTTCTCTCACTAGGTAACTCTCATTATTAGTTACTTCAATTCCTCCTTGTGCGATTCCTAACATAGTTGGCAAGAGTAAGCAAGTGATTACAAACAATTGTATTGAACAGACAGACCGTAGCAGAAATATGGAAAAATTGAAGCAGGCAGAAGCCAATGAACGGGGTGTAGGGGATAGGGTGTAGGGTATAGGGAACCCCATACTTAAAAGAAGGGGCTTGCACTCAGATAGAGGGGCTAATTCTTCCCCTACACCCCACACCCTACACCCTACACCCGCCTTGCAAGGGCTAGGGCGTGTTTTCAAACCCCAAAATCCCTCAGGCTAAAGCCTGGGGCTACACGATCAAAGCCTGCCGACCCAGGCTCAAAACCTTGATTTGACCTAGTCCGCGCAGGCGGACTTAGTACGTGTAGCCGCACCCTTTAGGGTGACGGCGAGTTTGAAAACAGTCCCTAGGGGCTTGGTCAACTTGATGGTAGCTTGTATACAGCAGGAATATGCAAACAGATATTTTTCAACATCTCCAAGAAAACAAGATTAAATTTGTTCGCGTCCTCTTCTGTGACAATGCCAATATTATCCGTTCCAAGGCATTTCACATCGATGTATTACCAGAACACTTTAATACAGGTGTCAGTATTACTGTAGCGCAACAAGCATTCCCAGTTATGTATGATACCGTGGTTGCCCAAACAGGTCTGGCTCCAGTTGGGGAAGCTTGGTTAGTTCCAGACTGGTCTACCATGCATTTATTACCCTATGCTCCCACCCATGCTACGGTAGTTGGGGATATGTTCAAAGATGGTTCTCCCTGGTCTTTATGTCCCCGTGGGTTTCTCAAACGAGCGATCGCCACAGCCGAAAATGCAGGTTTGCAAATCAAGGCAGCTTTTGAGAATGAATTTTATCTGCTCAAATCCACCCCTGATGGTATTGCTCCCACTGATAACACCGTTTTTGCTTCCACCTTGGGCATGGACATCAACCGCGCCGTGATTGACGAAATAGCCGATGCTCTTACCGGTCAGGATATTCAAGTAGAACGGTATTATCCAGAATCGGGCCCAGGTCAACAGGAAATTTCCATTCGCTATAGCGACGCATTACAAGCTGCTGATCGACAAATTGCTTTCCGCTCTACAGTAACAGGAGTCGCCCTCAAACATGGACTCACAGCTTCTTTCATGCCGAAAATTTTCCCCGAGCAAGCTGGTAGCGGTTGTCACTTGCATCTGAGTCTTTGGTCAGGAGAGCAAAATCTGGTCACGGATGCCGGTGGGATTGGGGGAGTCTCAAAAATTACTCGTAGTTTTATTGCTGGGATTCTAGAGCATTTACCTGCTTTAATGGCACTGACAACACCTAGCGTTAATTCCTATCGGCGGATTCGCCCCCATTTTTGGAGTGGTGCATTTCGGGCTTGGGGATTGGATAATCGGGAAGCTGCGGTGAGAGTCCCGAGCAATTTTGCACCACCCTCCCCCACTCATTTTGAGTTGAAAACTGTTGATGCTTCGGCTAATCCTTATTTAGCTTTAGGAGCTGTCATCTCAGCTGGTTTGGATGGAATTAACCGCAATCTTGAGCCTGGGGAACCCGTGAAAGTTGACCCAGGAACGATTCTGGAAGCAGAACGGGAAGCTATGGGAATAGATGCTCTGCCCAGTTGTTTGGGAGATGCGATCGCTCATTTGAGTAATGATGATATGCTGAAAAATGCTTTAGGGTCTGAGTTAGCCCAAGCATTCATCGCCGTTCGTCAAGCCGAGTGGGAAGCGATGAAGGATATGTCAATAGAAGAGGAAGTCAAAATACTACTGTCACGATATTAATCAAAGGCGGAAAAATGGAACTTGCAGATATTCCTGCTATTGACCAACATGCTCATAATTTATTGAAGCCAGAAGCGCTTGCCAATTACCCTTATGCTGCTGCTTTTACCGAAGGTCATCATGATAGCAATATAATTAATTATCATGCCCGTCAGACCCTATTTTATCGTCGGAGTTTACGGGATATAGCAGACCTGTTAAAATGTGAACCTCAAGAGTCAGATATTTTAACCCAACGAGATAATTTAGGGTTAGAAAATTTGACAAAAGTTTGTTTTTCTGCTGCTAATCTAGATGCTATTTTATTGGATGATGGCTTCCTGCCTGAGGAAATTTTACCTTGGCAATGGCATCAACAATTTGTTAGCGTATGGCGATTACTGAGAATAGAAGATGTAGCCCAAAATCTCATTCCCCAAGTAAATAGCTTTGACGAATTTTGGTCAAGATTCAGGGCAGAAATTGATCCCCCACCTCCAGAGGTAGTAGGTTTTAAAAGTATTGCTGCCTATCGCACGGGTTTAGATATTCAACCTGTAAACTTGGCTGTAGTCAAGTCTCAATTTAATGCACTCAAACAAACCACCGGAGAAAAACCACCACATTTGCATGATAAGTCTTTGATTGACTTTTTAGTCATGGAGACATTAGAAGTAGCTGCCAAACATCAAATACCCATACAATTCCATACAGGATTTGGCGACCCTGATTTAGATTTACGCCAATCAAATCCTTTACATTTAAGGTTTTTATTAGAAGATAATCGCTTTTGTAATGCTCCGATTGTTTTATTGCACGCTTCCTATCCTTATATGAGAGAAGCTGGTTATTTAGCATCAGTATATGCCAATATTTATATAGATTTTAGTTTAGCCATACCTTCATTAACTTGTGCTGGAATGTTATCTGTAGTCAAGCAATTAATGGAGTTAGCACCTATTAGTAAATTGATGTATGCTTCCGATGCTCATATGATTCCTGATTTGTATTATTTAGGTGCATTCAGGGGGCGAAAAATTTTAGGTCAAGTCTTAGATGATGCTGTGCAAGATGGGGATTTAATTGTTAAGGAAGCTGAATCAATAGCTGTAGCAATTTTAAGGAAAAATGCTCGCCAGCTTTATCATTTATAGCGCTACGGGCAAGTAATAAGTAATAAGTAATAAGTAAGTCGGCACAATAAAACCAAACTATAGGAATCCTAATTGATTTTTGAAATATACGTAGGGTGTGTTGTCGCGGAGCACAACGCACCATCATGTCAGGCTTTGGTGCGTTAAGACTTACGTCTAACACACCCTACAAATACCTAATTTTTTTCAATATTCAAAGCGGATTCCTATATGTGAAGAGAAGTAAATAAGGCTAAAAACCTTTTTCCCCCTGCCCCCTGCCCCCTGCTCCCTGCTCCCTGCACCCTGCACCCTGCACCCTGCACCCTGCCTTATCCAAACGATAATTTTTTACGCCCACCTACTTATAAGTTCACTTTGCTGGTATTCTGAAAGCGGCAACAGGATGACAAAAAATCGGCAAAGTAGATGGAAGTAGCTACAACCAGAGTACCCCGTTGGTTTGTCCGCAGAGACATTGATGGCTTATTTGGGCTGGTACTGGATAATTTTATTCAAATTTTATTGATTGTCAATTTGTGCCAAGGAGTACTGGGCTTTTCTGCCACCTTAGTTTATGGGCGTATTTTACCAGGACTTGCTTTAAGTTTGATTGTTGGCAACTTTTATTATGCAAGGCTAGCTAAAGAACAAGGTAAACGTGAACAACGGGACGATATAACTGCTTTGCCCTATGGAATTAACACCGTCAGTCTGTTTGCCTATATTTTTCTGGTGATGTTGCCTGTCAAATTGGCGGCACTTGCTGGTGGGGCATCTGGGGAACAAGCTGCTGAATTAGCTTGGCAAGCAGGATTGGTAGCTTGCTTTGGTTCCGGTTTGATAGAATTTGCTGGAGCTTGGTTAGGAGAGCCACTGCGCCGCCTTGCCCCCCGTGCAGCCTTGCTTTCCACTTTGAGTGGGATTGCCATCACTTTTATTGCCATTGGTTTTCTATTTCGTACCTTTGCCAGTCCCGTAGTGGGCTTAGTACCCCTTGGTGTGATTCTGCTGACTTATTTTGGGCGAGTACGATTTGCTATACCTGGTGGCTTGTTGTCCGTTCTCTTAGGAATTGCCCTGGCTTGGGGAACAGGTTTAGTCAGTTGGGAGCCAGCTAAGTTTGCCGCTACCCTACAACCAATTGGGTTTTATTTTCCAGGATTGTGGCTGGGAAAATTATGGGATAGTCGTTTAGTTTTGGTGGACTATTTCAGTATCATTCTACCAATGGGGTTATTTAATCTTGTAGGCAGTCTGCAGAATTTAGAAAGTGCAGCTGCTGCTGGTGATGATTATCCTGCTGCTCCCTGTCTAGCGGTAAATGGTATGGGTACATTGGTTGCTGCTATTTGTGGTTCCTGTTTTCCAACTACTATTTATATTGGTCATCCTGGCTGGAAAGCTTTGGGAGCGAGAGTTGGTTACTCTATCCTCAATGGTATTATTATGGCCTTACTTTGCCTGACTGGAACTGTAGCAATACTGGCTTATTGTGTACCGATTGAAGCCGGGATGGCAATTGTGTTGTGGATTGGGATTGTGATTGTTGCTCAAAGCTTTACAGCCACACCATCCCACCATGCACCGGCTGTGGTTGTTGGTTTATTGCCGGGGATTGCTGGTTGGGGTGCTTTAATTGCGAAAAATGCTTTGCGGGCAGCAGGTTTGGGGACTCCAGAAAATCCTTTGACACCAGCCTTAATAGAGAAGTTTAAGTTGAGTGATACCTTTATTGATGGGGCTTTTGCCCTTGAGCAAGGGTTTATTTTTTCTGCCATGATTTTAGCTGGCATCACAGTTTATATTATTGAACGCAAGTTTCGCCAAGCTGCCTATTGGTCTGCGATCGCGGCTATAATTTCCTGGGTTGGGTTAATGCATAGTTATCGTTGGACTATTGCAGATACGGTTGTCAATTTAGGCTGGGGAACTGGTGCGCCTTGGGCTGTTGGCTATATTTTGCTGGCAATTCTCTTTTTCTATGTTGATTGGCAAGAAAGACGTAATAAGTAATAAGTAATAAGTAATAACTCCCGGTTCGCCCATTTAAAATCGAGTTAGAAAAAATACAGAATGAAATAATCAGGGTTTTAGCGTTTGATTTAGATTGCAAGCGCAAGGGAGTGTATTAATTTTGCCTCCAAATGCCACCAACAAAAAACCTGATTGACTCCAAATCTTTATTCTCATAACAATTCAAATAATGTTTGCGATATATAAATTCTTCGTGAGGGCACGGCACCAGTAAGATACTTCTATATATTGAAAGATTTTGGATGCCGTGCCCCTACCTATCTGTCCTTAAAAATTCCACATTACAGGATTCTTATCCAAATTATCAGTAACCATGCGTCCAATGCGATCTATTTCTTGTAATTCATCCGTAGATAGTTGCATAGATGCAGCTTGAGCATTCGCCACAGCTTGTTCACGATAACGAGCACCAGCAATTGCATTTGTTTGGGGTTGAGCAATTAACCAGGCTAAGGCTAACTGAGCTAAGGTGCAGTTATGATTGGCTGCAATTGGGCGTAATTTAATTAAAGCAGCTTGGGCATTCTCCATATTTTTTCCTTGGAACAAACGATTACTAGCTCGGTTATCATCGGCAGCAAATTCATGTCCAGGAACGAATTTTCCGGTCAGCAATCCTTGCGCCAAAGAAGAATATGCAAGAATAGAAATATTATGTTCAATACAATATGGTACGGCATCCTGTTCTACATACCGCCAAAAAAGAGAATAGGGGGGCTGTAAACTATCAATCCGTCCATACTGAGCAGCTGATTCTAATTGAGCCCGAGAAAAGTTAGAAACACCAATTGCTCTAATCTTCCCCTGCTGTTTGAGTTGATTGAGAGCCTTCATTGTCTCCTCAATGGGTACAATTTCACTATTAAAAGCACCAGCAGGCCAATGAATTTGGTATAAATCAATGTAGTCTGTATTCAGGTTTTTCAAAGAGCGATCACAAGCCTCAATCACTTGCTCATATTTAAGATGATTAGGAAACACTTTTGTTGCATATTCTACGCGATCGCGTATGTCAGATAAAGCCTTGGCAACTATTTGTTCTGAATGTCCATCACCATAAACCTCAGCCGTATCAATGGTGGTAATTCCAGCCTCAACTGCAGCTCTAATGGTTTTAATGGAGTCATTATCATCAATGTCTGTCCATCCCCGTTTACCAGCTTGCCAAGTACCCATTAATATGGGGGTGATTTGTACGTCAGATTTGCCCAGAGTTCGTTTTTTCATGATTACCCCTTTGGTTGCATCCCTAATCTGGAAGTGATTACGTTATCAATTATCAGCTATCAGTTATTAATATCACCTAACTCTGGTCAATCTTTTAGTAATAAATAATATAGCTCACCTTCATTAACAATAGCGCCAGCGCGATCGCCTGCTTGTTTGCCTACACCGATATAATAATCAACTCTACCAGGAGTTTTGATGGCACCTCCTGTATCTTGGTCGAGAACGTAGCGACTCACAAGACGCTGTTCAATTTTACCTTGATTAATAAAAGGAAAAGGGGCACGAATTATGGCTAATGCACCGGGAGGCATTAAAGATTTATCTGTAGCAATTGACCTTTCCGGGGTGATTGGCACACTGAGGCTGCCACTTGCAGGAGCATTATTGGTATCTTTAAAAAAAATAAACCGGGGATTTCTAGGTAAGTAAATATTTTGGCTTTGGGGATTTTTTTCAAAGTAATTAAGAACTTTTTCTAGGGTAATTCCTTTTGCTGATAATTTCCCATCTTTAATTAATTCTTTCCCTAAACTGACATAATCGTGGTCAGTATTACCAGCATAGTTAATTGTAGTAGTAGTTCCATCAGGAAATTGCAAAGCAGCAGAACCTTGGACTTGGGCAATAAAAGCATCCATCCGGGATTTTAACCAAAATAGTTCTAAGCCTTTGAGTTTACTTTTATCAGCCTGTAATGCGTCTGCACCTTCCAATTCTAAACGGGTAGGATGGGGTTTTTCCCAATTTGTAAAATTGTCGGGTAGTCGGTAGATGGGATAGGGATATTCCTCTGTTGCTTGGCGACTTGCTAGGTAAATTGGTTTGTAGTAACCTGTGAATAAAATAGTACCCTGATTATCAGAACCAATAGATTTATAAAATACAAATTCTTGGTTAACCTTGGCTTGCAATTCTTGAGCATTTGCGGAATTGGCAACTAATTCCCGAAATCTCTTCAGGCTTTTTTCTACTTTTTCTCGCGTGATTTCGGGAATAATATATTGTTGATAAGCGGCTTTTGCTTCTGGTTTTTGTAGATAGCTTAAACTATAGTCTATTGCTCTGAGTAAATTCTGTTTATCTCCAGTTTCACCCCAAATTTGATTGTCGAGGAAATAGTTATCAGCTTGTGGTAATGAGGTTTGTAATGATAAAGGTTTTGCGGGTGGTGATGTTTGATTTTTTTGATTGACTTGTTGTTGATTATTACAACCTAGTAGGGGTAAACAGCAAAGAGAAATTGTCAGAATGAGCTTTGCTAATTTATTTGTCATATGATTTGTGAGCACAGGTAATGAGGAAATCTTAACAGGGAATAAAAGGTACTGAGATTTTTTTCAAAAATCAAATAGTTATCCTGATGTTAAATTATAGAGAAAAATCACAGGAAATTATTGGGCTTTTGGAGCCGGGAGCTATGGTAAACTTTCTTCCCTATAATGAGAATATAAAAAACAGTAGTGTAGATAATATTTATGAGTATTTCCCTAACTCCTGAATTAGAGCAATTTATCCAAAGTCAAATTGCAAGCGGTAAATATGCTTCGACTGAGGAGGTGATTATTGCGGGTATTAAACTGCTGGAGGAAAGGGAAAGGATTTATAAGGGTAGGTTTGAGGAATTAAAACGGGAAATTGTGATCGGGGTTGAAGCTTCTGAACGTGGGGAAGTGATTGACGGGGAGATAGTTTTTCATCAACTGGAGCAGAAATTACAACAGCGTCGTCAACAAGCAGGGAAATGAGTAATATTTGTAGATTCACTTGCGAACGCTCACATTATCTCTATCTCAGCGACAATTAAGTTGTTGCTCAAAATAGCTATAATTGTAGTCAAAAATAGCTATAGTCATAAATTCAAAGGACGTATATTTACTATGAAATGGCGAGTAGTTCTCGAACCCGATCCAAAAATAGGAGAATGGGCTGTTTGGTGTCCCGAATTACCCGGTTTTACCTCCACAGGTGATACCGAAGAAGAAGCTTTAGAAAATATCCCCTAGGCAATTAAACTATATATGGTATCTACTGAGTTAGTGGAACAGTTACGCAAACTTGATCGCGTAGATAAACTTGAGGTTATTCAACTTTTGGCTGCCGAGTTAGCAAATGAAGAAAATAATCTGATAAAATCTGGTGTATCCTATCCAGTTTGGTCTCCCTATGATGCGGTAGGGGCTGCCAATATCATGTTAGAGGCTTTGAATGCTGAAACTTCCTTAAATCATGAGTAACCCAGGGAGATATTCTTTTGTTTCAAACGATAGCAGTTTGGGGGAAGCAAGCTTTAAGCCATTTTTGCCACTGACCTTAAATTATAGGGAAAAATCACAGGAAGTTATTGGGCTTTTGGATACGGGAGCGATGGTAAACGTTCTTCCTTATCAAATTGGAGTCGAATTAGGAGCAGTTTGGGAAGAACAAACAACAGTGCTTCAATTATCTGGTAACTTAGCTCAGTTTGAAGCACGAGTGTTAATTTTATCTGGGACTGTTGAGCAATTTCCGAGTGTTAGATTGGTATTTGCTTGGACGCAGGCTACTCAGATTCCCCTCTTGTTGGGACAAGCAAACTTTTTTATGGAATTTGATGTTTGTTTTTATCGATCTCAAAAGATATTTGAAGTGACTCCAAAAAAATCGTCATAATGAGAATATAGAAAAATACTAGACTAAAAGCAGGTGTAATTATGGAAGCTCTTTTTTGGACTATAGAGGAAGTCGCCCAAAGAGCCAAACAATGTTATGAACATGGGATTCGCCAACAAGTTGAGCATGGCGATAATATTGGCAAGATGATTGTGATTGATGCTGAAACTGGCGAATATGGAATTGATAAAACTGGTGTAGAATCAGCATTAAGGCTAAAGCAGAAGAATCCCAACGCTAGATTATTTACCATGCGAATTGGTTATGATGTTGCTGTCAGCTTTGGTCATGCTCCCATGGTGCGTACAGTTGAATGATTTACGGAAGATTGGTTGAACGCAAAGCAATAATTCCAGTAATATTTCGTTTACCACAGCAACCAGATTTTTCTTTGGATTTTGTCATTGATACTGGATTCAATGACTATCTCACCCTACCACCACAAGCAGTCAGTGCAATGAATCTTCCTTTGTATTCAACCATACCTGCAAGATTAGCTGATGGTAGTGAAGCTTTGTTGTCGGTACATTTAGGAACTATTGTTTGGGACAATGTGGAAACAGTAGTCCCTGTTTTAGCTTCTGGTTATAAGCCTTTACTGGGAGTTGCAATGATGGAAGGATATCATCTGGAAATAGATTTTGCAGATAATGGTTTGGTTTCTTTAGAAAAAATACCCTCTTCAATGTTGTAGGTTCATTATTTAATAAATCACAATTATAGTGATAAGCGAAGCTTAATGCTTTCAGCATATCGTACACCAAATTCCACAACCAAAAACCTAATTGTCATTGTGACACCAGGAAACAATCCCAATCTCTCCGAACCACTAAGGGTAATTAATTTATAGCTATTTTTAGCTATAATTATAGTCACAAATAGATATAACGGATGGGTGCAGATGAGGGGGTGCTTTGACTCGCCCCACCCAGATTTATATTTGGGTGACAGCTAAGAAGAAGCAAAGGGACGCTGTTCTAACCTGTCGCTGAGCATCCTTTTAGAATCCCCTCGCCTTCAGCCAGGGGAGTAGTCAAAGATATCTAAATGATATTATTCAGGTTGCAGCACTTTTTCATACACAAGTTTACCAGTAATATCACGTATTTGAACCGTCAGGTCAGCTGTTCTTCCATCCACCTCTGCTAATCCAAAGAATTGCAAATCAGTCCTAGTTGGTGGCAAGTTTACAGGTAAATTGAAAGTTTCTGGACCCTGTACAAATTTATATTCTGGACCAAAGCTAGGATCGAGATTTCCCGGACCAAAAGCACCAGAGTTGATAGGGCCAATCACAAATTCCCAAAAGGGATTAAAATCTTTGAAAATAGCTCGGTCTGGATCGGTTTGAATTGCTGCTGCAAAATGAACGTCGGCTGTAATGGAAACCACATTCTTAATGCGTTCGTGCTTAATAAACTGTAACAGCTCGCGCAGTTGTAATTCACGACCTAATATTGCTGAATCGTTTTGACCCCAAGCATCCCGATCATTTTCTCCCCCAGTGACGATGGTAAAAGGATCGTGGGTCGCAATGACTTTCCAGGTAGCATTGGACTTACTCAAAGCTTTTTTTAGCCACTTTAATTGCTGTTGTCCCAACATTTCAATACCATTGGGATCGCTATTTTCTGGGTTTGGGTCTCTAAAAGACCGCTCATCGACCAAGAAAACTTCTAAATGTTTACCATGACGGAAACTACGAAACAGTTTTTCCCCACGGATGGGATTATATTCAAATAGTGATTGTTCGGCAGCAGCTGCCAGGGTATCAACGGAGATACCGTTGTAAGGTTCACCATCGGGCAGAATTTCTCCAGGATACCAGTTGTTAGTTACCTCATGGTCATCCCACTCCACATAAATGGGGGTTTCGGCTAGGAAACGCTGGAACTTTTCATCCCCCAAGTTGTATTTCCAGTTGGCTCGATATTCATCTAGGGTAATCGCCACAAAATCTTTAGCAGGGTCATTAATCCAGGTACCCCCACCAATTGCATCTGGAATTTCCTTAGTAGCTGGTATGGCATTATCTGCATAAATCATGTCCCCTTGAAATACCGCAAAGTCGGGCTTAAACTTACGGATGACATCGAAGACCACATATCCTCCTTGGATAGTCTCGCCATCAAAGGATCTGATCTTAAATTCAGGATTGCGACCCCAACCTTGTCCTGCTAAGTCAGCTACCCAAGCAAACCGGACTGTTTTATGCTCAAATTCTGCTGGTGCTGTTTGAAAACGACCTTCACCTGAAAACTTGGCATTGCGTAGTCCTCTATCGGTGTAACCTACCCGATAATAGTAGTTTTTCCCTGGCTGCAAACCCCTCACATCTACCTGACCAGTAAAGTCTGTAGCCGCGCTTAACTCATCTCCGCGAATGGTTAGAGTGCGACGACGGCGAAAGTGGGGTGAAGTAGAAACCTGGACAATCAGATTTGAGTCGCGATCGCCTCGTGTCCAAATAATAGCTCGATTTGAAGTAACATCCCCTACCTGAACCGGATAGCCAGAGGATAAACTGTCATTTGCTTGAGCTAGACTCAAATCTAACCACTGACTTCCTACTATAGCTCCAGCTCCAGCAGCACTGAGGGTCAGAAATGAACGTCTGGAAATGCGATAACTCATATATTTCCTTTATACTTGCTTTCCGACAAAATTTAGGATGGACAACCCGATATGTACAAAATTTCCCAAAGTATTGCAGAGTCTCGGTTGCTCAAAATCAGCTTTAGTTAAACCACAGCTTAATCTGCTCTTAACCGAGAAAATCTAGCAATTGCTCCGAGGAGAATTTCATGTTCCTGAGAATAATGCACTACAGATTTAAAGCCTCAATTAAGGCTGCATTAAGTTCTAGTGAAGCTATTCTTTTAGGCACCATAATTTTTGTTGCTGTTAAGACTGTCCCTTTCAAGGAGAGTAAGGAATACAGGCTGAGGAAGTATTAACACTCACTTAACTTATGCAACTTGCAACGGTTTCGTTGGAAGCATTCTGGGTTCAGGTAGTGGTTTATTCTCTATAAATACTTAAATAAACTTATTGGATGTTTGAATATTGACCAGAAAAAACAAATAGCGATTGCACTTATCGATGCATTGACGGGAAAGAAAAGCGATCGCAATATCCCTAACACTACAGAAATATTTGCTGTGTTACAACCGAATCACATTGTCTCTTAGAATCATACTACTATCGTTGATCTAGCTTAATAGTATTCAATTGAGGTATGATTCAAAGTTACATCAAACTCCTATAATTTTGTGTTGACCGAACCCCATATTCTTGAATCATTAAGTCAAGCCTATATTCGAGCAATCGCAGGTAAAGCTGGCTTAAATCTTTCTATCCGCGAATACGATTATGGAGTAGACGGTAACTTTGATGAAATTACTATTCGCAAAAATCGACGAGTCGAGTCTGGCTTTTCCCTAAGTTTGCAATTAAAAGCTTCAACCCAATGGCAACGAGATGATAATACAGTTATTTATGATTTAGAAGCCAAAACCTACAATGATTTAGTCATTCGACGTAATTTCAGGATGGCTGTACCTTGTATCCTCATTCTGTTTACTTTACCTTCGGATTCATCCCAGTGGTTGATATATGATGAGGATGAAATGCGTCTGCGTGGTAGTTGTTACTGGGAATATATAAGTGGTAAACCAACAACCAATCGGCAAAGTGTTAGGATTAAGATACCTCGACAGCAACGCCTAACTCCAGAATCGTTGTTAGATTTAATAGAGAAGGTAAAAACAGGAGATTGGTGATGACGAAACAAATTCTCCCAGAGGAATTACAAATCCATACTCTCAAAATAAACGATGTTGTCACCTATCTCCACGAAAACGGTTGGCAAACATTAAACCATCCTAACCCCCGTTTATTAGTCTTTCAAGGTGCTGCTGATGACGTAGGAAATCCCATCCAGATTGTATTACCCAGTCAAAACACTTTTGAAGATAGCGATCGCTTATTAACAAAAGCAGTAAATCTCCTAGCGGTAATTGCAGATAAATCTCCGCCAGAAATTATTGATTTAGTTACTCAAGCAGGTTCAACAGTAGATTTTTAAACAAATAACCATGCACCCTATATTAAAAGTTGATATTTCCGAATTAAGTATATCCGAACGCATACAACTAGCTGAAGATTTATGGGATAGTATTCTGGTTGAATGTGATACTTCAGAATTTCCCTTAAGTGAAAGTCAAAAACAAGAATTAGATAGACGTTTAGAATTACATCGTCAAAATCCACAGCAGGGTTCAACTTGGGAGGAGGTGAAGCAGCGATTGGGTTTTGATAAATGAGTTATCAGTTAATTATTAGTCCAGAAGTTCCCTATGGTTGAAGACCAGTTCCTATAAATATAAATACTGATAATACACGTTTTATATATGACGTGTAATGATTAAATACAGAGGATACAAACAACATATTTACGTAGTATTTATATCATAATGCGAAAAATATATGTTTATTGACAAGAAAATTCCGGATTACTTACATTTGTTATCCCCATTGAGCAACTTGAACGTGGGGAAGTAATTGATGGAGAGCTGAACTCTGCAAACATCACCCAAACAACCACCTTTTCAAACCCCCCAAGAAATAAATAGGATCTGCGCGTAAAATTTTCAGGTTTTTCCGAGAAGTTACCGTCTTGGGATGATTTGCACCCAGAACTCGTTCTCTAATTTCCAAAGCTCTGATGCACAGTGATTCAGCTTGTTCGTACTTTCTTTGGAAATAGTAGAGTAAAGCTAAATTGTTCAAGCTGTCTACATAGTCAGGATGATTTTCTCCCAGTAGCTGTTTTCTTAACTCCAATGCTTGGATGTAAAGGGGTTGTGCTTGTTTGTACTTTCTTTGGGAATAGTAGAGTGCTGCTAAATTGTTCAAGCTGATTGCATAGTCAGGATGATTTTCTCCCAGTAGCTGTTTTCTTAACTCCAATGCTTGGATTAAAAGGGGTTGTGCTTGTTTGTACCTTCCTTGGCATTGGTAGAGTGCTGCTAAATTGTCCAAGCTGATTGCATAGTCAGGATGATTTTCCCTGAATAGTTGTTTATATAACTCCAATGCTTGGATGTAAAGTGGTTGTGCTTGTTCGTACTTTCCTTGGTAATGGTAGATTGTTGCTAAATTGCTCAAGATAAATGCATAGTCAGAATGATTTTCTCCCAGTAGCTGTTTTCTTAACTCCAATGCTTGGATGGAAAGAGGTTGTGCTTGTTCGTACCTTCCTTGGCAAGAGTAGAGTGCTGCTAAATTGTTCAAGCTGCTTACATATAGGGGATGATTTTCTCCCAAGCGTAATTTTACTGCGGATACGCATCGCTGACACCAAGGTTCTGCTAATGCATATAAACCCTGTCCTTCATAAAATCTAGTTAAACCAGTAAAAGCCCAAAATAAATTTTCATCGCTGACTACATCGGTGAGATTTTCAGCGATTTCTGTTAAATGGGGAATAGCTTTTTTAACTGAGTTGATAAATTCTAAAGTTGGTGAATACGGAATTGATTGAGCAATTTCGATAAAGACGCTAATAAAGGCTTGTTTGAACTCGTTAACTCGTGCAAATTCTTCTAAATTTTCTTGTAAAAACTTGTGAATTAGAGGATGGATTTGATAGTAATATATATCTGATTCTTCTGAAGAACTAACCAAATGCCGTTGGTAAAGTTGTTCTAGGGCTATGTCAGTATTATCCCCATCCCAATTCAGAGAATTAGCTATAGATTCTACCCATTCCCAAACAAAAATCTTCTCTGCAAATAAGCTTAAGATAGCAGCGATTTTCTGCGTTTGTTCGTCCAGTTCCAAGTAACTTAACTCAAATGCTGTTTTAACACTGCGTTGGGTTTGAATTAAAGTATTTTCTCCTTCTTGTTGCGGTTGCTGTTGTTTTAACTGTGCCAAGGTTTTGGCTAAAGTCAAATGAGGAGGTTTATTGGCTATGTACCTGCCTGCTAATTCCACACCTAGGGGTAAATATCCAACCCATCCACAAATTTTTCTCGCCATTTCTAGCTCTCTATTTACCTTCCTGGAGCCAACCATATTGATGAAAATTTCTAAAGCTTCGTCCGGTGAAAATACATTGAGAGCTATTTTTTTAATATCAATATCAAAACTTTGCAATCTAGTTGTAATCAAAACCCCGAAGCGGCTATTGTTTGGTAAATATGCGCTCCAATTTTCTTTGTTACTGACATCATCAAATATTACCAAAACTAAACCTTGGGAAGGTTGCCAATTTTGCCAACACCAAGCTACTTGTTGCTCAATATTTAGCAGATTTCCTTGATAATCTTTTTGGGGTACTTTTAATTTGAGATAGCTTTGAGCAAATTGAAGAATCTCTGTGGCTAAATTTCCATCTCTTGCGTTGAGCCAGCAAATACCCCCAGGATAATCATTTTCATGCTGATGGGCGTATTTGATTGCTAATTCTGTTTTACCTATACCACCCATCCCCGCAATAGCAGAAATTGCCACGATGTTTTGTTGCTCGTAAAGTAACGAGTGAATTTCCAGCAGTTCGAGTGAGCGTCCAACAAATTTGTTAGTTCCTGGGGGGAGATTTTTTACAGATTCTATAGGTTTATCAGCTTGGGGGTTGATATTAATCGTTTCGGCGATGTAAGCTGTACCATCGTGAATTTGAGTTTGCCAAGCTTTTTCTGCTTCTTTTTTTAATTTGCTATCGATAAAATTTTGATCTAACAAACGTTGAGAACTGTCCTTAATCTTAATTTGCGGAGTTTGCGACTCAGGAATACTTGCTAAATCAATGGCATTTTTACCAAATTCAAAACTATCTTGATAATTTCTCCCATTGAATAAACCATCATAAAAACCAGTGGTAAATTCAATCGCAGCTTTATCCCCAATCACCCGATTCATCCCAATCACACAATTAATATGCTGGTGAATTGCTTCAGCTTGCACCTGGCTATAACAAGCATTCAACACCACACAATCAAGATCATTTTTAAATAGCTTAAATAAATCCCCTAAAGACTCATTACTTACAAGTTGCATTTGTCCATTTTTATCCTCCAACACCAAACCATCATCCCCTTCACCATGACCGCAAAAATGAACAACATTCGGCTTGTGGTACAATAATTCCCGACGCAAATCATCAACCCGCACCGCCCATTTACTGATGATTTCCACCTCTTCTCGATTCGTGGCTTGTTTGTGGGACTTTTCGATTTCTCGCACCTCTTCATCCAAGCGCAGCTGATTTGTATTTGTGGGGTTAGCTGCTAAAATCAGGATTTTTTTCATTGCGCTATTTATTTCTAAGCCCAGGTTTGGTAGCAGATACATTTAATCTCTGTATTATTCCGGAAAAATCAGAACTTCTGACTATCAATACATAAAATAGAACCTCACCCCAATTCACAAAAATTGTGATACATGTAGGGGCGCAAGCATTGCGCCCCAATCCCTAATTTATACCCTACTCAGCCCCGTCAATTGGAGCAAAACCCTGACGTTGAATATTCTCCGTCACCGTGCGTGGTTCCAGGAATTGCAACAGGTAATCGGGGCCCCCTGCTTTAGAACCAACCCCCGACAATTTAAACCCACCGAAGGGTTGCCTTGATACAATCGCCCCCGTAGTTGTCCGGTTAATGTACAAATTCCCCACTTCAAACTCTTCTTGTGCTTGTTGAATGTGGGAAGGAGTGCGGGAGAAAAGTCCCCCAGTTAAGGCGTAATTCGTCCCATTCGCCACCTCCAGCGCTTCCTGGAAGTCCTTCACCTTAATTACCGCCACCACAGGGCCAAAAATCTCTTCTTGGGCAATCGTACTATTGGGTGACACATCGGTAAAGATAACAGGGCCAACAAAATACCCATGTTCCGGTGCAGACATCTCCAAAGCTAAGTTTGCTTCCGCCTTACCTTTGTCAATATATTCCCGGATGCGGGATTGTGCCTTACCATCAATTACAGGCCCCACTTGAGTACCAGGTAACTCCGCCTCCCCAATATTCAGGGATTTTGTCGCTTCCACAAATCTTTGCACAAAGGCATCATACACAGGTTCCAGCACAATCACCCGCGAACAAGCAGAGCATTTTTGTCCACTGTAACCAAACCCTGACTGTACCACCCCGGCAACAGCTTGGTCTAAATCAGCACTTTCATCAATGATAATGCCATTCTTACCACCCATCTCGGCAATCACCCGCTTCATATGCTTTTGACCCGGTTGCAATACCGCCGCCTCAGCATAAATCCGACAACCAACTTCCTGGGAGCCAGTAAAAGCAATTACATGGGTTTCCGGATGATTCACCATATAAGCACCAACCTGAGAGCCTTTACCAGGTACGTATTGAAATACACCCTTAGGTATACCTGCATCCACCAAAATTTCCCCAATCTTGGCTGCAATTACCGCAGATGGTTCCGCAGGCTTCAACAGAGCACAATTCCCTGTCACCAAAGCCGCTACAGTCATCCCCGTGGCGATCGCTAATGGAAAATTCCAGGGAGAAATCACCACAGCAATGCCGCGAGGTCTATAAATATATCTATTTATTTCTCCAGTAATATCGTAAATAATACCTTCATCTAACCGTTCCATCTGATCAGCATAATAGCGGCAGAAATCGATGGCTTCCGACACCTCCCCATCAGCTTCCCGCACCGGCTTACCGACTTCCAGCACCATCCAAGCACATAACTCAGCGCGGCGGGACTCCATCAACTCCCCAGCCTTCCTTAAGATACCAGCCCGTTCCTTCACCGGAGTCTTCCGCCAACCAGGAAAAGCCGCCTTCGCAGCCTGCATCGCCTCTTCAGCCTGTTCCACACTCAAGAGTCCAATTTTACCAACCACCTCAGTAAAATTAGAGGGATTTACTGAATCTACCACATCCTCAGTTTGCACATACTCCCCATTAACCAGAGGCAAATATTTCTTACCCAACAAACTTTTGACCCTTACCAAAGCCTCCTCAAATTCCCTTCTTTTTGCCTCCTCAGCAAAATCCGTATCTGCAACACCGGTGAAGGAGTGGGGGAGTGGGGGAGTGGGGGAGTGGGGGAGATTCTCTGCGTGAGATAATTCTGACTCTGGTGGTGCTAAAAGTTCTTCAACGGGACGATTCTCCAAATTTTGCCGTAAAAAGGAACTATTCGCCGTATTTTCCAACAACCGCCGAATTAGATAGGCCATTCCCGGTAACAAATCACCATAGGGACAATATACCCTTACCCGATAACCCTTATCAGCTAAAGCCTTAGCCAACTTATCTCCCATCCCATAGAGCACCTGCATTTCAAAACAACGCTGGGGAACATTCAAAGCCTCAGCGATTGCGATCGCTCTTGCTTGGGATCTAACATTATGGCTACCAATGGCAGCATACACATATTGGTAATTTTCTAGCAATAATTGAGTAATGTTTTCAAAATTGGCATCCGTAGCCTGCTTGTGATGATAAACTGGTTGGGGCCAGTGCTTTTGTTGCGCTTTAATAGTTTCCTGATCCCAATAAGCTCCCTTCACCAAACGAATTGTCACCGGATAACCCCTTTGTTTAGCCCAAGTAATCAAGTCTCTGGCATCTTGTTCACTATCCCGCAGATATGCTTGAATAGTCATCCCAATATCAGTGCGACTACGAAACTCCTCCTCCATTAAGAGTTTCTTCAAAATCCCAAAAGTAATATCCTTGTAAATATATTGTTCCATATCAAAGTGAACAGCCACACCCAACTCCTGGGCGCGACGAAGCAAAGTACGGATACGGGAACTGACTCTTGCCTCACTACCTTGAGCATCCAATGGGTCAAACTGGGAATAAAAGGCTGTTAACTTCACAGAAACCTGGACTTTTGCTAACCCTTCACCATCAGCTTCATCAATTTGGGGAACATGCTTCCATTTCTTTGCTGCTGATCCCAATTGTTCCATTAAATTCAGATACTTTTCTAAATAAGATTGGGCTTCTGTTTCTGTTATTACCGCCTCGCCTAGTAAATCTACGGTAAAAGCCATTTTATCTTGCCGCAGTTTTTCCAGAGTTTTCAATACCTGTTTAATATTTTCGCCGGCAATATACTTGTGGGCTAGGGTTTCCGTAGCCGTAGAAACTGTGGTAGCTGCAACTTGTCCCGGCATGGAATCGGGATTGGCAAAATTCAACAAACTTTTGAGTGCTGCTGGTAACTCTACAGACTCATCCCCCAAGTATTCCTGGAGATGTGCGGCAATTTCCGGTTTACTTTGCAAGGCAGGGAGAGTATCAATAAAGCGAAATAACTGTACCCTTAACCCTGGATTGCCCATCGCCCACGCAAGCAATTTATCATCCCAGCGCATTTGTTCCCGCAGAACAGAGAAGAGATTTCCCGTGTCCTGAGTTGCAGAGAGAATTTCCCTAGCTATTTCTTGAGTTTTCGTTTCGTATGTATTTTTTTCAATAGGTAAAATCACTGATAGCAGACTCCTAGCTAAATGTCAGGCTTTCCTTACATAGCCCCTCTCTTCTATTTTCGCTTGTAGATTTGGAGACCACCACTATTTAAGATGTAAGAATATTTAACTATTGTAAAGTTGACGATCATTAATTATTAAGAAAAATGCTAAAAACCCCGTGCTTTTAAGCCAGGGATGAAGGGTTCCCAGACTCAGGGTAGCTGAATATCAAGGGGTTTTTGAGGATAATAATACCAACTGGAAAAATGATTGCCACAGATGAAAGAACCATTGTAGAGACGCGATATAGCCTCCCTTCGGGAGGAGCTACGCTAACGCGTCTCTACATTCTTTTTCGGAGATGACTACTCTTTTACAATGCAAAATCTAAAATCAAAAATCCCAAATGGTATAACCCACATTATCTCAAAATTTAGAGGTAAAATTTACCAAGAATAATCCTGCGAAATAATGTGCAATGACTATTGATCATTCTCAAGAATCTTCTCAAAATACTGCTCCTTTAATGCCTAAAGTAACATTGCCAACGAT
>JAAUYH010023260.1_pt1 | contig 23128 bp, 12 predicted proteins | sample 7278061 | NCBI WGS metagenome assembly JAAUYH01 (sample SAMN14350203, study PRJNA611818) | marine sediment metagenome | isolation source: surface marine sediment (0.6m) | place: French Polynesia: Moorea | collected 2018-08 | reverse complement strand
TTACTGGCAGGAGGTAAATTTCTTTCGTCGATTCAGAAATCCGCATCTCCTGATCACTCGGAACAGATATGCGAAATACTGTGTCCCGACATTCATCCGGCACGAGAGTTGTGTCGTCCCGTAATTCGTGTTATTCCCCAATTTTCCTACGTAAAGCCTAATTTGAAGTGCATATTTGCTGCGAACTGGTCCATTCCGATGTCGGCCGAGTTGCGATCATTTATAAGCCTCGATTTGCTGACCTTGACATTGAGCTTAAACTCTAAAACTTGCAGCCTTCAGATGGTTCGGAATGTTGAGTCAACACGATATAGCCCTCACCCAAAATCATTGTGTATTAATCGCTCTGTTCAGATTTGCTCATTTTTGTACCTTAACATCCAAGAACAGTACTCTAAAGTGCAACGATTTACGACACAGAAAAACAATTCAGAACTTTTTTGGGCAGTAGGAGACAAGGTATGGAAAATCGCACATATTCTAATCGCGACAGAAGATGACGAGCACTGAAAAGTAGGAATAACTGTTGGAAGATGCGAACTTGTAACGCGGAATGCGTTCGCTGATTTTGAAACAACATCAACAACTGAAAGTTTTGAAGTCTCACGTGCAAATCGTCAGTGCTCGATTGAGCTACCGGACGATACCGACAATAACTAAGCGGCACTGCTAGCCCCTCAATCTGACCAGGAAGGCATTGAATTTGTTAATATTTTAACTCCGAAGAATAGATATCCTCCGAAGCAATGTTAAAATTCAATTAAAATTTGAATAATCACAATTTTCGGCCAAATTTTTTGCTCAATTAAAGGACTTCACATTTGAGATTTCTGTTCTGGATATTATACAGTTAGAGATTCCGCTCATCGCATCTCTCTGCACATTTCATCTTCTCTGCTTTCATAATGAATCCAAAGAACTCAGACTTCAGGCAGAGTGCATGACCCAACTAATTTCGCTCGAAGAATCACGGATAGAGTTACTTGCCGCTGCGGTTCGAAACCTGATGTTTAATGGTGGCTCCTCACCATCCCCATCACTCTTTCTACTCGGAGTAAAGCGTACCAAAGAAACTTTAACTCCTGCTGCACGAGCGTTCGCGGAAGGAGAGATCTTTGGCAGGATCTTCAAGGATTTGGCAACAGCTGCCAGTAAAGAACTCGGTTCTGAACTAAACCGAGCTCGCAGATATCATAATATCGAGAATTGAATAAAAAATAGATCGGAAAGTTGCCAGACTACTCTACAGCTGCCAGAACATCTCGGCAGCTACGATACACATTTATCGTTCGTTTATGGTCTTGTTCCGAGCGTATGAATGCACTGAACAAATAAATTCGAATACGTCGCGTCGGGTTCGGTGCATCTGGCCTTCTTTTCTACTTCTGGTTGAAATTAACTGGCAGCAATGACAATTTTAGTCCCTGTGTCAAGAGATTCGTGGACGATAATTTCGACGTTGTCGTTGAATCCGACATCGCTACCCGAAATTAGAGTCGTAATTTCCACAGCGCAGTTGATGTCGAGCAAGACGCCGCACGCAGGTGCGTGAAGCGATACCGAATCTGCAACAACCAAGCTCTACGTGAGCAATTCGAAATCAAACACACTAAATTCGACCTACAGACTGTCTTTCAGTCAATATACCCGCCTGAACTGCACGAAATGTGCTTCCAGATCTGTTTTAAAGGCCACTCCGCAAACCGAACCGAACAAAATTTGAACATCACTACTTATCGACGGAGCCATCAGAATTAGCTGTACTTTGAAATTATGCAGGTTGAATCAGATGAATTCATGTCGAACACTAGCTGTAGTGTGCAGTTCGTTTCTCATTAATTCGTGCCAAACACTAAGGGTTATGTGCAGTTGGCACCGAACGCATTCCAATGGTCGGCACTGACGAAAGCGTGCGCGGCACTGAGCGCAATTCAATAATCCGTTCTGATGAACGTGTGGGAAACACAGAGCACAATTTGGTGGTCGGTTATAGAAAAGTGTGAGCGGCACCGGGCGCAATTCGATAGTCGATTCCAGCAGGGTGTAGACGGCATTGAACGCAATTCGATGAGTGGCCTGATGGGGTTGTGTTGTCGTTTTTTCATCGACGGAACTCCGGTGGTTTCTGGTGAACAGTCAGTAATTATAGGGTAATCACGGTTTGACAATTTTAAAGGTTCTTGTACGTCATATTTTGATTGGTATGATTGTAGAAAATCTTTCTATCAAACGTTCATGGAAACTTTAAAATAGCTAGTTTTAGACATGTTTATGAGAATGTGTGGCAATGGAGCGGCGTAAAAATCTTCTTTTCCAGAATGGGAAATATGGAAATCTTTATTTGTATTGTACATCAATGAGAGCGAAACTGTTTACTTGGAGTTCTTACTGTCACTTTCACATAGCATCAATAATATCTTGAAGATCAATACATTTGTCTCATGTAGCTATTCTAATAATTTCATATCTCTAAGGGTATTTAGCGTGCTTAATCCGTCTTCCTCACAACAGGTTGCTATGACTCATGATCTCGCCGAATTATATGGAATGCAGTCGTTAGCTTTATTTCTAACACTCAAAATTATCATTGCCATCTACTAGAACACAATACATATCGTAGATACTCTTACATCGCTCTATGCCGTTCTATTTCGCTCCTTACATCCTCGCCGTGTCAACTTTGTACGTAGGACGATCGTTGTTTGGCACCAGATTTCTTTTACTAAAAATTAGGGGGAATTGAGCGTAAATTTAACATAAGTTGGGTTCTTCGGCAATATTCCGAACTTTTTACAGGGCGCAGTTGTACCGTACATGAACGTTTTGTCCAACTTATTTTTAGTCGAAGCTGTAATGACTCGTTCATAATTTTTGATGGAAATTCGGTAACAGCAGGTGAGTAATTGTTGACTGTAATTTGCAAATTGTACGCAATTGCACATCTAGATTTTTTGCTAAATCTGCGAGTACCCAGATTTGCATGTTGACTAACCTGAGACGTATCTATCGACTGGCTAAATCGCAACAAGTCTGTTCTACGAAATGACTTCGGTTCAATTTAGCGGCCAAAAGCGAAAACGCACCACCGAAGTTTCTCCAACAGCCTCATTTTTCAACATACTTTCTCACGACCCACTCTCTATCATTACTCGATTTATCAGCGAGCGACCGCACGTTGAGAACTGGCAAGATTTTATCAATCCTGCTCATCTTCTTGCTGTGCTCAAGTCTGGAGACAGACTGAGCACTGCGGTTCGTGATGTAGTCACCACAGTAGGCCACTGTGGTCTTCGCCGTCCTAGTGATCCAGATCTTGAAGCTGCGCTTGTGCAAGAACTATCTTCGAGTTTGCGTACTCTGCGAGTTCATTGGGATCCATGGATGCCTCAGTACACATTTGAAGCTCTTCAGAACATGAGCATACGTAAGGTAGAATTCACTATCTACTGTTCGAGGAGGTTTCCACTCGACGTCGCTCTGAAAGCATGCTCAATTTCACTGCGAGAGTTGCGTATTAACCTGAACGGGCCGTGTGGTAAGAATGAGGCCGATATCATTGCTTATCGTTGTCCGCAGCTTGAGGTTATTTCAATTGCCGCATATGAATTCAACGAGCCGGAACTCTCGTCGTTGTGGTCAGCAGTGGGGAAAACAATGACCAAACTCAACTTGCGTTGGACATCGCGTCCATTTTCCACAGGTACCGAACTTGTGAGCAGTATAGCGGAGCATTGTCGTCGACTCGAAGATGTGAGACTCAATCATCCTCGTCAAAACTGGTTGTACAAGAAGCTCGGTCCACAATTGAAAGAAATTTACTTCGAATCGTATAGATGTATCCCAAGCCCGAGCGAGCTCATTGAAACACTTAGGTGTTGTCCGAATGTTAATGTGAATGCTAGTTTACTCTTCCGCCATCCTATCGAAGAGATGTTAACAGCTATGTCGAGCCGTTTAACGACGCTTTTGATACGGTTCGGTCCATCTATTCGAGTTTTGGAACTTCCCATGATACGCGAGTTAAATTTGGACATCCGACCACGTCAAACCGCATTCGTCAAATCGCTGTTCTACATTCCGAGACCAACATTGCGTAAGCTGTCAATTAATTGCTGTGAGACGGAAGTACTGGAATGTGTGGCCAAATCGGCCAAGAATCTCACAGAGCTTCATTTGTGTTTTGCTCATGACGCCATTTCGTTCCGTCAGAAGGATTTTGACAATTTATTGCTTGCCAACCCGCGTTTGCGTAGTTTCCGTGTACAGTACGTTGGTGTTCGAGAGTGGAGTCAGATTGAGCAGTTCACTGTCTCACAGTTGAACTGTTTGAAGAAATCCAAGAACATTGTGGAATTCCGGGTTGCTAATGTAATGAATATTGAGCCGTCTATTGGTATCCGAAACACATGTATCCCGCTACGGAGCCGGCTTTTTAACGCAATGAACATGGAGCCGTCCACTGCCATCCGAAACGCATGTGTCCCACTGCGGAACAGACGTGTAGTCGTCTTTGTCGGCGAGGTTAAGTATCTACCGACCTGAGGGAGCTTCGACTTGGTGATGCTATGAGATACTATTTTGTTACTTTCAAAGTGTTCGTGTGCATGATGAGACATTGACTGAGTTATCTATATCATCAAATCACGTTTTGACGTGTTCTTACGCTGATTCTTCACTCGTGTAACGTCATTCAGCCGATTTGTACGCACTTGGTACTCGACAGAGGTTTTGATGGAGGCTGCTTGAATTGAGATTGCTTCTCTTCTAATCAACCTTTATTTTGAAATGCCTCCAGCTTAACTTGCTACCTGGAAGTCAAGCATCTACTGACTTCCATAAAGGAATATCGATGTCAGGAGTAAAAAGGATTAAATCGATGATGGTGCGAAATGTCTCGATAATTCATCATGGTCCTGATGCCTATCGGCAACCAATGTACATGGTACGATATCTACGCGGAAATCAATCTAATTGGGTGATATTTCACTCTCACGATGTTGAATGAGTAGGACGAAGTCGAGTAGCCAAACACGATGTGGAGATAATGAGAACTGGGACTAATCTACCCTACCATTATCCAAACGATATTCACAGTTAGTTTGCTAAGTGATATCCTGTGATATTCGAGCTCAATTTCTACTTCGCTGTGAGTATGGTTTTCAGAAGACGTTAACAGAACTACTTGATCTGTCTTCTAACAAACAGCGGTAACCTGCAAATGTGAGAATTTCCAATATCGGTGATCGCGACCGCTCGGAATCGACTAGGGAAATAAGAGAGTTAAACGGTTCGGATTTTACACGCTCGCCTATTCTTCTTCGGGTTGGTTCATAGCAGGGCCACCGGTTCCCTTCTTCTTGCTTAGTCCGCTCACAATGTCGTCAATTCGCAGCAGCATTCCAGCAGCTTCGATTGCGGTCTTCATTGTCTGCGTTTTCACAACCAATGGTTCCCAAACACCGATGGTACGCATGTCAACGCACACTCCTTTCATTCCATCAATACCCCAATACATAGCGTCTGGTCCTTTTTCGGCATGTTTCGCGTGCAGTTCTGTTAGAACCCGGATAACGCTAGTGCCACAATTTTCCGCAAGCGTGCGTGGGATAACTTCAAATGCATCAGCAACCGCACGGTAAGGGTACTGCGCGACACCAGTAACAGTGGCCGCTTTTTCATGTAGACGATGCGCAATAGCCATTTCAATTGCACCACCGCCCGGCACAACCTTGCAATCAGTCATGATGTTGCGGGCTACTGCCATAGCATCTTGCAAGTTACGCTCGACCTCGTTCAGCACGTCCCTGCTACCACCACGAAGTAGAATTGTACATGCCTTCGGCTCCTTGCATTCTGTGATGTACGTGTAGTACTCATCACCAATCTTTGAAACTTCGAACAGTCCCGCGTTCGTGCCAACATCGCTTTCCTTTAGCTCTTCGACGCGCGAAACAATAGTAGCGCCACAAGATTTCGCAACACGATTATTGTCGCTCTTTCGTAGTCGTCGAATAACGGATACGTTATTGCGCAAGAAATCATGGAGAGCGAAGTCACTTACTCCTTTTTCCGTGATAACTACATCAGGCTTCAATGCGAGGATCGTTTTGACCATCGCTTGAACCGTTTCCTGTTCGATTTCAAGAAGACGAGCCCACGACTTCTCATCGCTAATTTCGACATTCGTCTGACTTTCAGCCTTGCGATACTCGAGTGGGCAGTCGAACAATATAATCCTTGGGTTTTCGATGCGTCTGCGCATGCGTCCGTTCACGACATCCTTATTGAACATGACACCTGAGAGCAGCTTTGACTCGGCAAGCTCACCTCCAGGTATCTTCTCGATCTTGGCAAAGTTCTTGATATCAATCACTTCTTTGCCATCCACAGACACCCGCACCGTGCGCACGGCCTTCAACGCGATATCAACCATGAGTTCATCGTGACGGGTGACGAATTTCGTTCCAATACAAGCGCGCAACAACTCCGCCATTTTCACATCGTCGTTAGGATCGACATCCACTGCTAGCTCCTTCGCGAATGTGACGGCATCCTCGAGCGCTCTGAACATGGCAGACACAATCACGGTGGGGTGAATGTCCTGATGCAAGAATTCCTCGCAAATCGATAGCAGTTCTCCGGCGAGAACAGTTACAGATGTAGTGCCATCTCCGACCTCCTCATCTTGTGTCCGCGAGAGTTCAATCATGGATTTCGCCGCTGGATGAGACACGTCGATCTCGCGCAAAATCGCGTTTCCATCGTTGGTCAACACAATGCTGCCCATCGCATCCAGAATCATTTTCAGCATGGCACGCGGACCGAGTGTAGTGCGAATAATATCAGATACGGCACGAGCCGCCGCGATATTGGTAAGCTGTGCACGACGACCGCTTTCTCGTTGCGCATTTTGGTCTGGATAATATGGTTAGTTACATTTCAAACTCAGCGAATCGCCCGCATCGAGAGGTGAACGTACTCAGAACGATAACAGGAGCAGACATCTTGTGAGGCGTAACTGAACAGCCGACAAGCTATGGCAGAACAGTACTACAGATACAACAGTTGCCGACGGCCGTGAAGAACACGTCGGTTACCGACGTCAACCAAGTTGATCCGGTTGTGGTACTGTAAGCCTCACACGTGTAAATAAAATAAAAAAGACGATCGCGGTCTGACGTGCATTATAAATGGCAGTTTTGTAAACCATTTGAGTTGTGATGTACGAAAGATCGATATGTAATAGTAAACTCAGTTCAGCGAACCTCCTTGAAACGGTCGAAAGGGGAAATGAAAATCATACCTCCATGGGACAGAAATAGGCCCAGTTTTTTATCTCATCACCGTATACTCGGGTAAAAAATTTTTGAACAGACGTTCTTGAACGGTGCTATATTTGCGACTAAAAAAAGATGAGTATTTTTCTAAAGAGCCAGAAATTTGAACCCTATTTCATCTTATAAGCTTGCTAAACTTTCAAAAACCCTTGAATCGCTCTCACAAAAGTACCTTGATTCGAATATTTTTTCAATTCCCAAATTAGTGCTCTAGGTTTCAAACTTCTGAACCACAACAACTTATTTCAAGCCAACATCTTGCCATTCAAAATTTTAAAACATCGCATTAGCGTTTCCGACAGTTAAATATGGAGAAAATGATTGGTATGCTAAGGAATACAATCAGCTCAATTCTGACTGACTGATTAAGTTTATTTCCATATTAATAGATGAAGATCAAATTGTTCTTGCATTGTTCTTTCTTATCAGCTTTTATATATTTGTATAAAAGTATGGTTCTCATCAAAAATGATAAACTGATTTGTGAATTATTTTTAGAATCTTTTCGCAATATGTATATATACGAGTTAGAAGTTGATCGTAAGCAAACATTTCTAATTACAAAAGTTCGAAATCTTTATTGGTGGTGTACATAATCAGGAAACTAAGTTTCAAATTTTTAACGATACTTTTTATGCAAAAATGACGTTGGAGCGCTTCAGTCACTTGTATGTTCTCATGCAACTTGCTTCCCTGTATTTAGCCTTCAAGGAACTTTTTATACTCGTATTTAGTACACGACACAATCAGGATAGGCGAAAAAGTTTAAAATATATCTCGAATATTGGTACAACTTACAATATGCTGACCTCTATTCTAAAGTACAGGAAAGCGCGCTGTGATATGGTTGCGAACTCCGTTATTAATTTCTCTAATGTCCTCGTCTCGTGTATCGGCTATCGAGATGCAAAATACAAAATGCAGAATCTGCCTCCCTCCATCTAAGAAATTTGAATACGTTTCGCGATTCAAATGAGCGATTTCTGTCCTGTGATAGACTTCACGCATTTTTTGAAAAGCAAAGCACGTTTATTACTTCGAATAATCCGGGAATATCTTCGCACGCGAGAATTGAATTCATGATCGAAAAAAGCAGAGTCTAAATAATTGCTTTTATCGAATCGGATGACAGCGCGCTTGTGCAGCGCTCCAAGGAACCACGAAATATGGGGCAGGTCATTAACTAAGTTTTCAGGAGAATCATTCCTGAAAGACAATCCAGTCGTTCAATTTTACAACGGACATTCCGGTGCGCGTCAAATCGCTCAAACATTATTGTAATGAAGCTAAACGGTTTTTGCAATCAAAAAATCGATCCAAAATCGTGTATTCATCCGCGACAGCGCAGAAACCATCGCTGTGAACGAGTTATGTGACGCCGGTCAAGAATATGTGAAAGACATACAGAACGCGCTTCTACGATATTGTTTTGAATTGACTGTCAAGGCCGTGCATTTGAAACTTCACGAGAGGCGATTCTCTTATTTCAAGTTACATAATGAGAAAACTTACCACAAGGGACTTATTGCATATGTTTATTTGTAGGTGAGAAATGTTTCACTGCTTAATGTAGGAGAACCCTAACAAGGTACAGAGAGAAATATAAGAAACTGTTCGAATACTGCACTTCTCGAGAACTATGAAGCTTCAACTTAATATTTTTCTGTGAGGGTTCGCGAGGGTGACGGATGAATCGACCGAAATTGTACGAGTGTTGAGTGCACCAGCTTCGAGTAAATTCATATTTCCAATGAAACTTGGATGATTTGCATCGCTAATTGCCTGAACAACAAGAAACGTTTCAAGCAACTTACCACCAATCACACAATTTATAACTTCCGGAACATGAATTTCGTGTAATGAAACGGAAAATCGTTGATGCGAACCGTTTTGATTAAAACAATTTATTTCCGACAAAGCTCAAACTCCAAAAGAAATCAGAAATCAGGTTTTGTTCTGCCTACAGTATTTAGAGATACAATATCTATCAAAGCAGTACTTCAAGTAGGAAACATTCAGGTGTGTTAGGATATAAGTGCATTTATATCAGCCTGCAATGGCTTGAAAAAAGCGCCTAACAAAGATAGGAGCATTGTCGAAAAAGTAGAAATACGATCTGCGCTCAATACCTTTCTTGTTTTCCTTCCTTATATTTTGCGGATTGAGACTGTGTTAGGACCCTAGCTACACATTTCTGTGCCGTCAATTCATTAAATGCTTCAAAATTCGATGGTGCTGAAATGGAAAGCAATTTTGGTGAGGTGAATATAAGGAACTGACTTATTTTTCGATACATTCACGTCAGTTCTCCGGTGTTTGTCGAGTCTAATTGCTTGCACATACATGGTCCCATCGGTTTACGTGAACCTGATTTTTCTTCCTACTTGGTTTTTCGTATTGTACATAATTTAAACTAAAGAATTTACTCTAAAAATGAATACGGGAGCAGAGGGAGTGTCGGAGCTGCTTTCTTCATTCTGCAAATGTTTTGACCTAGATAATATGGTCTCTCAGCCTGAAAAAGTAAACTAAGATGGAAAAGAATTGGAAAATAGCTGTTTCAGCACATCATCCTCTCAAAAGAAATGATCGCAAAAAGCTAAATTTCCAGTTTACTAGAATGCAAGCCTCAATAGTAAGCCAAAACCAATGTTTTGATGAAGTTTGGTAAATAAACGGAGAACTAGCAGCAAAGATCGAAGAAGTTTTTCTGCATAAGATTCTAGTTTACTCCAAAAAAGCATTGCCTACTACTTTCAAGCGGTAGCAGCTCTTGTATACGCCTTTCAGTTTCATCTGCTTCTAGTCAACGTGTCTCCTGCGCTAAAGCCTTTGTCAGGCGACATAGAGTCCCAGTATAACAACTGAGTAGTAGTTAGGATTGTTGGGGGCTCGCTAGATGAAATAATCTTGCTAAATTTTATATTTTGTGAGCTTATTTGCATCATTTAGTACTCATTGAACATTTTGCCAGTTTAATCAATACTCACACATTTAAACATGAAAAAAGCAGATAAAAGTTGTAATATATAGACGGAACCGTTTATGAGAGATTTTCTACTATTGCACAGAAAAATGAAATAAACGAGATGTTTTTTAATTCGGATAGGAATGCACTAATGCTCGAGATGGCTAATTCAGTATTCGCACTCATCAATGAAGGAAAATTATAAACTTGGATCGAAAGAATCGAATGTTTCCGGGGCGGGTGTGCAAAGGCAAGCATTAGTGCTTGAAGTAAGAACTTGCAAAAAGCAAATAATAAAATGGTTCCAAGGGTACACCGGTCTTTTAGTATCTTGTGATTTATGTGATCACGTTCGAGAAAACATCACTGATCGTACACAATGTGCCCTCTCTCATGAATAAAAGAGAAATAATGCCGGCAAAAAACTAGCTCTATGTGATGGACATACTTGGTGCTATTGTGTAAAAACGACAAGTATACTGAACTATGTGTTAGGAAACGGTAGTATACCAACCGAATCTTCATCAACGCGTAGATTATTGTCCGGTCAGCGTAGAACCAATCTCTTAAACACATCCCGACTTAATTGTTCTTCTAGCTTTTTCAAGTTTCGCATGAGAAACAAACATTAAGTGGTGGTTTCATACTGTAGATAGTAATTCGCTTGTATCCTCCGTCTCTACCATCTTGCAAAGCCATAGAAAAGGATTTGTGGTCTATAAACGCTCCCACAAAATTTCTGTTCTAATTAGATGTAGTTGATAAAACTTTGCAAATACAGGTTTCTTCTGATTTAATAAAATACTGATTGAGCATTCTCGAGTTTTACAAATACAGTGAACCAGAATGATCAAGGATCAAAAATTATGGACCGGATCGAGCATTGATTTGTGCCATTCACTTCTTTTGTTATTCCAAGTCCTTCCTTCTCGATTGATTGTTGTTTGATTTCTGACTGTTTTGTGTTCAAACAATAGCTTGTCCTCCGATTTATTTCAAACTTCATTTTGCGAGCCTCTCGAAGAATATCGCTTTGCAGCCTGGCCGTTTTCATAAATAGGTTTCAGAAAATGCAGTACCCGCCGTCTCTTATATTAAGACGGGAGAATGGAATTACTGGGTTCATCTACTACATACCATCTAACAATTAAAGCTAGTTAACCAATAAATACCCATAAAAAGGCTATGAGTTGGTCCAACCTGGCATGTTAATATTACAAGTGATAAGACTCTGTGTATGCAACGTATGCCATGATGTTGCGCAACAATTAAGTAGCATTTTTCTATAATTCATTCAAATTCATCGTTTTGCAATAGAAATCTGACAATTGAGAAATGAACAGGGTCTTAGTTGCCGTTCTAGTATGCAAAACCTCTTTGTAGGTTGCTGTACGTCTATAAATAAAAGTTCTGATTCCGCGAGAATTGTCGGAATAGTAAGGAATAAGCGGAATAAAGATTAGCAGGAGTATGTATATTAGGAATATAATATTTTTACTCGAAATGTTCTGGGCGGGAGGGGGGCGGCGCTTGTGGGTGATATATATGCGAGAATGCTGCCTCCTGTTGATTAAGTAATTTCAAGGCAGTTAAAGATAGAAGTTATCATATTGAAGAAAGAGACTTACTTGTCTGTTTGGTGCTTGGCATTAGACAACGGAAGCAAAGTGAAGATAAGAACGCAAACTCAAATATAGCATGGCACTGAGCGTAATTGAATCAAACCATCAAAACACCTGCGCGCAAAGCAAACTATGGCATCTCTCCGTGTCCGTTAATAAGCAATAGTTCATGGGAGGAGTTGCTACCCAAGCAGATTGGTAGGCAAATAAACAACGTATCTTAAATTATATTAATTATAATTTTCAAAATACCTGGTGTATTTGATTACCGAATGATTGAATTATCTAGCGTTTATAATTCATTTCATAATATACTAATTGAATTATTTTTCATTATTATTGACAGCATGTTTGCTTAATCGACTGACAAGTTACTTCTACTACAAATTTATCAATAATTATTTAATCGTTATATCTAATAAGATTGATCTGTTGAGATTTGCTGATGATATATAGTGAAATATTAATTGGTATTGAATGTCTGCCTAAAAAATAAAAAATAGGTTAATCACACTTACATTTGCAGTGGAAACAAATCCTACTGCTATAAGGCAGGAATTAAAAATCGCTCCCTTCTTTCCTTTCGGTCTTCAAATACTGCAGTACCATTTGTATATTCTGCTTATTCCACTGTCTGAAGAAATTGACGATCTAATAAACGAAATCGAAAAATTTAATAAAAGTTTACTAGATGAAAACCGTTAAATAGGAAAAAATCTTCTTGGCGAAGTTCCAAAAATTAGTTATAATTATCTAGTGGCTTGAACGAATATCTCAATTTTGTCCAATCAGTCTGATGGTATTTAAGAAGCGCAAAATCTCTGCGCTTACATGCATCGCCGCTTTTACTTTTCACCGAATCAGAATGTAATTGAAAGCAAGCGGAAATCCTCGAAACAGGTGCAAGTAAAAACCATTGTATTCTAATTATTTTTTGCTACGACGCGTGTATGGGAAGATTGCAAAGGTTCTTCCCCTTCCTCTCTCAGTTACAGTTTTACACTTCCTCATGTGAATTTCTGGTTATGTATTTTTGAGGCCGCTCAACCACGACAAGAGTGATTAAATAAAACAGGAGCTTATCCAGCTGTCAGTTTTTATACAGCTATGTGTTTAGATTTTGTTATTTTAGGAGGAACGGCAACCAAGGAAACCAACAAGAGCGCAAGGGCTCATGTTTTAGCGAACCTAATACTAATTTGCAGCTTACATCCCAGCCGCAATTCCGAGCAAGAGCGGTAATAGACAATGACAACATGACTACTCAAAAACTATAAAGAACCCTAGAAGCGAATTAAACGGCTACTAATCGTCAAGAGATTACAAATCTGCGGCATCAATGAAGTAAATAGCTCTACAAGCATTCTAATGATTGAGATCAAGAATTAAATATTTAGAATTTACTAGCTCAACAGAAAGGAATTCAAAATTAATTCGTTCTCTCCCTGAATATTTTGCACTAATTGCTATGCTCGCTACATTAATTGATAGGTTTTAAAAAGTAGAGCATGCTATTAGAGCTGAAATTTAATCGAGGCTAGAATTCGCACATTCCGCAGGATAATTTTTTAGATCGCCTGTCTAAGTCAACAGTTCCAAAGCTAATTTCACTAAAAAGCATGATGGCTCGGGAAGGGTAGCAATTTCAAGGGACATGATGACAGGATTAATTGAAGTAAGTGCAAAAAGACTTTGATATCTGGAAAGGATGCTTAGCACGAGGGAGAAAAAACAGATTCAACTATAATCGCTCAAGATTTAGGAATCAGGTAAACTTAAGTAACACTAATTACTGAAGCTGGAAACACAATAGGAATCCTAGCAACTATTACCAACTGAAAACATCGATTTCAACCAGCTTATTACAGATGAACCGGTGCAGGCCTTAGTACTCGCATTGGTAATTTGCAACCAAATATTCTGATTACTGGCTGCAATTTTCGCGAACTCAAGCCCTGGTTAAAATTTTAAAGCCGGGTAGCAAACGTTTCAGAAGAAAACTGCTATGCTACATGCATCGAGTCAGGAGCAACATATTATTTTTTATGAAACCTTTTCTTTTCTTACCATCAAAAGATTACCTCAGAGCCTTTAGGGGCAGCTTCCTGCACTTCAAACCTAATCGGCAAGTGATTCGTCAAACTACCAATCGACCAAAGGCGCATTGTAGAAGCTTATCAATCGTCTGAATTTTTAGAAAAAATTATCTCGGTTAGTCACTCCTAAAAACAAACGGGGTAGAATTTTGTGACCAAAAAATAAAATAGTCCCATCCTTTACCGCCATGAAAGGAAAGTCCAAGCTAGTCTTCATAATTATAGAAGCTGACGTGCCCTTCCTTCTCAAGTTCAAAAACCACACGCATTCCCATTCAATACGCGATTCAAGATCGCGCTCCTGTAGAAGAACTCAACGGTGAATGAATCCATCCCGGTAAGGAGAGATATTATTTATCGCCTCAAGCTGCCAATAGTGCTTCTAAATTTTACCATGCTCTATGCTGAGAGTTACGGTATATCTCTTGCAATCTAGCAAAAATTATAGAGCTTTTTGCATGCAACATTCCTCACAAGCCATGGGGTGAGGCAATGATCTATTGTACATAATCGAAAACAAAATCCCCATTAGACTTTGGAACCCGAATATATACTCGACCTTAGAATAGTATTAGAATTCGGTAAGAATGATTTTGCCTACAATTACCGCCCCTAAACTTTTCAGAGCAAGAAATGTATTCCTAGTAGATAGCTTGTTTACTTTGTAGGTATGGAATGCGACACAAACCAGTATCACAAACACATCCGAAATACAAGTAAAGTAATCATTTTACAAGAAGATGATTTCATGCTTGTCAAACTAATCGTATTTCAGGGGTGCCTGCTCTTCTTGATTGGATCTCAGGGCAACTAGAACAAGTAGAAAGCAAGGAAGTGTCGAAACGTCGCAACGGCAGATTATTATCTATTCGCCGCAGTTCGTATCAATCAAACTCTTATAGCTTAAATCAGTACCGCATATAAGAAGAACGATGACAGGAAAGTTCCAAGCTCATTCGCAAAAGCTATTTAATACCTGTGTAAAGCTATAGATTGAGAGTATAATGCAGCGGCCAAGCGAATAGGAGGCGATATGCTATACCTATCCCAGGCATGTAACCAGTTCCTTTCACATAGGTATATAAGCTTAAACAAATCGATTCTGAAGAATGATGGTGCTGTCTAAGAGGTGATCGTCAACAACCCTACGTAGACAATAACCTAGACCCTTTATGTGCAACGGTAGATTCTTAGAATCAATTCGCCCGTTAATAGCCGTAACAGTTGGTGAAAAAGAAACAATTTACCTTTCCGGGCAACTTCATCATCCAATTTTCATGCGGCAGCCTACTTATTCAAGTCAACTACAAGCGAAACCTCTTTCTTTTGTAAATTTCTTAAATCCCTCAACGTTACCAGTCAAGCCTTCGAAATTAGGGAATCTTTCCTCAGCAAAAGACTACGAAATAAATCACAGTTCATCAATCACAGATAATCGAACTTAGTTTTGCTTGGAAGGACAAAAATGACACGTGCCAGCAATCATCCTTTGTGATGCTGCTTTCGCATCTAATTTCCGCCGAACGATGAAATATTTTAATTCTGCCCTATCATCAATCTTCTCCGTGAAACTGTTGGATCAACCAAGTCCTTTCTTAGAGTGAACTTTAGCATGAACGCAAAATCTATCAAAACAGACCAGAGAATTTATGCAATAAGCTTACTCGAAGAACTTGGCACGGCAGAAGCCAACGGTGTTCACATTACTTTATCACATTATTTGAGAAGTCGTTAGATCGAAGAACTTACACAATTAACATTGTAAAGCTTCGCAATAATCCGCCTGGTAACAATTCTGCGGACTTTTTCAAAGAAAATTATTAGACTATCCACTATCCAACGTGAGTAGAAGGACATCTGCCTTTTCATCTTTGCTTTTAGGTACATTGTTTTCAATGTTAGTTTGTTCATGCAATTTCAGTTCATTACTATCTTGTGTCACCTTACTAGTTTTATGCTTCATATGTAATCAATTTTGTTCTCCATATCCACCCGCTGCCCTAATTCTATATTTGCCTACCTTTTTGAGGCTTGAAAAGTGAAAGTAGAAGCCGCTGGAATGGCTTTCTTTAAAAGAGGGATTGTGAAACCTTCTAAATATGTTGACGCATTAAAATTTGAAGTGAAATGATTCATAAAATTAAAAATATAACGATGAAGAAAAAATGAGTTTTCTTGGGAAGGACAGTGTTAACCAAATGAACAATGTAGCTTAAATGAGATTTATGATATGTTTCATTTTTACATAGTCTATTTAATCATAGACTGATTGGATTATTTAGCATTTCATGATTTATAGTTTATTGTGTTTTAAAATAATCAAACTATCTAGCGTTTTGTAACTCATGGCATGTATGATAACACCTTATTTGAATCGTTTAGCATTTCATGATTTCTTGAATATCTGATTAACTGAATGACAAGAGATTTCTAGGACTGATGTCTTTCTGATTCTTTGGTCCTTATGTCTAATTAGATTGACCCATTAAGATTAGCTGACTTTATATAGAGTAATTTTCATTGGCATTTCCTATCTACCTAACTCGAAAAATAAATGATCATCTACACAACTTTCCCCAATTTTTACCTGTGTATAGCAATATCTGAATCATATTGTCACTTCGCTATTGACGCGTAGTGAGCTGAAAATGTTTGCGCTACAAAATGAACAGAGTTCTGTTTCGATTCCCGAAACGACGGCGTTAATTTATTCGGAAACAGCACCAAACTGTTTCTTGTAAAAATAGATTTTAGGTATTGGTATTCGTCCATGCATGGAAATTTTTCTTTTCTACATGATTTAATTTAAACACTGCTCGACAATTCAGTCATTTAGTAAGTTTTTCGGTTTTCACTTAGTAAGAAAATTTAAAAAAGTGGCTAGTTTTGCGAGATAGACTACGAGCGAGATAACTTGAGGCAAAGAGAGAAAACACAAGGAACAGAGTGGCTGTTCGGTATATGTTCCTTTTCGCTTGGTGTATGTACATGTGTTTGATCACTACCTATTTCCACTTTATTTGTTTTTTCAGCACGAACCGTATGAATTTCCATTCATTTGGCCGAAGCTCGGAAACTTTCATCTGCTATATAGATGGAAATTTTCACTGCTTTCTAACGGGTGTCCATGATTCTACTTATTTGAGAGCATAACAAAAACGACAGACTAATTTGCAGTAGCCTAATCTATGAAATACTTGTGGAGCTTTCTTACAATTCATGAAAACCCTCGTACTGTAGTTTACTTAGGTAGAGTACCGGTCCAATACCTCAGTACTTCGGACATATCGCGATATTTTTCGCAAGGAAATTCATTTCTTCAAGTGGTACGTAAACTATATGCTGTTAAGTGAGGTACAGTACCCGGGGTAATGACGAATGTTCGGTTGACTCTCGCCCACAATCTCTTCAGGGTACGTACAGTACAGTAGTTGATTACACGAACACTTGAGCTCACGATTTATGTCCTTGTGGTGTTTTGGTCCAATCAAATCATAGAATATGTTTTAGGTCCGGTCTGGTAACCGGAAATAAATTTATATGGAAGTCCAGAAACAATCTGACTGTTAGCTGAACAGCTACATGTATGAGGCTCTCAAGAAACGTACAGTACGGTATTCTCGTCTTGGAACACTGCCTAACCCTTCTACGGTATCTTGTGCGATGAGATTGTGCAGGAAACAGTCTGGTCCCTTACAGCTCGCGGGAGTTGTAGATCAAGGACATATCGTTGGCGTGCTGTGGCCTATGAACGCAGGACTCGTAGATATGTTGGAGGCAGTGTCACTTGATACGAAAAATCGAATGGATATAATGCAAGGCAGCAGAGATTTGGTATCCAAAGGACACGAATTAACAAGAATAATTCGGAGGAAGATAAGTACTGGAGCTTAGATAATGTAACCGTGTTGTAACCCACATGTGAGAAAGGAGCAGATTCAGTTGGAACATTTCCCCTCTCAGATCATGTTCGCGAAACGTATTGGAGCGGTACACGTGTAACCACAAGACCAATGAGACGTGGAAAAGAATTCAATGCATTAGTGCTGAATGTACCTGAAACGCCCACAACGCAGCATTGTACCAAATTCGGATTCAATGCACGCAGCGGAGTCTTCAACTGTCCACAACCACGCATAAGCACATTCGTAGAATTGTTGCCCTAACTTGGCGATCTGTCAGTGGCTACTAGAACCCGAGAGGTGTCCGCGCACGTCACAACTGAAGAAACGCCCCCATCTTAAGTTTCATCCTCACATTGTTCGCCTCCCAGAATCTCGCCACCACCGAGCACCACCGATGGGTCTTCTGTCTGCAGGAACGCCGCTCAACTGGCCAGACTCCGCTCCGTATCGAGCACGAGTGAAACACGACGGCGTCGAACAGTTTCTCTCCGTGTTCAATTCCGCCAAACATTTCAGTAATCATGGTCTGAAATGGGGCGACGAAGTGGAATATATCTTGTTGAAGATTGATTCCAAATCTGCCAAGTTATCCCTACGTGCCCCGCAGCTGCTTGACATTCTCCAACAAGAAGAGCACAAACAACCGGCCGGTTCTTCTGTTCCTGTATTATGGCGTCCCGAGTACGCTCGATGGATGATCGAAGGAACACCTGGTGTCCCCTATCGCTGTTATGCTGCCGACCTCGCAATTGTCGAACGTAACATGGCGTTGCGACGCACGGAAATTGCTAATCTCCTCGATGACAATGAATGCGTACTCACTATGACCGCGTTTCCCCGACTCGGTGTGGCTGACTTCACCTCACCAACTCAACTCCCGTTTGGCCCTGTTGCACGTTCTCTCTTCACGAGCGACCAAGTTATCAACCCACATCCTCGTTTTGGTACATTAACCAGAAATATTCGCGTAAGACGTACTGGCAAGGTTGATATCACATTACCACTGTTTGTGGATGAAAATACTGTTCTCGACCAGCCCCTTGTACCTGAAGATAAAAAGCATCGAGAACTGTTGGAACAGGCCCGTCGCCGTGCTGAACCTGATGATGCCGATACTGCGTACATGCCTATCGAGAAGGCGCTCAGAGAGCGAGTTGGCCCCGTCATTAAGATGGATTCGAGTGCGTTCGGAATGGGATGTTCTTGTCTCCAAGTCACATTGCAAGCAAGAAATATGCGTGAGTCGCGCTTCCTCTATGATCAACTCGCGACCATGGCACCCCTGATGTTAGCATTGACTGCAGCCACTCCAGCAGTTCGCGGTCTCCTTGCAGATACCGACGTCCGTTGGGATATTATCAGCGGGGCGATGGACGATCGTACGCCATTAGAAAGAAAGACCGGAAGCATTCCAAAGTCTCGTTACAGCAGTATCTCCTGCTTTATATCGGACCGAGCCGAATATTCCGCCAACTCTTACAACGACCTGCCACTCCCCCTTTCCAACGACGCGTACCATCGGCTGATACAGGGCGGCGTGGACCATTTGTTGGCTCAACACATTGCACATTTGTTCGTTCGTGAGCCACTCGCTATTTACAAAGAGAAAATCGAACAGGACAATGAAATCAGTACCGATCACTTTGAAAATATCCAGAGTACGAATTGGAACACCGTGCGCTTCAAGCCACCACCACCAGGCACCAACATCGGATGGCGTACCGAGTTCCGCAGCATGGAAGTGTGTCTGACTGACTTTGAGAATGCGGCATTCAGCGTTTTCATCGTTCTACTTTCTCGTGTTATCCTCGCATTCGACCTCAACTTCTATGCGCCCATGTCGCTTGTTGACGAAAACATGCGCATCGCACACAAACGTGGTGCGGCGTCGAAGGGCATGTTCCACTTCCGGAAGAACGTGTTCTCCAGCAGCAAGGGCAGCCGCTTCTTGTGCGATAAGGGTTGCATTCACAGTGCATCTCTCGTCGGCGGTCATTCCGCTGTGCGCAGTATCGATGAGTTCTGTACGGATGCAGTTGACAATGGGCATGCGCGAATGTCACTTGACGAAGTGTTTAATGGGAAAACTTTGTGCCGTAATGGACGTCCTTCGGGTTTCGAGTTTCCTGGCCTGATCCCCCTCATCCGCGGCTACCTTGACAGTATCAAGATTGACGAATACACGAAAAGGCGTTTGTGGACATATCTTGACTTTGTGAGTGAGCGAGCTGCTGGGAAATTGTCCACAACTGCGGATTACATGCGCCGCTTTATCATGAAGCATCCCGACTATCGCAACGATTCGGTGGTGTCAGAACGGATTACACGCGACTTGGTCGAGCATTGTCGCCGTATCACAACGGGAGAGGTGGCGGCACCTGAACTTCTTGGCCGCTTTCATTACGATCGAATCCCCACGGGCATGGAAACACGGGAAGGGATGATGCGACGAATGCAGGAAAAGCTCGATGGTCCGCACGATGGGTTACTTCTCGGATCGTCCACTCCACTGCACGTGCTGGATAACACAATTGAGGCGCTCGCCCGACGAACGCCTACTGGGAAGTGCGGTGAATGTTAATGGTTGGGGGTGTCTTTTTCCCGTACTCTGGTCGCTGGTTTATGACCGCTCTTGTACAGTATCAGAAGTAGTTGGCCGCTCGATAAGATTTTCAATTATTCATTGTAGTTGTCTTGGTAGAGTTCGGTATTATCCTTCTCAGCTTGCGCCGGTGAGGTTTGCACAGTCGTAACAAAATACACTTAATCAGCGTTTTGGGAGGCAATTTTTATGGGCTGAGCTACATACTAGAAACTTGTCCTCCGCTTAGTTAGATTCACCGAAACATCAACATCACTGTGCGAGCTAGACGAGAAATCTAAAACGTAGCACTCATTCCAACGAACAACAATGAAGTGAATGTAATTCTTAGAATGAAACCAATGATGGGGGGCTAAATTACTCAGTCAACCTGTAAGATAGTAAATCATCGCTGGATTGGAGAGGTTCGCGAGAATTCACTAGTCTATGTTTATGAAGCTGTCGGATCGGAAAATAACGAATTGCTGTTACCTGGTAGTATATTACCGCTCGAGCTACTCAAAAAGAGTACAATAGCTTTCATTAATCTCTGGATCATCTGTTACAGACTAGGGGAATACTCATTTGTCTTGGGATCTATTCCAGTACTTATTGTCAAATATCTACGTCTTCAAGTTCACTCATTGAATAATTTTTTCTAAGTCTAGGTGAAACTTATTTATCCGCTGTCAATTTACGTCAGTAAACTGAGTCAAATAAATTTTGTACCCGCACTATTCTTAGTAATACCTATTTTCGCTGAATGCGATGATGGTTGTTCCAATCTAAACGAATCCACAAGAAAAGTCATAGCAATCGTAGTCATTTCAAGTGCCTAAGCAAGCTGCTTTTGAATTCTCATTTAGTAGATTGGTTCAGAGGTGATACAGAAGGATAAAAAGCTACAAATTCAATCTGCCTTCACATTCCTCACCTGCTCAGCAACGAATTCCCAAATCGATTGTGCATTAGAAATAAGGCAAAGACAATGCACCCTGCTTGCTGTTCGCACATCAATCAGGATCATTCGGAATTTGACTATTACAAAAGATCTCCAGCAGAAAGGAAAAATCAAATTCAAACAGCTGAAGCTCGAGATTTTTCGCAGCTCAATGTCTCGCAAAAATTAACTTCATTGCAAGCTATGCCACATACCCAAAGTGAGACTTATATCCTTGGCCGAAAAGTGAACTCACATGTCAATAAATTTATTTTATGAAAATATGTTTCAAGATTCTTATGATCCACTTTCATACGCGTTTGGAACAATTCAAAAATTCGTAGGCAGATGACGGCAATTCAACTAAAGCATTTGAAAGAAAACATACGCTTATCGTAAGTCCACACTGCAGAATACGATACAAATAAATTTGGAAATATTGCATGTAAAGAAAAAAACAATTTATTCTTGACGGGTGAAAACCGGACTACAATTTCCGTGGTCCATAGATTTGCATTGATTTGTGGATGTCTGTTAAGCGCAAACTAACAAGCAGTCGTAACAAAAAATGGAAAAAAGAAAACTTCAATTTATCTTACGGAAAATTTTCAATTTTCAGGTCCTGATTCATTTTACAATTAAACAAATCGGTCGAATTCTTAACAATAAAAACACACTTATCATGGTCCGCTCAAAATTAATCTGAACTACTAGTTTCTCAAACATGTCCTGAAATTGCTCCTGAAATGAAGAAATCGGTTCTTTCCAGCTCAGTGAAACATTTTCTAACTCTTTGAAATGCTGAATCGAATCAATCTGGAATATTCCAATTCGCACTGCTCAATTTTAGTTCAGAGAGATCTGAGATAATATTTAGTTAACCTTATTGGTCCGCAATTTAACGTTGTATACATGCAGTATCATATAAGTTGCATTTTTGCTTGCAGCATGCATGGAGTTCTAAAAGTATAATAATGAACCAAATTCGAATATGTGCCGAAGAATCAAGTAAATTCCTATAGTAACTTTCGTGATACAGTAGAGCACTTCGGCAAGAATGACTCCATGAAAATTGAAACACGGAAAACTCAGATTCTTCGTGGACGCACCCTATCATATAATCTATGTAACAACACTCACTAGGAGTGAGCATATTGGATCGTTTATGATATTGAAAATCAAAAATATAGCATTTTTAAGTTTTCAATTAAATTCAAGGATTACGCAAGAACTTACAAAGAAAACTGAAAAGAACAAATAGGTAATAGTAATTTAATGAGCCAATTCCTGTACCAAGAGTGTTTGAAGAATTGATTTGGGTTTGCAAAAGCAAAGAAACAAAGATATCTCTACTTGAGGCAGATTCGTTCAAATAATTTTAAAGATCAGAGAGTGACATGCAAAAATCAATCTGATGCCGCAAGAGAACCACTCAAACATGTGATTCCAAAGATACTGGAAATAGGACAATTAAAGAGAGCCATTATTGGCAGTCGAATCTATTCGCTATGGCGTAAACGAAAAGGTCTATCGACAAGATAAGAAGCACTATTCCGAAATTTGGAATCCTCTATTAAAGCCATATTTTATTGTTTCAGAATGAATAATGAAATTAAAAAGAACTAGATTTTGTTTTCCAAAACCAAATACTGGTTTTAAGCTGATGTCAGATCGGAAGA
>JAAUYH010111335.1_pt1 | contig 23135 bp, 19 predicted proteins | sample 7278061 | NCBI WGS metagenome assembly JAAUYH01 (sample SAMN14350203, study PRJNA611818) | marine sediment metagenome | isolation source: surface marine sediment (0.6m) | place: French Polynesia: Moorea | collected 2018-08 | reverse complement strand
CCTCTGGTCAAGCCCCTACGGCTAAACACTGTGGAGGGTTGGCTCAAGTTTGGGAGTTGAAGCGACAGAAACCTCGGATGAAGCGTAGCGGAATCCGTAGGTAGTTCATTCCAATAAGCTATAGTTATCCATAGTTTAAAATAAACTAATTATAAAGTCCCAATTTTAGCAGTTCTGAATGTTACCTGAGTCAACCCTAAAACAACTCAAAAGCACGCTTCCAGACGGTCAATTACCCCCTAGTTACGGGGTTTACTTCAAAAATACCCTGGTAGCCCTTTGTCACGCCTTAGAAGACCATATTCTCAAAAGTACCCCCGATGATCCCCAACAACATCCCCTGGTGTTGGTGACATTTCAACAGGGTAAATGGTACTTACAAGAAGCTGATCGCTATTATGATATTGCCCAATGTTCTCATCATATTGCCATCGCCGCCGTTTCTGAAAGTGGGTTTGACAGCCATAAAACCGGACAATTAGATAACGTATCCCTCGTCCATCTTAATCACGATGATCCTCTGGTAGAAGAGTGGAATTTAATCATTTTAGCCCCAGGATACGCAGCTATGGTGTTGTGTCGGGAACTCTCCCCCGAAGATTATAAAGCCGATACCCAACCGCAAACAGATACAGAACGAAAATTTTACGGACTTTGGACCTTTGATCGCCTTCCCGTAGAAGAATCAGCTAAGATTTTAATCGAAGGAATGCGGTCTTATAACCCAGAATTAGCGGATAAATTAACAGAGATTCAAAATAACATTGCAGCCACACCTAATGACGTTCCCATCGATCTCACGGGGGTTGTGTCTCGTATTGTCACCTACTTACAAACCTCTCAGCAACAGTTAGTGACCATCAACCGTCAAACAAGAGAACTGGTGGACTTAGAAGGACAGGCCCTAAAATTAAATCGGAATTTAGCGGCCAGTAAGTTACAAGCTTTTTTACGCATGGCCCAACGGGTCGATGAAAGGGATAAAGATAACTCCGTTGCTTCTTTGCAAGTATCGGCCCTCGCAGAAACCATCGGACAATTATTAGACTTACCCACATTGCAACTAAGACGGCTAAGGTTAGCAGGGGTATTGTATCGCATTGGACTCGCAGAAGCCCCAAAAGAGGTGTTTAAGCAGACTCCCGATCAACTCAACGATTCGAGTTACGCTTTCTGGCGCGATCGCGCTGCTTTGGGGGCGCAACTTTTATCCACCATGCCCGAATTAAAAGCCATTAAAGACATTGTAGGACACCAGTTGGAACATTGGGACGGAAGTGGTAAACCCAACGGCTTAAAAGGGGAGGAAAACAGCATTGAAGCCAGAATATTAGGGTTAGTTTCTTACTTCCAAGAGTTAACCCAACCGAGAGGCGATCGCCCCCCTTATAGTTTAGGAGAAGCCCTCGAAAAATGCCAATCTTACCGAGAAACTTGGTTTGATCCTACGTTAGTTGATACGTTAGCTAACATTATTAGATTGGTAGAAATGGGGTTAATGGTATTACCTGATCGCCCCAGTCAACTCCCGGCTATTTGGCTAGAAGAAGCCACAAAATGAAGTCAGAAGTTTGAAGTCTGAAGTCTGAAATTTTTTAAGCAAACAATACCAATCTCCAAGCAATTATCATGAGTCAAACTATCAATTTAACGGATATTCGTAACGGAAAAATTAAGGATTTAGCCGGACAAGATTTATCGAGAATGGACTTATCGGGGGCTGATTTAACCGGGGCTGATTTATCGGGAGCAACCCTGAGAACCAATCTACGAGGGGCGGATTTAACGGGGGCTAATTTAACCAATGCAGACTGTCGTAATGCCGATTTAAGAGGGGCTATCTTAGCCGATATCCAAGCCAAAAATATTAGTTTAGCCGGTGCATTTTTAGCTGGTTCAGTGTTGAGTCATTTAGATTTAACGGGGGTTGATCTTCGCGGTTGTGATCTGCGGGGGGCAACCCTAACAGGAACTATTCTACAACAAGCAGATTTAAGCAGTACCAATTTATCGGGGGCAGATTTATCTCAAGCTGATCTCGAAGAAGCGATGTTAAATGGGGCAGTTTTAAGAGGGACTAATTTAACCAATGCTAACCTCTTATGCGCCCAAGTTGAACAAGCAATTATGGAAGGTACGTTATTAACGGGAACCTGTATTGAGGGAACCCCGTTGGATTAGGAAATATTCATGGTTCCTTGACTTACTAAAACAGAAGATCCTCCCACACCAATCTTGTTTATTTTACCCTCAATTTTTTCTATTTTTACTTCTAAAAAACTGGGTCTTCCCATCTCAAACCCCTGTTCTATTCGCCAGTGAAATTGTCCATTGTTTTCAGTCTCACGAATGCCTAAATAGCCCCCAAAAGCGGTAGCAGCAGACCCTGTGGCGGGATCTTCTGTCACTCCTAATCCTGGGGCGAACATTCTCGCCCGAATATGTGATCCCTTATTTTCGGGATCAAAACAGAAGACATACAAAGAAGAAGCCCAAGCTTTTCCTAATATTTGTTGCCAGCGATCGCTATTTAATTTTATTCGTTTTAATGCCTCTCTATCATGCAAGGGAACGAATAAAAAAGGCAGTCCACAAGAAACAGCTTGAGGGGTATAGTTATCCTGTGTAAAATCTTCTACTTGTAAGCTTAAAATTGATGCTAATTCTTCGATTGATGGAATGTCATCAGAAAATTCTGGTAATTGAGGTGAGGTTAATTCTGTATAAATGGGTTGCTTATTTTCAAATTCAATGTTAACTGAAACCAAGCCAACCCCTTCCTCAAAAATAATATTACAATCATTATTATTCGGTAAAGATTCATCAGTAATGCCTAAAATATAAGCTGCCCCTAAAGTGGGATGTCCCGCAAAAGGAAGTTCTTGAGTTGGAGTAAAAATACGCAATTTTTTAGTATTATTTTTATCAGTAGGAGGTAAAATAAAAACCGTTTCTGAAAAGTTAAATTCTGCTGCAATTTTTTGCATAATTTCAGATGATAATCCATCTCCATGAGGAAATACAGCTAATTGATTTCCCCCAAACATTGTATTAGTAAAAACATCAACCGTATAGAATGAATAAACCATCATAATTATCCTCTGTAGGGTGGGTTAGACGGCGATAATCTAGATTATTACAAGAATATAATAATCCGTCGTAACCCATCATTTTACGAATCATCATTAACTTGCCCACTTACCATTATTTCTCAATTTTTGGGCTATTTCAACATATTTTTTAAGTTTTGTAGAAATTAAGGTCAATTAATTATCTCTCAAATAAGAATATTTCTCAAGTACAACGGATACAGATTTTCTCTCATGCCCTGATTATACTTTTTAATAGAGAGGATATACTTTCGGCACTTATTAAACTTTCTAGTTGTAAAAACTTGAATTGTAACCCCATCAGTTTCTTAAGGATGTAACATGAATTAGGAGCCTTAATTATGGCAAAAGTTGGCATTTTTTACGGCAGTACATCAGGAATAACTGAAGAAATCGCCATAAAACTACGAGAAAAACTAGGAGAGGATATCTGCGATATTTATAGTATGGAAGAAGATTTCGACGAATATGATCAACTTCTTGACTATGATTATCTCTTGTTAGGATGTTCGACTTGGGGTGCCGGAGAAGTCCAAAATGATTGGCGTGAACCCCTGTTTGAAATGGAACTAGACAAACCTGATTTCACAGGGAAAACCATTGCCTTATTTGGTGCTGGGGATCAAGTCGATCATGGCACAGAATTTGTCAGTGCGCTAGGAAAAATGTACGAACATTTTAACAAATTAGGGGCGACGCTTGTGGGAGAATTTCCCAATGAAGGGTACGATTTTCAGTATTCTTCTGCTTTGTTGAACGATAAATTTGTGGGATTACCTATTGATGAAGTCAATCAAAGTGAGAAAACTGAAGAACGTATTAGTCAATGGGTTGATTCAATACGTCCTATTTTTATTGGTAGTTAAATAGTCTAAAAAGCTACATATTTTCGTAGGGGTTAGCCACAGTTGACCCCTACAAAGATAAACCTTTAGCTATATTAATACATTGTTTTAACGTAGCATTAGTCTTAATTGCTTGAGGATTTATATGAATGTTTGTTGCTTTAAAACCCTGATTTTCTAAAGCTTCAATTAATTGCGATCGCTTGGGAATATCTAATTTTCCTCGTCTTCCAATTTCTCCTAATGTATAAAAATATGGGGGAAAGTTAGACTCATTAATCATGGTTGATAATAAATCACTTACAGTTGTCCATTTTAAGCTAATGGCTAAGCTTTTCATGGTTTTTAAATACTCTTTATTATGTAAATTCCCTAACCACATTGCACCAGAAATTGTATAATTATAATGTTTATTTTCTTGTTGATGAAAACATCTAAGTTTACCTAATTGTTGATAAGATATAGTTTCATATTCTCCACACTGATGACAATAACCCAGAAAACCATAGTTATCTAAATTTAGATTAATTTTAGGTAATAGACGCAGCATTACTCGATATGTTTGACCAGAAAAATAAGAAAAAATTGGCTCAATTCCTAACCCCATTGTTGCTGCTTGTTGTAAACTACTACCGATAATTAATCGTAATACTTGTTCTTGTGCTGCGGGATGAGATCGACCATAAGATCCATAATTTCGTAAACAGTTTTCAGGTAAATGACCGGTTCCTGTCCGTCCATCGGTACAAGTTAAATAGATTAATCCTCCTATTCTTGTTGCCCATAATACAGTGCTTAAATAAGGATTAGGAGAACCAAAAGCATCTACATCTACTAAGTCATAGTAATCTTTATTATTGGAACATTCAAAAAAGATATTATTAGCATTTTTATAGGTTATTTTAGCTTTATTTTTATCTAACATAAAGCCTAAGTTATACTCAAGAATCGATTGATTTTCAGGGTTACTATCATTTGCCCAAATATAGTCAGCATCGCCTTCTAAATAATAGCGTAGTGAACGAACACCACACCCTGTCATTACATCTAAAACCCTTAACTTTCCTTGGTTTTGTTTATAAACTTTTGCTGCTAATACCCCTAAATCTCTCGTTATTTTGCTGTGGGGACGATAGAAAGTATTACCAACAGTAAAATAGGCTTTTTCTTCACAGATTAAAGATTCATGGTTCATCAAATAATCTCATTACTCAGCTTTCTTTTTTTAGTGTTCCTATTTTTTAGGTGCGGTTGGTTTCTGTTCAAAAGGTTTGGCTGTATTGCGAACATCAAGAAATTTTTTAAGCGCATTAAACCAGAAAGGCGCACCCATTGCCATTGCGATCGCACTAATGAGCCAACCAGGGATCTTAAGCAACCATTGTGATGTGGATATATTCTGTATTGCTGTTCCCCAACCAAAAATTTCACTTAGATTTGTTTGAGGAATAGATGCTGCAAATTCCTTCTGAACATCAAGAAATTCTTGTTGACAGTTTTGTGAATTTGTTTTGAGACATTCTTGATATTTTTGATAGACTTTAGTATTTTCATTTTCGTTCAAAAATTTTTCGGCATTTTCAGTTAAACTTGTTGCTACTTCTGGATTTTCAGCCACCTTTTCTACAATATAGAAAAAGTCAACATTTAAGAACATTGCAAGAAGGAATCCAATTAAAAAAGAGACTCCTTTGGCATTTCTTTTATATACTTCTATTGTTTTTTCTTCTGATTTTTCAAATAAACGTTCTAACTCTTTTCTAAAATCCTCAAGGTCTGGGTCATCTTTTTTTAGCTTCATTGATTGAGCAATATTAAGCAGAGGTTCTAATGTTTTGTCATTTAACCTGTGAATCTGATCGATTATCGTTCTAACTTGCATACCATTGGTAAGAACACTCCCTAGTTTCGTATTTAAGTATTCTAATACAGCATCTGCAAAATCTTCTTTGCTTATAGAAGATGGACCCTGTGACTTTTGAGATTGTTGTACCCAGGTACTTGTATATTGATTGAGAGATTTCATTCGGTTAGTTTCATAGATTGCATTTGTTAGAGTTTTATTTTCATCCATTTCACCTAACAAGATTGCGATAGACTCTTTTAAATTTTTAGCACGAAATTCTCTAAAGCTTGCCCAAGCCTCTTGAATTTCACTTACCAATAAACTTAAAGTCAAATAAATGAAAATGATGGCAATAATGACTTGCAAAACACCAAACAGTGACATGGGTTTTCTCCTTTCAAATAATTTTTAATTAATCTGCAAATCTTCTATTTTACGACCCACAATTACGATTATTGATGGTTGCATCAGGTATAATTGTTCGGTACGAGAAGATATATTTTTTACTTTAGTTTTAATCATTTTCACCCATAAAGTGAATATTGTCCGTCATATTATCAGTTTTTTTAACATTTCAATAATCGAATAATCTTTCTCTTATTATTTATTTAACAAAGTTAATTAAACTTCAGTATTATAAGACAATCTTATTAATATTTGTAAAAAATGGTGATTCTATTCTTATTTTTGACTTCGTCCAAAGGATTAACACAACGATCGCTAAATTGTTGAGGAGTCATATATCCATTAAGCTAAAATAATGAGAGACTATTTTTTTTAGTAAGACAGTTGAGAAAACTGTCATCAAGATTAATTATGAACTTTCCTCGTTTACATCCAGACACCATTGAAGAAGTTAAAGAAAAAATTGATATTTATGAAGTTATTTCTGATTATGTTGTCCTTAAAAAAAGAGGACAAAGCTATGTCGGTTTATGTCCCTTTCATCAGGAAAAAACCCCTAGCTTTACCGTTAACCCAACTCAACAACTTTATTACTGTTTTGGTTGTGGTGAAGGAGGAAATGGTATTAATTTTTTAATGGAAGTTGGGCAACAATCTTTTAGTGAAGTCATCTTAGAATTAGCAAAACGCTATCAAGTTCCCCTGAAAACCTTAGAACCTGAAAAACGACAAGAAATACAAAAAGAACTCTCTATCAAAGAACAACTTTATGAAATTGTTGCTTTAACTAGCAATTTTTATGAACACGCTTTACAAGAAGCTTTAGGAGAAAATGCTCTTAATTATTTAATCAACAAAAGACAATTAAAACAAGAAACGATACAGCAATTTAACTTAGGGTATGCACCGGGGGGGTGGGAAACACTCTATCGTTATTTAGTGGAACAAAAACGTTATCCTATTGCATTAGTAGAACAAGCAGGACTCATTAAACCCAGAAAAAAAGGGAATGGTTATTATGATACGTTTCGGGATAGATTAATGATTCCTATTAAAGATATTCAAGGTCGTATTATTGCCTTTGGGGGGAGAAGTTTAACCGATGAAGAACCTAAATATCTTAATTCTCCTGACACTCCCTTATTTAATAAAGGCAAGACATTATTTGCGTTAGATCAAGCTAAAAATAGTATTCGTTCCTTAGATAAAGTGATTGTGGTGGAAGGTTATTTTGATGCGATCGCACTCCATGAAGCAGGAATTACGAATACAGTTGCGTCTCTAGGAACAGCATTCAGTGAAAGTCAGCTAAAACAGTTATTAAGATATACGGACTCAAAACAAGTTATTTTCAATTTTGATGCAGATAAAGCCGGTATTAAAGCAACAGAGCGAGCAATTACTGAAATCGAAACACTAATTTATTCTGGACAAGTTAACCTAAAAATCCTCAATATTCCTGATGGAAAAGACGCAGATGAGTTTATCAAGTCTCATATTGATGGATTTGAAAGGTATCAAGAACTAATCGATAAAGCACCCCTTTGGTTAAACTGGCAAATTCAACAGTTATTAATCGATAAAAACTTAAAACAAGCCGATGATTTTGAACAAGTTGCTCAAGAAATGGTCAAACTCTTAAATAAATTATCAGATAGTAATCAACGCAGTTATTATATTAGCTATTGTGCGGAAATTCTTGCTCAAGGTGATGCTAGAATTTTACCACTTTATCTCAAAAATTTACAAGCCCAGTTAAATAAACCCCTGACAAAATCCTCTCGTAATCAAACAAAAAAAACTTTTATTAAGCCAGAAAACATTGCAGAAAATAACTTATTAAAAGAAGCAGAAACTATTCTGTTGAAAATTTATATACATTATCCGCAATATCGTCAGGAGATTATTGAAAGATTAGAAGAAAAAAGTATTTACTTTAGTTTGCCAGAACATCGTACTATCTGGAGGCATTTATTAGACATAGAAGTAACTCTAGATGATGAAGATAATAATCAATTGATTTCTCAACTAGAAGCAAATATGGAGCAGTCATCCGCAGCAGTCAAGACGATTAATAAACTTTTGAATTTTAGAGAAATTGAACAATACGAAGACAGTAATAGATTGACTTTAATTATAGATGCTGCTTTAATCTCCTTAGAGAAAGTAAACTTAGAAAAATATTGTCATTATTGTGAACAAAAATATAAAACAATTAATGCTCAAGAAGATCCCGTTAATCATCAATATTATTTAAACGAATACGTTTCTAGTCGCCAAAAAATCTTACAACTCCAACCCCTCAGAAGTTTCTCCCAATTAGATATTTACGGTGAAAACTAAAAAAATCACCCAGAAGAGGGAAGTATTAGTTTAAACTTCTGTTTTATGGTTAAACCAATGAAAAAACAAGATAGACATCAGAGGAATAATACCAATGTCACTAACAGTCATTAAACAATGGTTTCAACGTCATATTGTGCAAGAAATTCCCACTGATTTATCAGTTTGTGAATTTGATTGTCAAGCGACTTATTGCGATTATACCATTTGGCAAAAGTGCGAACAAAGACAAAAATAAACCCCAAGTAAGTTAATTATACCTGGGGAAGTTGATTATATTTATAGATAGAATTACACGGGAATCTTAATCAAGATATCCCATTAATAAAGCAGGATCATCGATGTCATTGGGAGCAACGGGACGGTTACCCATAACAGTATAGGTTTCACTAACTTGTAGGTGACTAACCATAATCGGTCGTTGTCCTGATATAGTTAAAGTGCTGGAAACTTCCATGCCACTAGCAACTACAGGACGAGCGGCCCCAACCGACTTATAGGTACTCACTACCTTAAGGTGGCTGGCTTCAACTGGACGGTTTCCAGGGAGTAAGCCGGGTTCAGTAATGAGTTGAATACCTTGGGCTGTTGTATTGGCCTTATCCTTTACCGATAAGGCACTGGTTTGCTTTTCTTCGGTAGCAGTAGAACGACTACTGCGGGTAGTGGTTTTGGTAGCGGTTGTCGTCTTCTGGGTTTCTGAGGTTTGAGTGCCGTTAGTATCAGTTTTTTGGGCAGTCATAATTATTTATCTCCTGAATATTATTATCCTAAGCTTAGGGGATCAAGCATACCGAAGACAATTCAAGGGTAAAATCGAGAATAGGTTATAAACCCGTCTCCATAGAGTAATCTTCAATATAACCATGAATAGGCACAAAACCTATTTGGTCTTAGTTCATAATAAACCCCTCGTCCCCTTTAGCCTAGTCATTTAGAAAAAACTTGACAAATGCAAGTTTATGATAACTATTTTGTGGGTTAGGATGAGTTTAACTTATTAATGAAACCAATGATCCTGATTAATCCTTATTATGAGTTTAGGAAAAATTAGTCAAATTAACGCATTTATTATTCCCGAATTCGGCAATGTTATCATCCAGTTAATCTTTTAAATGTCTATCCGTAAAGTCAATAAAAGTAAGAAATGCCAGTATAATTAATAGTATTCATTTTTTCAAATAATTATTGTCTAGATTGAACGTCGAACCAATTGAGCAATTCTAGCAAACTTTTTTAGAAAATAACAATTTCTATGGCTTTATATTCTTTTGAAGAAAAATATCGACGTTTACGACAAGAATTACTCGGTGGGGCGATCGCATTAGGCGGTGTTTTTTGCCTGGGAACCCTTTGGTATTACGTCATTGAAAAATGGTCATTAACCGAAGCTGCCTACATGACCATGATCACCCTGTCTACGGTTGGGTTTTCAGAAGTTCGTCCCCTGGATGATAACTCCCGACTCTTTACCATTGTTTTAATTTTGATGGGAGTGATCACCATTGGTTATATTGTAAATCGTTTAACCGAAGCCTTAATTCAAGGTTATTTTCAAGATGGAATTCGACAACGACAGGAGAGACGCTTGATAGATACCCTAGAACATCATTGCATTGTCTGTGGTTATGGCCGTACCGCGCGACAAGTCGCCCTAGAGTTTACGGCTGAAGAGGTTCCCTTTGTTGTGATTGACTCTCGGCCTGAACAAGTCGAAGAAGCGAAACAACTGGGTTATATCGTCATCCAAGGGGACGCAACCCTCGACGAATGTTTGATCAATGCCAAAATTGATAAGGCAGTCTGTTTGGTATCTGCCTTAACCTCCGATGCTGAAAACCTTTACACTGTCCTTTCTGCCAAAACCCTCAACCCCAAAATTCGCGCCATTGCCCGCGCCAGTACCGAAGAAGCCGTATTGAAGCTACAACGGGCGGGAGCCGATGCGGTGGTATCCCCTTACATAACAGGAGGTAAACGACTGGCTGCGGCGGCTTTAAGACCCCAAGTGATGGACTTTGTGGATGGGATCTTAACCGGCAGCGATCGCACATTTTATATGGAGGAATTTCTCCTCGATCCTAAGTTTTGTCCTTGTGTTGGTCAAACCCTCAGTGAAGCGAGGTTAAGGTTACAGTCAGGGGCTTTAGTATTAGCCATTCGTCGGTCTGATGGCACGTTATTAGGGGGTCCGACAGGGGAAACAGAATTGATGGCCGGGGATTTATTAATTTGTATGGGAACCCCTGAACAACTGCGACAACTTAATCAAATTTTAGGTCCTATAACCCCATCTCCTGCTTTGCGTCCACCCAGACATTGAGATGGGGTGTGTGGGGTGTGTGGGGTGTGTGGGGTGTGTGGGGAGATGGGGAGATGGGGAGAAATTCATGACTATAAACTATCATCAATAAAAAACAAGTTGCAACTTTGGGATACTCCCAATAAGCTGTTCATCATTTAATTTGGTCATTGAGACTGAGGGGGGGAAGGGGAGACGGGGAGACGGGGAGACGGGGAGAGGGATTAGCACTTTTTACTGATTTCCCCTATACCCCCTTTAAATGCAAAACAGCTTAACCAATAAAAATAACTGTTTGTGATTTTTTTTTCACAACAGTTAAGTGCAGCATTTAAGCTTGATAGATTAGTAACGTTGAAAGAAAAGAAAGTTCTATTTAGTAGAATCTACAATCATGAAACATAAGTTACTATCGATTTCCTTAAGTGCTATCTTTTTGTCTTTAGTTACTGGTTCAATACCTGATAATAACGCAAGACATTCTCTTAAACAATCCGTAAGCCATATTATATCCCCTTTAAAAGCTCAAGCTTTAACCGTTGAAGACGTTCCTAACTCCCGTGAAACTAATGGGGGTTGGGTAACAGACATGGCTGATATTTTAGACCAACAAACTGAAAGAGAACTTAATACTATTATCACTCAATTAGAAGCAGCCAATGGAACAGAAATTGCTGTGGTAACGGTTCCTGAAACTCAACCTTATCCTACCCCTAAACAGTTTACAACTGAGTTGTTTAATCATTGGGGAATTGGTAAGAAAGGAGTAGATAATGGTATTTTATTTTTGATTTCTGTGGGCGATCGCCGAGTGGAAATTGAGACAGGATATGGTATAGAACCCATACTTCCTGATGCTAAAGTTGGCCAGATTATTAACAAGAAGATCACCCCACAATTTAAGAAAGGAGACTATAATTCAGGAACGTTGGAAGGGACAAAAGCTTTAATTTCAGAACTGCAAGAAGACTCATTAATTATTCCACAAGAACAATTATCATCTCCCTCCACAGAAGACTCATCCGATAACAAAATTCCTTGGATCTTTATTCTATTTAGTGGCAGTGGTTTACTGATTATAGTAGGTAGTTTTAGCCTGATTAGCTTATCAAAAGAATTGGAAGAAGAAAAAATAGATAACGAACGTTATATGAGTGAAATCTCAGTATTGAATTATAAATTGCGATCCTTAGAACGTGAACTCAAAAAATTGGAAGACAATAAACCCATATTTGTTAAACCAAGTGGATACACAAAAAAGCTACCTGAGACCAATAATGGACATCACCCTTTACATTGTAGTGAATGCAAAGAAGTTTTACAAAGAATAGATGATCAGACTCTTCAATCTTATCTAACAAAAGCACAAAAAGTTGCTACAAATCTCAAAAGGTCCTATTTTCAAGGTTGGGGATGTTTTAATTGTAACCTTAAAAATCCTAAACTTGGTATTCATATTTTTAGAGAAAGTTTTCCTTCACCTAAATATGAAGAATGTCCCAAATGTCAAGAGTTTACCCTAACAGAAAAAATACTAATAATCTCATCGCCAACCTATTCAAAGAAAGGAAAAAAAAGCATAACAAAAAGTTGTCATGCTTGTGATTATTATGAGCATAAAACGATAAAAATACCTTGTTTAACACGTCCTGTTTCTAGTAATAAAAGTAGTAGCAGTAGTAGCAGTCGTCGCAGTAGCAGTAGCAGTAGTAGTGATAGTTATAGTAGTGGTAGTTATAGTAGTGGTAGTAGCAGCAGTAGTAGCAGTAGTAGCAGTAGTTACGGTGGTGGTAGTAGTGGTGGTGGAGGTGTAGGAGGTGGTTGGTAAACAATTTATTAATTATCAGTTACCAGTTGATTTGTTAGACAATACATTGAAGGAAATCAAAAAAATGAACAAGATTAAATCTAAAATTGTAATTACTTTCGGAGTAATTTTATTCTCTTCATTCACCTTATTATGGTCATCATTTGCTTATGCTTTATCCTCATTGACTCCCACAGAAATCGGTTTAAATAATATAATTGATTGGGCATTAATTCCCTTGAGTAGTAGCTTATTTATTATCCCAGTTGGTTTGATTTTATTGATTATCTGGAAAAAAAGAATCATTAGGTTACAAACAATTCTAGAAATACTCTCTTTAAAAATTCCTTATTCTACTCATCAAAGTAGTAGTCAGTCTAGAAGTAGTCGTAATAATAGAAGTCGTAGCAGCAGTAGTAGTTATAGTGACTATAGTTCTATTAGTAGTAATCAAAGTTTTGGGGGAGGTGATAGCGGTGGTGGAGGTGCAGGAGGTGATTTTTAAATTAATCAATTTCGGGGTTTAGTTTTTAATAATTTTAATCGTCATGAATGAGTTAAAAACAATCATTTTACTAGGTTTATTAACTGCTATATTAGTGAGTATTGTTTATGGAATAATCGGTGATGAAACTGGCTTATATATTGGGTTAATTGTCGCTGCTGTGATCAATTTTAGTCTTTGGTATTATTGCGATCGCTTAGCACTTTCTATTTACCAAGCACAACCCTTAAACCCACAACAAAAAAGGACGATTCTTCCTATGGTAGAAAGGCTTTGTCAACGGGCTGATTTACCCCTTCCTCAAGTCTATATTATTCCCATGTCATTGCCTAATGCGTTTGCTACGGGTAGAGATCCTGAACATGGGATTATTGCTTTAACTGAAGGGATTATTCATCTGTTACCTTCAGAGGAATTAGAAGGAGTAATTGCCCATGAATTAAGTCATATTAAACATCATGATACTTTAATTAGTACCATTGCTGCAACTTTAGGTAATGCTATATTCTTACTGGCAGATTTTTTAAATTCTGGCTTCTTTTTTGCTTCAAAAAATAACAATTTTTTTAATTATGTTTTGCGATTCATCACTGTATTCTTAGCTCCCATAACAGCTATTATTATACAATTAGCCATTTCTCGTGCTAGGGAATATGAAGCAGATGCAGGTGCAGCTAAAATAACAAATAATCCTCGTGGTTTAGCCAATGCTTTACAAAGATTAGAAAACTATTGTTATCATTTTTCTGATGATTATTATATGGCTTTTTCTTCTTTATTTATTATTAATCCGTTATCAGAAAATTCCTTTTATGAGATATTTTCTACTCATCCCCCCACTGAAAAGCGTATTAGAAAGCTCCTTAATTATGAAGTGAATAGAAGTAATTTTCACCAAGAAACCATGAATAATCAAACTGATAATATTTCTGAAGAACAGTTACAGGAAATTTTAGAAGAAGCGGCAAGACTGTATGAAAAAAGTCAAAATAATTATTCAGTTGAAGAGGTAGAAGAAGCAGCACAAGAAGCAGGAATTCCTTCAGATTATTTTAGACAAGCTCTAGAAAATATTGAAAGAGAAAAAAAACACAAAAAACAAAAGAGTAAACAGATAAAAAAGATTATCAAAAATATATTAGTTGGTAGTTTAATTATATGTATTGTTATTACCACTTGGTGTATTTTTGCTTATAATAACTTAGGGAATCAACTGGCAACAGTTGAAGGAAAATGGGCGCAAGTAGAAAACCAATTTCAACGACGTGCCGATTTAATTCCTACCTTGATAAAAGTGACTGAAACTTATAGTAATCATGAAAAGAATTTAGTCGAATTACTAGCAACATCTCGTCAGTTATATTTAGAAGCTGTCACCCGCGAAGAAAAATATCAAGGAATCGAAAAAATAAATGAAGCGATCGCTCAGTTTCAAGACTATGTAGCTGATAATTCTCGTTTAAACTCTAATCAACTTTTTATCAATCTACAGTATGAAATTATCGGTACAGAAAATCGAATTGCTGTAGAAAGAATGCGCTACAATCAAAGTGTACAAAAATATAATCAATCTCTTAACCAATTCCCCAATGTGATGATTGCCAAACCATTAGGATTTAAAGCCAAAGCATTTTATCAATTTGATGAAATCACAATTCAACCCCATCCTTGATCACTGGTTATAGTATTGATCATGGAAATTAAGTAGATGTCATTTGATAATTTCAGTATTTTTCCGATTCTCTAAAATCACCTAGTTTATTTATACTTGCTCATACCAATCCCCAAAAAAATTGGAGAAGAACAATGAGCAATTTTCTGGATATTATTCAAGACTTAGTAGAATCTTATGATGAATTAGGAAGTTTATCTTTTGCCGAAGAACTGACTAATCTATTAGTTGAAAACTATCAAAATAACAACCTGCTTTTTATCCTAGAAAATACTCACAGTAATTCTCAGAAAAATGTCGATAAATCTAAAATTCTAGAGAAAAATGTCAGTAAAATTATTGATGATTTAGATATTTCAGAAGAATACAAACAAATAATTAAAGAAAACCTTTTAGAGAATATCTCGGAACAATTAGAATTAATCATTAATACCAAAAGAAAAAATCCTGATGAGATAGAAGGAGAATCAGACTTAGAACAGGGAGAAAATACGGACTCAGAAGCAAATTATTCTATGAATAATTTCCTCAATCAAAGTAATGGCTGGTTAGGAAACAATGGCACTCAACATCGATTTTCCAACCCTGATTTTAGCTGTGATTGTCCGGCTTGTTGTACCAGTCTGTCTCCTGATCCCCAAAATATCGTCACAGACGGCAATAGTCCCACCTCAGCAGAATCATCAGCCACCGTTCCCATTAACAGCTTAATCTCGAGTTATAAATGGGGCTTTTCCTGGGGCGATCGCACCATTAGCTATAGTTTTTATGAAAATGATGTCTTTGGAGGTTCCTACTACGGTAGTGAAACTGGGGTTAGGGAAGTCAGTGACGGGATTAAAACCAATGTTCGTTCCATTCTCAATTGGTTAGAAAGCGTCATTGACGTTGACTTCGTGGAAGTGGTAGAAACGGATACGAACACTATGGGGCGAATGCGTTTCATGATTTCTGATGCGCCTAGTTATGCCTACGCTTATTATCCTTCCAATGACGCGCTACAAAGTCTATCAGGGGATGTTCATTTTAACGGGGGTTATGACCATAAAAGTAATACCAACGGCTTCCAAAACCTACCAGGAACTCACGGTTATATGTCCATCGCTCACGAAATTGGTCACGCGATGGGGTTGCGCCATAGTCATGATGGTGGCTTAGATCCATCCTTAGATAATAACGATAATACCTTAATGGGTTATAACTTCCTCAATGGGGATGTCAGTAGTGCCTCCACGTTTATGCCTTTAGATGTGGCTGCGTTACAATCCCTTTATGGGGTCAAAGCTAATAATAATGGGGATGATACCTATTTCTTTAGTAACCGTATCGATCAATTTACGGTTAATGGAGTCAACTCTGTCACCTCTTCTAAAACCATTAAACAAACCTTAGTGGATACTGCTGGTGTTGATACTCTCGATTTTTCTCAGTTGGTTGGCTATAGTGCCGGTTATCGCATTGATTTGAATGGAGAGGGTGCCATCACTAAACGGGATGTCTATCGAAATCGCAACTATACCGTTGATGGTGTCACCTATAAATCTACCTCTTACGGCACATTTTTGGCCCATAACGCCGTTATCGAAAATGTAGTCAATAGTAGCAGTAAAGACGTTATCATTCTCAACGACGCAGCTAATATTATTAGTGGTTACAGTTCAGCCAGAGTTACGGGTCAAGATATTATTTACAATGGCACTGCTGAAGATATATTACAACTAGATTATAGTGTTGGGGAAGTTATAAGCAGTCAAAATGGCGATGATCGCATTTTATCTTTAGGTACAAATGGGTCCATTACCCTCAAGAATTATTATTTAGACCCCAATAATCAAATCGTCATTCGTTATCTTGATAGTATCGATGTTTCTCTAAGTGATGCTCAAATTTGGGAAGGGGATAGCGGAATCAGCAATGCAATGTTTACCCTCAGTTTAAGCACCGCTAGTTCTCAGGATTTAACCTTCTATTACAGTACCGTAGATGGCACCGCAACCGGTGGTGTGGACTATGTTGCTGCGAGTAATCAAAGCGTAACTTTCTTAGCAGGAGAAACCGAAAAACAGATTAGTATTGCAGTTAACGGAGATATGGACTTTGAAGGGGATGAAACCTTTTTTGTCCAGATTAATAATGCCCCAGATATGGTTACTTTGCTCGATAGTCAAGGGATGGGAACCATTTTAAATAATGATACGCCTCCTGGCCTGTCTATTGGGGATATCACTGTGGATGAAAACGGCGCAGGAACGGTGATGGTTAGTCTATCTGAAGCCATTAATAGCGTCGTTACCGTTGATTATAGTACCGCCAATGGAACCGCGATCGCAGGTCAAGATTTTAACCCCATCAGTGGGACTTTAACCTTTGATGCTGGTGTTACCTCTCAAGCTATTACTATCAACAATCTCATCAATGATTCTATCTACGAACCGACTCCAGAAACCTTTTTGATTAACCTTAGTAATGGGGTAAATGCCGATATTAGCGATGGACAAGGAACCGTTACCATTAACGATGATGACTTTGCACCTACTCTTTCCATTAATGATATTAGCGAAGTTGAAGGGAATGCTAAAGGAAAAAATTCCACCACAACTTTCCGCTTTGATGTAAGTTTGTCTGCTGCTAGTAATGAGATAGTGACAGTTAACTATAGCACGATGGATGGAACCGCCAATGCAAGTTCTGATTATCTCAGTAGCAATGGAACGTTAACCTTTGATGCAGGAGTCACCAATCAAACCATTGAGGTTACTGTTAACCGAGATGCTACCGTTGAAGTGGATGAAACGTTCTTTGTTAATTTGAGTGGTGCTGTCAACGCAACTTTAGGGGATAGTCAAGGTCAAGCAACCATTCTTAACGACGATAGTAAAGATGGTGGTGGTGGCGGAAAAGGGGGTAAAGGAGGTGGTGGTAACACTAAGCCTTCTGGTAGTCTTAGCGCAGATTTAGGACTGGTAGATATTGAGGATACCAACATTGATATTTTAACAGGAACTCAAGGAAAAGATACCTTTACTTTGGGTAACAGTGAGGGAGCTTTTTATACCGAGATGGGATTGACTGATTTTGCTTTAATTACTGATTTTAATCCGAGTAAAGATATCATTGAACTGTATGGAAATGACGGTTTTTATCGGACAGAATCTTATGGAGTTGGAGATGTTCAAGGAACAGCTATTTTCTATAATAATGAGGGACAAGATGACTTAATCGCTGTTTTAAATGGAGTGAATTCTCTTGATTTTGCCAGCAACGCCGTTACTTTTGTTTAATTTATACCAACTCTCAAACATTATTAGAGACTTAACTTGTCATTGCGAGGGGTAATTTAATGAAGTCAGAAGTTAGAAGTCAGAAGTCAGAAGTAAGCTGAGACTGATAACAATTCTTAAAAGTGACTCGATACTTAAATAGTCATTGCGAGGGGTTATATAAATAGTAACGGTTAATGGTCACTAGAAATACCCCGAAGCAATCTCTCTCGCTAAAAACTAACTTTAAAAGGACAGATTAATTCTGTCCTCTTTTTTTTACAAAAAGGTGTTAAAAGGAATTAAAAAAAGTTATATAGTCAGTCTAAATAAATCGTGAAAATTGTAGCACAAGCTTCTAGCTTGTAACAGGCAGGATGCCTATGTTACTGTTCATGAATGATTTAGATTAGCTATAGTTAATTAAAATAAAAGTGAGACAAAACTTATCTTCTTTATTCTTAACATAGTGAGCAGGATGCTCACACTCCTCTGTCTCAAACTTATTTGGAACGACTATAATGTTGTTAAATATTATAGCAATCAGGTTTCAGTTGTGAGAAAATGACAAAGAGGATTTAACATTGTTAAATCCCTACGGCAGCTTATTGGTAGGGACATAATATTATTATGTCCTCATGGGTTCTCATATATCATTCCTGATTGCTATACTTTATCTATAGTGTTATTAATTATAATAAAAACATTCTATTTTTGACTATCGATTATTTCTATTTCACTCCTTCATCCTAAATGACACAATTTGAAGAGCAATCTAATAATAATACTGTTGGTGATCAACCAACTATAGAAGATACCCTTGGTTTTACCCCTTATGTTGTTGCCATAGCTGAATTTTTAACTCATCCTGATACAAAACCACCACTCACCATTTCGATAGAAGGAGAATGGGGAAGTGGGAAATCTTCTTTTATGAAACAACTTGAAGCTGAAATTAAAACGAAGTCTGAAGAGTTAAAAACAGCACCCTTAAAAGAAATTGAACAAAATATTATTGTTAGTAAAAACCAAATTTACTGGCGTGATTTATCAACTACATTGAATTTTTTACGTTCAGGATTAAAATGGACATTAGTTAAAATAAACTTGACCTTAAAGAAAAAAACAAAAACTGTGTGGTTTAATGCTTGGAGACATGATAAAGCTGAATCGCTTTGGGCTGCTTTTGCCTTATCTTTTTTAGAACAATTATCTAAAAACAACAGTTTTAAGGATTATATTCCTAATCTATTGAGTTATCTTAAGTTAATTACATCTCGTTTAAAAGTGAAAGAAAAACCATTAAACTTTATACAGAGCTTGGCTATGATAGTCTTGATAGGAAGTTTGATAGGAGCCATTCTAATTATATATTTTAAAGTCGGTAAAAAGGGAGCTAATGAATGGGCTGAAAATGTTGAAAATCTTATTAAATCTGGCACAGAGGAAGAGAAAAATAATACAGAGGAAGAGGAAAATAATACAGATGAAGGGAATAAACAAGAGATAAATGAAACAGTTGATGAACAAGAGTCAAATGGTGTTTTAACTTGGTTATTAATTCTGGGAGGGACTGGTGGTTCCGTTGCCGGTATCGGTAAACTTGTGGTGGTATTAAGGGATTTAATTGGTGATCCTAAAATGAATTTAACTAAATATATTAAATCCCCTGATTATGAGCAAAAAGTTACCTTTATCGAACAATTCCATCAAGATTTCTCGAAAATTGTAAATGCTTATGCAGGTAAAGATGAGAAAGTTTATGTCTTTATTGATGATCTTGATCGTTGTGAATTAGGTAAATCTGCTGATTTATTACAAGCTTTAAATCTCATGATTTCTAGTGATCCGAATCTAATTTTTATCTTAGGGATTGATCGAGAAAAAGTTGCCGCAGCCATCACTTTTAAACAAAAAGATGTCCTTCCTTTTCTAGCCTCAATTACAGTAGAAAATAAGAATCACCCCAATGAAGATAATCGGTTAAGAAAAAAAGTGAACTATGGGTTTAATTATCTTGAAAAATTTATTCAATTATCATTTATTGTTCCTCAACCTTCTCAACATATATTAAGAAATTTTCTAAGAGGTATAGATTCTAAAAAGATAGAAGACTCTCAAACTATTTCGCCCAATGAATTAGCTATTTTCCCTATTTTTAAAAAAGAGTTGAACAAAGAAAATCTCCAAAAAGCTCTAGAGATGGTTGCCCCTTTCTTTAATTATAATCCTCGTTATTTAAAACGCTATATTAATGAACTTAAACTCGCTACTTACATTGCTTATTATTCTATTGGAGTTTCCCTACGAATATCAGAAAGAGAACAGATAACCCTAGAACAAATTGCTAAGTTTACTGCACTTATTCTGAAATATCCTCGTCTTCTTCTTGACCTAAAAAATCGTCCTAATTTACTTTCTGAACTAGAAGATGAAGCTCTTGCATCTCGTACTTCAGAGTCATCTAATGAAAATAATCAAGAGAGAACGCAAGCTAGTTTCTGGGTTAAGTCTGACTCAAAATTAAAAGACTTACTTCTCTATAATCCAGTAGCAAATGAAAATAATCGACAAATCCATCCAGATTATAGTCTAAAAAATGAATCTATTAAAAAACTCCTACAAGTTTCCCCATCAGGGATATCCCCTAAATATTTTAAACTCCGAGACTTCCTCGCAGCAGGGAAATGGAAGGAAGCAGACCAAGAAACCAGTGACGTTATGCTGAGAGTCGCTAACCTAGTCTCTGAGGGGTCTTTAAGGTTTGACGATATCGATAATTTCCCCTGTGACGACTTACGCACCATCGATCAACTTTGGGTACACTACAGTGAGGGAAAATTTGGCTTCAGTGTTCAGCAAAAAATCTATATGGATGAATTAGGAGGAACAAGAGACTATAATGAAAAAATCTGGCACGAGTTTTGCGATCGTGTTGGTTGGAGAGAAGGAGGAAGCTATGTGAGTTACTTACATCTCACTTTTGAATTATTAGATACTACACCAGAGGGACACCTCCCAATTAGTCTGTATAAGGAGAATACGTTAGGATTTTATCACCGCGTCTCTTCTCTCGCGCAAAGACTTGTAACCTGTGAGGTATAACACTTTCAGGCGTTTGTCAAGAGTTAATTTTCCGTTCTTTTTTTACGAGTTCACGCGCTTCGCAAAGGCAAAAGTCAAAAGTTAAAAGTCAAAAATTAATTTTTTAAGACCGTAGGGTGGGCAAATCAGAGATTTATCAGGACTACCCGTAAAGTAAAAAACATTGCCCACCAGACAAAACTGGTTTTTAATATTTCTTGAACAAACAGTCTCTTAATCTTTAGGGAGTGGAACAGGTGTCGAAAAATTTCCGACAGGGGTTCCATTGAGAACAATCGTAGGGTTTTGGTCACACAGACCAAACTTAGCTTGCCAACGAGACGGAAAATCAGGGTCTATAAATCTAATCTCAAATCGACCCCAATAATAACTAGGTTCACCATTCATTCCTTCTCTATAGGTATCGCAGCGACGGGAAGAACTAGACTGTACCCAATAACCATTATAAGATCCTCGATTCTTAAAATTTCCCCCTAAACCATCTATAAAAATATGTCCCAGTTCATCCCCATAACTCCAAACTGCCGTCGTTTTTCTATCTTCAAGATAAATTACTTTATATTCTTCCGTTGACCACACCTCATCCCCATAGGCATTTTTTGGGAAAAATAAAACATTTAAGAAGACAAATAAAAGTAAAAAATAATTCTGTTTCATCTCATCAATTTTTTAACCTCATCTCACCTTAATCATTTAACTATAGCACTAGGTATTAGGGTTAGCAAAAGACCGTAGGGTGGGCAAATCAGAGATTTATCTGGACTACCCGTAAAGTAAAAAACTTTGCCCACCAAACAAAACTGGTTTTCAATATGTCTTGAACAAACAGTCTCTGAGATTTGGAGTCTCTCGCAATGACAAACAAAGATATAAAAAAACCCCGTCAAATGACGAGGTAAAGAACAAGAGAAAACGGTCAAAACTGTAATTAACGTCCTAATTTTTGAGAATAAGAAACTAAACCAGCACTCACCACTTGACCATAGTTATTGAGGCGATCTTGTTGTCCGGTACGAGTAGGGGCTAAAAATGTATCGGTTAAACCTATTGCAGCAAACATAACAGTAGCAGTGAGAATGATGTAGTTACGGACGATGATGGTGTTGGTGGTGGTGGTGTTAAACATTGGTGTGACCTCTTTTTTTCTCTTGTTACCTTTATATTAGGAGGTCATCAGGGGTGATGTCAGTCCCAAAAACAAGGTATATTCAACGTTTTGACGATTTTTTTTTCTCCTTATAAGTGGAATAAAGTGGAATTTTTATTCCATTGATATGAACTTGCTGTACTTTGGGCAAACTAAGAACAGATAAGAACAAGTCAACAAAGATAAAGACTTGCCTTTTCAAAACATCTTTAATAGTCAAAATTGATCTTTTATCTCGTGCGTCGTTTGCATTTCATGGAATCTCCTCCTTTACCTCAGTCTTACTGAGGTTTTTTAGTGTATCACAGTATTCTCTAATTATTGACCGCCAATATCCAACTATAAGCAACCATAAGAACAAACAGTAAACCAATCAAAAACTCAGTATGAGTAGAGATCCAATGAGATAGACTATCTCTAAAAAAGCGCAAACTTTCTCGTCTTTTTTGCCCCAGTTGCTTCATCAACATTTCTACTTCTCGATCAACTTCCTCGATGGATAACTCTCCTTGCTGATAACGAGATTCAATATCGTCCAGTTGTTGCCAGTATTCAGTCGTCGCTTCAAATAGGTTAGGGAACATGGTCATTAAATGATCTTATATTAAGCTTTATTACCTTTATTATAAGAAACTTTACATAATAGTTACAATACGGTATACCTCACTATCCCCTACTAATAGCAGTTTTCAATTGGGTGTATCAAGATTTTAGTGAAGTTGAGTGTGGGAAGTGTGGGAGGGGTGGGGAGTGTGGGGGGAATTTTTATTTTCATTGTTAGTCTATTG
>JAAUYH010249859.1_pt1 | contig 23144 bp, 19 predicted proteins | sample 7278061 | NCBI WGS metagenome assembly JAAUYH01 (sample SAMN14350203, study PRJNA611818) | marine sediment metagenome | isolation source: surface marine sediment (0.6m) | place: French Polynesia: Moorea | collected 2018-08 | reverse complement strand
GAGGGAATCCGGGAAGACTTCATGTCCAATATAGAATTGCAGGACAAACGGCCACTTTCGCCGCATTTGTCCATCTACAAGCCCATTCCAACCATGGTCATGTCCATCATGCACCGGATCACCGGAGTGGCACTTTATTTCGGTACATTTCTGTTTGCATGGTGGCTGTTTGCGGCAGCGGCAGCTCCCGCTTACTTTGAATGGGTAAACGCGTTTTTCGCTTCATGGTTCGGGCGTCTTGTGATGCTTGGTTACACATGGGCGCTGATGCATCACCTTGCTGGTGGCCTGCGCCACTTCCTTTGGGATACGGGCCGTGGCTTTGACAAGCATTTCTCAACCAAGCTTGCCTGGGCGACGCTTGCGTTTTCGATTTCTGCTACGATCCTGCTATGGATCATCGCTTACGCTGTGAGGTAATTGATATGGCTGATATGCGTACACCTCTCGGCAAGGTCCGGGGTCTTGGTTCTGCGAAAGAGGGAACCGATCATTTCTGGAAACAGCGTCTGACTGCGGTGGCCAATGTGCCACTGGTGCTTTTCCTAATTTGGACGGTAATCAGCCTTGTTGGCGCTGATCATGGGGAAGTGGTTTCCACCCTTTCCAATCCGTTTGTAGCGCTCATGCTCCTGGGCGTCATTTCGTCCATCTGCTGGCACATGAAACTGGGTATGCAGGTGGTGATTGAGGATTATATTCATTCTGAGGGCAAGAAGATTGCGCTCGTTATTTTGAACAGTTTTTTCTGCATCAGCATTGGCCTTATGAGCGCCTTTGCAGTGTTGAAACTTGGTTTTGGAGGCTGACTTGGCAACCAACGGAAAAGCAAACGGGACTTCCAACGGCAAGGCTTATGAGTTTGTCGATCATTTTCATGATGTCGTCGTCGTGGGCGCGGGCGGTTCCGGCCTTCGCGCAACCCTCGGCATGGCAGAGCAGGGGCTTTCAACCGCCTGTGTGACGAAAGTTTTCCCAACGCGCTCGCACACCGTTGCGGCGCAGGGCGGTATCGCTGCATCGCTTGGCAATATGGGCCCGGACTCATGGCAGTGGCATTTGTACGATACGGTCAAGGGATCGGACTGGCTGGGTGACGTGGACGCGATGGAATATCTCGCCCGCGAAGCACCGGAAGCGGTGTACGAGCTTGAGCATTATGGTGTGCCGTTTTCGCGTACCGAAGAAGGCAAGATTTATCAGCGACCGTTTGGTGGCCACACGACCGAGTTTGGCGAAGGCCCTCCGGTACAGCGCACATGCGCGGCTGCAGACCGGACGGGTCACGCGATCCTGCATACGCTCTATGGGCAATCTCTTCGCCACAATGCGGAATTCTATATCGAGTATTTCGCCATCGACCTGATCATGTCAGACGATGGCGTGTGTACAGGCATCATCGCTTGGAATTTGGATGATGGGTCGATCCATCGTTTCAACGCGAAAATGGTGGTGCTTGCGACTGGCGGTTATGGCCGTGCGTATTTCTCGGCAACTTCCGCGCATACGTGTACAGGTGACGGCAATGGTATGGTTGCCCGTGCCGGTCTTCCGATGCAGGACATGGAATTTGTTCAGTTCCACCCGACCGGTATTTACGGTGCCGGGTGTCTGATTACTGAAGGCGCGCGGGGTGAGGGCGGTTACCTCACCAACAGTGAAGGCGAGCGTTTTATGGAACGCTATGCGCCGACCTATAAAGACCTTGCATCCCGCGATGTGGTTTCGCGTTGTATGACCATGGAAATTCGTGAAGGCCGTGGTGTTGGCAAGGATGGGGATCACATTCACCTGCATCTCAACCACCTGCCGCCGGAAACGTTGGCTCAACGTCTGCCGGGGATTTCAGAATCTGCACGCATTTTTGCAGGCGTTGATGTGAACCGCGAACCGATCCCGGTTCTGCCAACCGTTCACTACAATATGGGTGGTATCCCAACCAATTATTGGGGTGAAGTGTTGAACCCGACCGCCAAAGACCCGGACCGCGTGGTGCCCGGCCTGATGGCTGTGGGTGAAGCGGCTTGTGCTTCTGTCCATGGAGCGAACCGTTTGGGTTCCAACTCGCTGATTGACCTGGTTGTGTTTGGCCGTGCTGCTGCAATCAAGGCAGGCGAAGTGGTCGACAAGGAAGGTGCAATCCCAATGCCGAATGCGCATGCGTCTGACAAGATCATGGATCGTTTTGACGGACTTCGTCATGCGGAAGGTGATATTGGCACGGCCGAACTTCGTCTCTCCATGCAAAAAGCGATGCAAGAAGATGCGGCGGTGTTCCGTACAGACGAAACCCTCAAGCAGGGCTGCAAGCGTATGAGCGATGTGTATTCCAATTACGCGAATGTGAAAGTTTCAGACCGCTCGATGATCTGGAACTCGGATCTGGTGGAAACGCTGGAACTCGACAATCTGATGCTATCAGCTTTGCCAACGGTCTATGGCGCGGAAGCGCGCAAGGAAAGCCGCGGCGCGCATGCGCATGAGGATTATCCGGACCGTGATGACAAGAAGTGGCGCAAGCACACGCTTGCAACCGTTGATGCCAAGGGGAAGGTCAAGCTTACCTATCGCGGTGTAAAAACCGATCCGCTGCTCGGCCACAATGAAGGTGGCATTGATCCGAAGAAAATCGCACCAAAGGCAAGGGTGTACTAAGATGGTTGAACTCGCACTCCCGAAAAACTCGACAATCAATGAAGGCAAGACCTGGCCAAAACCGGACGGTGCCACAAACCTGCGCGAATATCGCATCTATCGCTGGAATCCGGATGATGGGCAGAACCCGCGTGTGGACACCTATTTCGTGGACATGGATGATTGCGGGCCGATGGTTCTCGATGGCCTCTTGTGGATCAAGAACAATATCGATCCAACGTTGACCTTGCGTCGTTCCTGCCGTGAAGGGATTTGCGGCTCTTGTGCCATGAACATTGACGGCACCAACACGCTTGCCTGCACCAAGGGCATGGACGAAGTGTCGGGCTCGGTCAAAGTCTATCCGCTGCCGCACATGAAAGTGGTCAAAGACCTTGTGCCGGACATGAACAACTTCTACGCGCAGCATCGCTCCATCCAACCCTGGTTGCAAACCGTTTCCAATCAGCCTCGTACTGAATGGCTGCAGTCTGAAGAAGACCGCGAAAAGCTGGACGGGCTGTACGAATGTATTCTCTGTGCGTGCTGTTCAACCTCATGCCCGTCTTACTGGTGGAATGGTGACCGCTATCTTGGACCGGCAGTTCTGCTGCAGGCCTATCGCTGGTTGATCGACTCGCGTGATGAAGCGACCGGCGAGCGTCTGGATGATCTGGAAGACCCGTTCCGTCTCTATCGTTGTCATACGATCATGAACTGCGCACAGGCCTGTCCAAAAGATCTCAATCCAGCAAAAGCAATTGCAGAAATCAAAAAGATGATGGTCGAGCGCCGGGTTTAGGCGCATTTCCTGATCTCTATTTTTAGTTTTGCGTGTCCTCGCTTCGCTGCAGGCAACGCTGGCGATGAATTGCGCGCAGGCCTTTCCGAACGATATCAACCCGGCCAATGCACTTGCTGAAATCAGGAGGATGATGGTTGGGCGAGCGGTGTGGGTTTACGCAAACCAGTTGGAATTATAGTTCGTTGCTCTTACACTCACTGATATGAGTTTAGTCAGAATCGTTAAAAGCGTTGCCGAGAAAATAAGAACACCGCAGCCAATCAATATTTCGGTTGATGATTGCCCTGTGCCAAGGCTGAACTTGGACGAGATTACAGAAGTGGTGTTCTACAAAAAAGACCTAATGACCACCGATCTAATCTGCGTGGAAATCCATTCAGGCGAGAATTTTACATTTTATCATGAAGAGTGGGATGGCTGGAGAGAGCTCATTGACCAGCTGGAAGAACTATCAGAATTTGACATGGAATGGTATCTCAAGGTCGTTAAGCCAGCATTTGAACCGTGCTTTTACACTGCCTACAAAAAACAAACATGACCAATGCAATCCATCCCCAACTCCCGCTAGACTTCGACCCTGAAATTGTCGCTGGTATTCGGCAACGGTTGGATAATGCACGAAATCAGGGCGTCACTATTCTGTTTGCGATTGAGAGCGGGAGCAGGGCATGGGGCTTTCCCTCGCCGGACAGCGATTATGATTGCCGCTTTGTCTATGTGCGGCCAATATCGGATCATCTTTCATTGCAACCAGATCGCGATGTGATTGAATTTCCGATCGAGTGCGATCTGGACGTGGGTGGATGGGATTTGAAAAAAGCCCTGCTTCTGGCTCTGGGTGGTAACGCAGTCATAGGCGAATGGGCCGATTCTGCGATTTGCTATGAAGAAGTGCCCGAATTTCGTTCTGAAATGAAAGAAACCCTCGATCAGATCATTGAACCGGTACGCGTTTCGCATCACTATCTTGGTCTCGCCCGATCCGGAATCACGCGTCACAACCCGGCTAACGGAGAAATCAAGCTGAAGAAGCTCTTCTACATCCTGCGTCCGCTTGTGGCGCTTCAGTGGATGGAACAACATGGTTTTGCAAAACTGCCGCCGATGGATTTCAACAAGGGGCTCGCGGAGATTGAGCTTGATGCAGAAGTGCGCGAGCTGATTGGTGAATTGCTGGCAATGAAAGCCAAAACCCGCGAGATCGGAACCGGAGAAGTTCCAAAAGTTATTCTTGATTACGTTTCTTTACGGTTCTCATATTTTAATGAGAATGTACCTGCAACATCTTATGATGCGCAGAGTAAGCGGAATCGTACTGCGATTGCGCAAGCGTTTTACGAAAATGCCGTTCGCAGGTTTGACGGTTGAACGCCAGGCCTTATGAGGCCTGTTTGATGTTGTCCACTTGTCGGTCTTCAAAGTCTGGCGTTTGGTGATCACTGACCGTAGCGGTGTTCGAAGCGGTTGAAGCATTTTCTTTCTTGTTTGGCCTGCCAAAGAAAAAGCCCTGTTGGAAATCACAGCCCAGTTCAGCCAGTTTTTCTGCCTGCTCCAGTGTTTCTACGCCCTCACCAACAGTTTTGAGGCCGAGCGATGAAGCGAGGCTCGTTACCGCTTTGATGATTGCGTCGGTGTTTGTGTCGTCGAATGCCAGCTTCTCAACAAATGATCTATCGATTTTGATGCGGTCGACATCAAAGTCCGAGATGTATGACAGGGATGAATAGCCGGTTCCGAAATCATCCAATGCAACGCTGACGCCAATATTCCGCAATTGGCGGATCAGGTGTACGGTCAGTTCTGGATCGTCTGCCAATACGGATTCTGTGATCTCAATTTCCAACCGCCTTGGTGTCAGGCCGGATGAAGCCAGCGCTCCCAACATGGTTTGAATGAATCCCTTTGACTGGAATTGCCTGACAGACACGTTTACAGCGACAGTCCTGTCATCGTCCCAACTCGCGGCTTCAGCGCAGGCTTCACGCAAAACCCACTCACCAATCTCCTTGATGGCGCCAGTCTTTTCTGCAATCGGAATAAAATCGGCGGGTTGAATGGAACCAAGTTCCGGATGATCCCAACGCAGCAAGGCCTCCATGCCGTGAACCGGACTTTCATTTCCAAGTTGTTCATAATAGGAAACGATCGGCTGATACGCGATTGAGAATTGCCCTCTCGTTAAAGCTGATTTTAGTTCGTTCTCCAGTTTGCGAGCGGTCTGTTCCGCCTCATCCATGGATTTTTCAAACTTGTGGTAGGTTGATCGACCAGACGATTTTGCCTTGTACAGCGCAATGTCAGCTTTGTTCGCGAGTTCTGCAACATTCTGGCCGTCGGCAGGTGACAAGACATATCCTATGGACGCGCCGATTTTGATATCATGGTCATTAATTCGGAAAAATGACCCGATTGATCTGACAAGGGTTTCTGCAATAGCTTCGGCTGCAAGATCCAAGTCGTAATTGGCTCTGCGGCGATCATATGCACAAGCGATCGAAAATTCATCGCCACCTATACGGGCGATTGAGAATTCATTTTCACGCTTGAAGCCGGCTTCATTCACTGCTTTACGCATTCTCTCAGCTGCTCCGACCAGAACTTCATCACCCACGGCATGGCCGTATGTGTCGTTGACCATCTTGAAGTGATCCAGATCGACCAACATGAAAATGTAGGAGCGCTCGGCTTTCTGCCATTGGTTTAGCAACTCTCTTTGCGTTGTCCTGTTGACAAGGCCGGTTAGCGCATCGTGCCGCGCCAGATATTTGATATGGCGTTCAGCTTCCACCGCCTGGGTGGCGTCTGCACAGATTCCTCGGTAGCCCTTATACTCGCCATCCTCGTATAGTGGTTTTCCTCGAAGCATGATCCAACGGGTCTTGTTTTCGCGCACATCCTTTACACCCAGGGTCACATTGTTGATTTCTTGCCGCTCGGAAATTTGCTCCATTAGGCGATAGCGTGCATCTGTGCTTTCTTCAATTACAAGATCTTTGACCAGACTTGGCATTGTCTGGGTTTTGTGTTCATCGTGGTTGAATCCGAGCATGTCCATAATCGGCTCAGGAAGACGTTCGGTGTAACCTTCTGCATTGACTTCCCACAACCATTCACTCGATTGAGCTTCGTAGTCCTTGAGCAGCAGATCAATGACTTCGCTTTTCTCTTTGAGATTCTGAGACTTCAAAAATGACTTAAGGTCTGCTTTTGCGCGGTCTCTAACGCTTGCAATGAGACCAAATGTTGCGAGTACAGCAAAAATTGCGATTGTCTTGTCGGTCAGCAAACCAGACTTCAACCACGCTGAATAGGCGACGATTGCATGTATGGTGCCAGCGAGCAGCAACCAAGCGGTTGCGGCTTTGGGGACTCTGATGAGTGCGGCTGCGCCCGCAGATAGAATTCCTGCCATAATTGCTGTAATCAAACCACGTTCTCCGCCGCTCGATATCCCGTAAAAAACAATTACCGGGATGCACCATAACGCAGCCAGCAAGACGGAAGCTCTAATTAATTTGTTTATCGATTCCACCGACCCCGTTGGTACGTGCCCATTTCTCTTGTGGTAGGATTGCTTCATATACGTGGATATCGAAACCCCACAGACCAATAAACACCAGACCATTGCTATCGTATTATATATCGGTTCGTTCGAAAGCAGATTTAGCATCAGGATAATGGCAAATATCATATTGCCCAGCATTATCGGCCGTGTCTGGGAAATGGCTGATTCAACTTGCTGCTTTCGGAATTCGGCAGCATTCGCCGCACTCATTTTTTCTGAGTCGTGCTCCGTTGGAATCAGAAATTCCCAGATTTGGGAAGTAAGCTTTTTTACCTGTCGCAGCATTATGCGGTCCCTGTTGTTCAGGGAAGCTCGCACAGAATTGCTAAACTTCTGTAAATTCAATGAGAAGAGAAGGGCTAGAGACTATTCTATAGTGATAGTCAGTCCTCATTAATCAGAGATATTTACTTTTGAGCGCGTCGCTTGCTGCATTCATGTTTTTCTCCAGCTTGCCAGTATCATCCGAAGAAAATTGCGCGGCGATGTCTGCGACGATGTTGTTTTGAACCGCGTAGTTTGATTTTGCCTGTTTGAGGCCCTTTTCAGTCAGAAACAGTAGTTTCTTTCTGGCATCTTCAGGACTTGGCTCGCGGGTGATCATGTCCTGTCTCTCAAAATCGCTTACCATCGCACTGATACCGCTTTTTGCGGAAAAACAGCGATTGGCAAGTTCTTGCTGGCTTTGGCCGGGGCGAAGCAGGAGATTGATCAGGATTTCATGTTGCATCAGGTTCAAGCCAGCGGGTGAAATCTGTGCCGAAATCGCCTTTCCGCAGATGTTGTAAGCCCGCACGACTGCAAGCCATGCATTGGTTGCCTCATGGGGTGGCTCTAGCTCGGTGGGCAAAGCATGTTCTTTCAATTTGCTACATTCCTCTTGAATTCGTTCAATAATGAACTATATAGTTCACTAATGAACGATTTTAGACTAACCCGGCTTTACAGCGTGGGCAAGAGCGAGTGACAACAATGAACCTCTATTTGCGACTGTTTTGGACCCTTTTAAGGGTGAGATTTTTGAAACCGATTTCAATGGAAGACCCCTTTGAGCGCGAATTTCAGGTGCTTCCAAACGATCTGGATTTGAATGGGCATATGAATAATGGCCGTTATCTTACATTGCTGGATCTTATGATCATTGAGTTTTTTGCACGTACAGGTTTCCTGAAAGTGTTGATGAAACACGGCTGGAAGCCAATGTCCGGAGGGGCAGTGATCACCTATCGCAAAGGGTTGAAACCGTTTCAGAAGTACCGAATTCGCTACAGTCATGCCGCCAGCAATGAAGTATGGAATTTCATGCATTTCGAGTTTCTGACTATGGACGGGGAAATCTGTGCAGCCGGCTATATGAAGGGTGCAGCTGTCTCTAAACGTGGTCTGGTGCCCAATAATGTTTCATTCGCAAAAATGGGAATGGAAGTTGATTCTCGTCCATTGCCCAAAGCGGTTTCACACTGGCTGGCTTCCGAAGATGCCGTGATAGAAGAGTTTCGGAACGCATAACCCAAGCCTGATAATGGCTGATGTTGTAAACCCTAACTAACCTGCCTGTCTTGCTTGAGATTGGGCCTTAGCCAGCCAATGCATCACTCTTTCGGACAATGCATCTGGAGCGACGGGCTTGGTGAGATAATCATCCATGCCAGATTCATAACATTTGTCCTGATCGCCGACCAAAGCGTGCGCTGTGACGCCCACAATCGGTATTCTCTGGTTTGTGCCGGCCTCGAGATCGCGAATGGCCATGGTTGCCTCGTGGCCATTCATCTCAGGCATCGAAACATCCATAATTATCATGGATGGTGAGTGGTTTTTGTAAAACTCTACGCCTTCAGCGCCATTGACCACCATTTCAAAACTGATGTCCAGGCTTTCGAGAACCTGCGAGAAAACCAGACGGTTTACTTCATTGTCTTCACAAACGAGAACGTCAACGGTCTCGGACGTTTCGTCTTGATCGGTATCCTTGTTATCTTCAGTGAGTTTTTGTGCGCTCTCAGGTTCAGACACTTCACGATCCAAGTCGGATTGGACAGTGTCAGGATTTTCAGAAGCTGGTACAGGTTCTGCTTCTATTTCTGCCTTGGCACGGTCATCCTGAATCACCTCAATGATGGTTTCCAGCAACAAAGATGAGCGAGCAGGCTTCACCAAATGCCCCTGTATGCCGAGCGACGAAAATGTTCTTCTGTCGTCAGTCTCGGTTACCGACGTGAGCATGATGATTGGGACATTTTTAAAACGGCCATCCGCATTTATCAGGTTTACGACGTCAACACCGTTCATCTTTGGCATGTGATAATCCAGAACGATGCAGTCTATGCTTAAACCCTGGCCAGACGCAGCATCAAGGAAGGGAATTACTTCTTCGCCGGAGCTCAGTCCAACACTCTCAAAGTTCCATGAGAGCATCTGCTCTGCCAAAATGGCGCGGTTGATCTGGTTGTCATCAACAACCAGAATTTTTGAACCTGTCACATCAAGCGGCATGTTATTTTTCTGTGAGTCAGCATGCTCCTCCAGCTCAATTTCGAACCAGAAGGTCGACCCCTCTCCGAGTTTGCTTTTCACACCAATCTCACCATTCATAAGCGAGACAAGAGAGTTTGAAATGGACAATCCAAGTCCTGTACCCTCGTGATTGCGTGAGGAAGAAGAATCCACCTGGGAGAATTTTTCAAACACACGCTCCAGATGCTCTTCGGGAATTCCAACGCCCGTGTCTTCCACTTCAAATCTCAGGCGCGCTTGAAGTGAGTCTGTATTCTTGACTTCTTTCACATTTACATAGACGTGACCTGCTTCTGTAAACTTGACTGCATTACCGATAATATTTGTAACAATCTGACGGATGCGACCAACATCTCCCACGAAGGTTGATGGCAGGTTTGGATCAACACGAACAATAAGTTCCAGATCCTTTTCGGCAACTTTGCTTGAAACAAGTGTTGCAACATCCTCTATCGCTTCTGCCAAACGGAATGGCGAGGGATCGAGTTCGAGCTGGCCCGCGTCGAGTTTTGAGAAGTCAAGAATGTCGTTAATGATCGTGAGAAGAGAATTGCCTGACTTGACGATCACATCGGTAAACATCTTTTGCTTTGGGTTAAGCTCGGTTGTTGCCAGCAACTCTGCCATACCCATGACACCATTCATGGGTGTGCGGATTTCGTGGCTCATATTGGCCAAAAATTCGGATTTTGCCCGATCCGCGTTTTCAGCGGCCTTCTTCTCCTCAAGTGTCATCTGGTGATTGGTGACGTCGATGATATACCCGACAAGGTGGGTGATTTCCCCTTGCTCGTTTTTGATCGGTTGAGTGTATTCGGAAACGTGCTTTACCTCAGAGTGTCTGTCCACAATGCGGTAAATCATGTTGATATTGTCTTGGCCGCCAGCTGCTTTCCACGCATCTTCTTCAGCATTGACGCGTTCCAAATCATCCGCGTGGATGAGATCTGCGTAGTTCTTTTCTCCGGCCAGAAACTCGGCGTCACTCCAGCCCGTGAGGGTTTCAATGTTGCTTGTTACTTTCACAACAGGCCATTCACCAGTGATGTTTTCCCACACAAACATGCTCACAGGCCCACTGTTGAAAACCTCGTCCCAAATATCGTTGCCAATTTCCATTGATGCCCCACTCAAGAATTTCTAATCACTAACCCAAAGCCAACATTTCTAAGATATTCTGAATAGACTAAAGGATTGGTTAACTAAAACCGGATCCTCGCCAATCTTGATCGTTGTCCATGTGCCAGCGGGTTAAAGTGTTTTGCCACGTAGTACCTCGCAATAAATGGGTGTTGGGGGAGTAATGCCTTGCCATTGTCACAAACCCGCGCCATGTGTTTGGTAATTGATTCTTTGCGGAGGCTACTCATGAAAAACCTTTTCACCACATTCCTGAGCGGAATTTTTCTCCTTGCCGCGACACTATTTGTACAGGCTCAGGATGGCTGGATTATCAAGGATAGTGCAAATTCAGTAAAAGTGACTGCTGATAAGCTTGTCGCGATCATCGAAGCAGCCCCGCCCAAACTTTTCGCACGGGTTGAACATCATCGTGGGGCGGAGAAAGCCGGTTTGGAATTGGGGGAAGCGACCATGATCATGTTTGGCGCGCCGCCAATCGGCACCCCAATCATGCAGCAGAACATCAAGGCTGGACTTGATCTGCCGGTCCGAGTGCTAATCTGGGATGATGCAGGACAAACCAAGATCGGATATCTTGATCCGCAGGCACTCAAGGCGCGTTATGGCATTGAGGGTGCTGATGAAGCTTTCAAGAAAATGGCCGGGGCAGTTGGCAAATTCACAGATGGTGCTGCAGCGGCTGAATAATCCCGCAACAAATGCCTGCACTGCTTTATCATCGCCCGTTCAACTGTTCATTGGCCGTCCTGATTGGGGCGGCTGAAGCTGGCGTGGAAATCAATACGGATTTGGTAGTGGACACCAAATCCAAGGCATTGGAGTCGGGCGGATCGTTGATGGCGATCAATCCGCTTGGACAGGTTTCTACCATGCAACTTGAAAATGGTGAGTTGCTAACGGAAACGTCGGCATGTCTGATCTGGGTTCAAAGTCAGTCGACTACGTCCTTTCATGTGTCCCATGACGATCCACGATATTTTCAAATGCTTCGATGGCTTGGATTTGTTGCCACAGAACTTCACAAGCAGGCCCTTCGGATCATTTACTATTCAGAGGCAACCGATAAGGTAAAGGACAATTTTCGCTCACTGGTTCCTGCAAGGCTGGCATTGCTGGATAACCATCTTGAAAGCCGCGACTATATGCTGGGTCAGGATTTCACGGCAGCTGATGCCTATCTAACCTGGTTTTTGCTGCACGCTGAGCGGGCTAAGGTTTGGTATCCTGGTTATGCCAATCTGGAAGCCTACCGGGACCGTGTCATGGCGCGTCCTGTTGTTGCCAGGGTGATCGACGCTGACCGTGCCGCCATGGCCCAGTGAACAATTGCTTCCATCAATTGAATGACCTAACGTCCCGGCGTTACATGAGAATTGATCACGGTTGGTCGGATGTCCTGGGAAAAAGAGCTTGAAGAACTGCGTCGTCGCGAGGCGATTGCGGAGGAAATGGGTGGCGCTGAGAAAGTTGCCCGACAAAAATCCCGTGGCAAACTGACTGCCCGTGAGCGCCTAAGCGCGTTGCTTGACGAGGGTTCGTTTCGTGAAATCGGAAAGATTGCCGGTAAGGGTAAATATGACAATCAGGGCGATCTGGAGCATGTGAGTCCATCCAATTTTGTCTTTGGGCGCGGGCGCATCAATGCCCAGCCTGTTGTTTCGACAGCGGATGATTTCACGGTTCGTGGTGGTGCGGCTGATGCTGCCATTTATCGCAAATTTGTGCAGGCCGAACAGATGGCTTCCAGCCTGAAGATGCCGTTGATCCGCATGGTTGATGGAACCGGCGGTGGTGGCTCGGTCAAGATGCTGGAAGACATGGGGTTTACCTATGTGCCCTTCGTTCCCGGCTGGGATCATGTGGTCGAGAACCTTGAAACTGTGCCTGTGGTATCCCTCGCGCTTGGACCTGCAGCGGGGCTTGGTGCTGCGCGCGTTGTTGCAAGCCATTATTCGATCATGGTGCGGGGTATCTCGCAGCTATTTACCGCAGGACCAAAGGTTGCCGCTGCCATTGGCGAAGATCTGTTGGATAATGAAGCTCTGGGTGGTGCAGATATTCACACTCGAAACGGAGTGGTTGATGACGAAGCTGCCAGCGAGGAAGAAGCATTTGCGATGGCGCGCCGGTTTCTCTCCTATTTGCCTTCTCACGTAGGGGGTGAAATGGAGCAAAGGCCGGTTCATGATCCTGTGGAGCGGCGGGAAGAGTTTCTACTATCTGCGGTGCCGAGGGAGAAAACTCAGGCCTATAACATGCGCCGAATTGTCGAAGGTATTGCGGATCAAGGTTCTGTTTTTGAGATGGGAAGACGTTGGGGACGCTCAGTCATTACGGCATTTGTTCGCTTTGACGGGTGGCCAGTTGCGTTGATGGCATCCGATCCAACTTTCCTGGGTGGTTCCTGGACGGCAGATGCTTCAGAAAAGGCAAAGCGTTTCGTGGAGCTGGCAGAGCGGTTCAAACTGCCGGTGGTTCATCTGGTGGATAATCCCGGTTTCATGATTGGGTTGGAAGCTGAAAAGGCTGCCACCATCCGCCGTGGTGTCGAAGCAATGAACGGTATCTACAAGGCAACGGTCCCTTGGGCCAGCGTCATCATCCGTAAAGCCTATGGGGTCGCTGGTGCGGCGATGTCGGATCATTCGAAGTTTCAATACCGTTTTGCCTGGCCTTCGGGAGATTGGGGCTCTCTCCCCATTGATGGTGGTGTGGAAGTTGCCTACAAGGCAGAGCTTGAAACTGCAGAAGATCCTAAAAAGGCACTCGACCAGATCAAATCGCGTCTTTCTAAGGTGACATCCCCGTTCAGAACTGCAGAGCAATTTCTGATCGAGGATATTATTGATCCAAGGGATACGCGCATCCTACTCTGTGAGTTTGCAACACTCGCATACCGGTAGTATTGGCGTCATTACGTTCAAGTCGATGAGCTGAATCCGTTGCTGGATTGATGGAGCTATGCATTCAGAATGCAACCACTGACGATATTTTAACAAGATTGGCCAGTGTGTGAATATTTCCAGAACACTAAATCAAACAACAAAATCTGTTATTTTCAATTTATCTAGTATTATTGAAACTATTTTATAATTTTCAAAAATTGTGGGTGTTTATTATGCATATTGCAGCTATTATTCTGGGAGCCTTAGGGTCCGTTTTTTACTATATCTATGTTATCCGCCAAACGGGTGAGGCAGCTTCAAAAGCAGTGGATGCAGCGCAGAGTTTTCGCGGGAAAATGCGACGTAACGCGTTTCGGAAAAAGGCGGAGGGTTCGGTCTTAACGGCTGTAGATGACCCGGCTACTGCTGCAGCGGTGATGTTGTGTTGCGTAGCACTCTCGAAAGGGTTCATAACCGACAATACGCGAACCGCGTTGGTCAATCAGGTGCGCCGGGAAATGCAGATGCCGGATGCGCCGGAGATCGTTGATTTTGCGATTTGGATCGCAAAACAGGTTGCAGATCCGGCCGATGTAATCCGTACTTACAAAGGGTTGTGGACCGCGAATCTTGCTTCTGAACATTTGGCTCGCTTTATCGAAATGGCGCGGGAAATTGCTGACCTCAATGGCTCTGCTACCGCGGAGCAGAATGCGATTATCGGTAAACTTCAAAATCAACTCCTGAAATGAGCGACAGAAGCTAATCACAAGCTATCAGCGTGTTATGATCTCCGGTCCCATGAGCTGGGTTGGGAGCCAGGTTGAAATAACGGGAACATAGGTCACCAGGATCAGGAACACAAACATGATTGACACCCAGGGGAGCGCTGCTTTCACAACATCGGTGACCGACATTCGCGCAACCCCGGCGGTGACAAACAAGTTGAGCCCCACCGGTGGCGTGATCATGCCGATTTCCATGTTGACCACCATGATGATGCCGAGGTGAATGGGGTCGATCCCTAGTTCAATGGCAATCGGGAACACCAGGGGTGCGACAATGATCAGCAATCCTGACGGCTCCATGAACTGGCCGCCGATCAACAGGATGATGTTGACCACGATCAGGAACATGATCGGCCCGAAACCAGCTGCCAGCATGGCTTCCGTGATTACCTGGGGAATCCGCTCTTCGGTCAGCACGTGCTTCAGGATCAAAGCGTTCGCGATGATGAACAGGAGCATTATGGTAAGCTTGCCTGCTTCAAAGAGTGTCTTGCGTGTATCTTCGTGGAACCATGCGCTGATGATTGCCGAGGGTTTTTGGATGATGCTCAAATTGGCTTGACCTTCGACGGTCTTGAGCGGGCCCATGTCGCGGTACACGAAGTTTGCAATGAAAAATGCGTACATCGCAGCGACCGCAGCTGCTTCGGTTGGGGTGAATACACCGCCGTAAATTCCGCCGAGAATGATGATGATGAGGAATAGCCCCCAAAATGCTTCCTTGCCTGCTGACAGAATTTCACGAATGCCAGCGAAAGGTTGAGACGGCAGGCCCTTTATCTTTGCATAGACATAAATGCCCAACATCAACATGAATCCTGCCAGCAGGCCTGGAAAGACGCCAGCAAGGAACATGCGGCCAACGGAAACATCTGTTGCTGCCGCATAGACCACCATCACGATGGAAGGTGGAATGAGAATGCCCAATGTGCCTGCATTACAGATGACGCCCGCTGCAAATTCTTTGGTGTATCCAACTTGGCGCATTCCGGCGATGACGATGGAACCAATCGCCACAACCGTTGCAGGGGAAGAACCGGATAGGGCTGCAAACATCATGCAGGCGAAAACCGATGCGATTGCGAGGCCGCCGGAGAAATGTCCTACACAGGCAATGGCGAAGCGGATGATCCGTCGCGCCACGCCGCCGGTTGACATGAAGCTGGACGCAAGGATGAAAAAAGGGATCGCCAGAAGCGTGTAATGCCCGTCAAAGGCTGAGAATAAAGTCTGCGCAATTGAAGCCAGCGATCCATCAGAATAGATCAGCAGAAAGATCATGCTTGAAAGGCCAAGGGAAATAGCAATAGGCACACCGATCAGCATTAATCCGATGACAAGACCAAAGAGGAGAATGATTTCCATTATTTTGCCTCCCCGTCCCCGGCAATTGCTTCTTCCAGCATTTCCTCGGCCTCATGACCTGCAATCAGGAGATCCTGTTCGCCTTTGAAAATTCGTAAGCTGGCCTGAAGCACCCGAAACAACAAAAGGCCCATGCCCAGGGGAAGCGCAAAATAGGGGATGAAACGCGGCAATTTTTCATAACGTTCGCCATAATTGAACGTTTCGCTGAGCCAGGCATTGATCAGGGGAACCGGCACATCATCAGTTTCGTAGAAAGACTGATCCCTCCATCGATATTCGATTTCAGCAAGGCCAAGTGGCGACGCAATCAGATCGTTGTAAAGGACCGGCAGAGGTCTAACGCCAGCGAATGGTCCCCAATAATTCCACGCACCGATAAACAGGAGCACGGCAAATGAAAGGCAAGCAATGCAAGCGAGTAATGTGAAAATACGCTTCAATCCTGCAGGAACAGAATTTACCAGTACATCGACACCAATATGGAAGGACTTCTTCACACCGTAAGAACATCCGATCAAGACCAGCCATGCGAACAGGAAGACCGTGACTTCCAAACCCCAGAGGATGTTTGAATTGAATATGTATCGTGCAACCACATTGGCGAATGTGATTACCGTCATCAGCCCAAGTGTTACTGCAATGAAGGTTTCTTCGATCGTATCAGTGAATAATGTGGGTTTTGAAGTCATGGAAATAACCAGCGTGTTTGGCGCATGCGGAAATCCGTGCGCTGACAAGATTTCCCCGGCTCGTGGCCGGGGAAAGTAGAGTGTGTTGTTTAGTTTAGGGCTTGAGCAGCGTCGATAAGCTCTTTACCGACATCGCCTTCAAACTTTGCCCAAACAGGCTTCAGCGCGTCCACCCACGCCTGACGTTGCTCAGGTGTGAGCGTGCGAATGGTGCCGCCTGACTCAACAATTTTGGCCTTGTTGTCCTGATTGACGGCAAAGGCTTCCTTGTTGCGGGTCTCGGTAACTTCCTTGAGGATAGTCGCCAGTTGATCGCGAACATCTGCATTGAGGCCGTTCCACCACTCGTCGGAAGTCACAACCAGATAGTCGATGATGCCGTGGTTTGTTTCTGTCACGCCATCCTGAACTTCAAAGAACTTCTTACCGTAAATGTTGGACCAGGTGTTTTCCTGGCCATCGATAACCTTGGTCTGAAGGCCTCCATATACTTCTTTAAATGACATTTTCTGAGGCGAAGCGCCAAGTTGTTCAAACTGTGCTACAAGCACATCAGAAGCCTGAACGCGGAATTTCAGGCCTTTTGCATCTTCTGGTGACACCAGTGGAACCGACGCTGACATTTGCTTCATGCCATTGTGCCAGAAAGCAAGGCCTTTCAGTCCGCGGCGAACCATGGAATCTTTAAGAGATTGACCGGCTTCAGAGCTCTGGAAAGCATCAACCGCTTCAATGTTTGCAAACATGAATGGCAGGTCGAAGATCCGGAACTTCTTGGTGAATTTCTCAAACTTGGAAAGGGATGGCGCTGCCAATTGCACATCGCCATTGAGCAATGCCTCGAGAACCTTGTTGTCATCATAGAGGGTTGAGTTCGGGAAAACCTCCATGCAGGCTTTACCGTTCATCTCTTCATTCACACGTTTTTCAAGCAGGGATGCAGCAATGCCTTTTGGATGCTTGTCGGTATTCGTCACATGACTGAACTTGATAACCGTTTCGCCTGGATCACATGCTGCCAGAGCTGCTGCTGAACTTGCCATGACAAAAGCGGATGCGATTGCCAGTTTTTTCAAAATTTTCATTGTTTACTCCTCCAATATCCCGACACGGGATTATTCTCATGATAACTCTGTCAGAACAAAGCTCAAGTTTGGCAATAAAACGGCAAGTATTTGCCGATGGGCCTCAATCACGAAAATGGAATGTCAAAAATTGACGTTGCGTCAGATTTTTCGTTATGCTTAATGAATTCCTAATAAAGTTGTGCCATAATTTCGGCAATAATGATTTATAGTGCTCTCAAGATGAAAAGGGGCTTCGTCGTGCGAACAACACCAATTATTGCAGTACTTGCTGCTTCAGTCGCTTTGGCTGCGTGTACGCGGTCAAATGATGCTTTGCGCGTTAACACGCAGGCGCCACCGCAGCCCTTGCCTTCATCCCCTTCTGGTACTGTTGAAACGGCTGAACTGCAGCCAACACAAAATGACCCGTTGGCTGTTGAAAACCAGCCAGGTGTTGCTGAAGCGCCACTGGCACCCGGCGTTGAATCGCCGATTGGCACGGATCCCAATCAGGTTGCATCACTTGATCCCGGCGCTGAAGCAAAACCAATCAGTCATGAAACCATGACCGGTGCATGGACAGTGGGCACTGATAATCCGGAATGTCGTGTGTTCCTGTCTTTCACACAATGGTCGGGCGGTTATCGTGCAGGAACTCGTCGCTGCAATGCTCCAGAGCTAGCGAGTGTCTCCGCCTGGGATATCAAGAACAACAGGGTGGTTCTGGTTGATAGCAACGGCACGCAGATTGCGAGCCTCGCGTCTGCGGGTAGTGAGCGGTACGCCGGCACAACATCTGGTGGAAATTCGATCTCATTTACGCGTTAAGCGTTTTACCCAACAGGCTTTTATGTAAACTGGCCCGATGGATGATCAAAGCCCGGTCAATTTGCACAATACTGTAGAGAGCGCCTATGAAGCGCTTGTCTCTACCGGTCAGATTGAATCTGATCCTTCTCAACGGGAATTGGTAGGTCTCCTGGATAGTGTTGCTCAGCGGTTGGTAACCAAACGCTTGTCGCGAAAGTCGAGCGCATTGGGCTGGTTGTTCGGCAAACAGGAAAAAGCTGCTGAACCTCTCAAAGGCTTGTATATCTGGGGGAGCGTCGGGCGCGGCAAATCCATGCTGATGGATATGTTCTTTGATGCATTGCCCCACAAGCGCAAACGCAGGGCCCATTTTAATGATTTCATGCAGGATGCGCAGGAGCGCATTCATGCGCATCGCCAAGCGTTTAAGGATGGCAAAGCCAGTGAAGAAGACCCCATTCCCGTTGTTGCAAGAGCTATGGCTGAAGATACGGGGGTTCTTTGTTTCGACGAGTTTACAGTCACTGATATTGCCGATGCGATGATCCTGGGCCGTTTGTTTGAAACGCTTTTCGATGAAGGGGTCACGATCGTCGCGACTTCCAATGTCGAACCGCAGAATCTTTACCGTGATGGCTTGAACCGAAAGATTTTTCTGCCGTTCATTGATTTGCTGCTGGCAAATGTGGATGTGTTTGAACTGGGTTCAAGGACAGATTACCGGCTCGAAAAGCTCAACCGTGCGCCGGTTTATTTGACCCCAGTAACGGATGATAATCGTAAGATATTTGATGAAACATGGGTTGATTTGGCCGGAACAGAAAAAGGCGCACCTGAGGCGCTTGAATTGCGGGGACGTGAGTTTGTGGTCCCGATGACAGGAAATAACGCAGCCCGTTTGACGTTTGATGCCCTGTGCAAGACTGCGCGAAGTGCAGAAGACTATCTTGCGCTCGCGCGGCGCTTTCATACGGTCTTCATCGAGGATATCCCGATTATGGACCGGCAAGATCAAAATGCTGCGAAGCGCTTTATTCTTCTTATCGATACGCTTTATGACAATAATATTCGTATTGTAGCTCTTGCCGAGACGGAGCCCGATGGCCTTTACGTCGCCAAAAGTGGGACTGAGTCCTTTGAATTTGCGCGCACATCTTCACGCCTGATTGAAATGCAGTCCGTGGATTATATCGCTGGGTATCAGCAATAAATATAACTTTTACGTAAACGTAATACGTACCTTAGATGCTGAAATCATTGATTATTTTATATTGAGTTGCATTTATTTTCGCAATTGCTAAAAACAATCATAGGCAACCCGAGACTGCGGGCAATATACTAAAAATGACGTTAACGTAAAGGTAAATAACATGGCGCGTAAGAAGATCGCTTTGATCGGCTCAGGCATGATCGGCGGAACATTGGCACATCTGGCTGCAATGAAGGAACTGGGTGATATTGTTCTGTTTGATATCGCAGAAGGCATGCCGGAAGGTAAGGCTCTCGATATCGCTGAATCATCACCGGTTGACGGGTTTGACTCCAAAATGAGCGGCACTCAAAGCTATGAGGCGATCAAGGATGCGGACGTCTGTATCATTACCGCAGGTGTGGCACGTAAACCAGGAATGAGCCGTGATGATCTTCTCGGGATCAACCTGAAAGTGATGGAGCAGGTTGGTGCCGGCATCAAGAAATACGCGCCAAATGCCTTCGTCATCTGTATCACCAACCCTCTTGATGCGATGGTATGGGCGCTGCAGAAATTCTCCGGCCTGCCGAAAAACAAAGTCGTCGGTATGGCGGGTGTTCTGGACTCTTCCCGTTTCCGTCACTTCCTGGCAGATGAGTTTGATGTTTCCGTTGAAGACGTAACAGCATTTGTTCTCGGTGGCCATGGTGATACCATGGTTCCGTTGACACGTTATTCCACTGTCGCAGGCATTCCGCTGACTGACTTGGTAAAAATGGGTTGGATCACCAAGGAGCGCCTGGAAGAGATTGTGGATCGTACCCGTAAAGGTGGCGGTGAGATTGTTGCGCTTCTCAAAACAGGTTCTGCTTACTATGCACCAGCTGCTTCAGCAATCGTCATGGCGGAAAGTTATCTGAAAGACAAAAAGCGTGTGCTTCCATGTGCTGCCGCGCTTAAGGGCGAATATGGTGTGAAAGACATGTATGTGGGCGTGCCCGTTATTATTGGCGCTGATGGTGTCGAGCGTGTGATTGAGATCGATCTCAACAGCCGCGAACAGAAAATGTTCGATAAATCGGTGGGCGCGGTTGCCGAGCTTTGCGAAGCATGTTCCGAGATTGCACCAAATTTGAAGTAACAAAATCGGGCGGCTCAGGCCGCCCTTTTTACAAAATGCTTGACGAAAAAATGAGGGGCCGGGAGCGGTAGCTTAATGTCAGAACAGAGCCAGAATGAAGAGTTCGCAAACACATCGTTTCTTTATGGCGGCAATGCCGGATACATCGAAGAAATGTATGCCCAGTATCAGGAGAACCCGAATTCGGTAAGCGCTGATTGGCAATCCTATTTTTCTCAATTGCAGGACAATGCCCAGGACGTTGCGAAGAATGCTGAGGGTGCTTCCTGGAAAAAGAGTCATTGGCCGATCCAGGCCAATGGTGAGCTGGTGTCTGCACTGGATGGAGATTGGTCATCCGTCGAAGCTCATGTTGAAGAGAAAATCAAGGCAAAGGCGAAATCTGATGGTGTCGAGCTGAGTGGCGAGCACGTACAGCGCGCCACAAAAGATTCGGTTTCCGCCATCATGATGATCCGTGCTTATCGTATGCGCGGCCATTTGCATGCAGATCTCGATCCGCTCAAGATTGCCGGTAAACAGGAAGCCTATGACGAACTTCATCCCCGTAATTACGGTTTCACCGAAGCCGACTACGACCGCAAAATTTTCATCGATTTCATGTTGGGTCTTGAGTTCGCCACCATTCCGGAAATGTTGGATGTTCTGCAGCGAACCTATTGTTCGACCATCGGCATTGAGTTCATGCATATATCCAATCCTCAAGAAAAAGGCTGGTTGCAAGAGCGTATTGAAGGGCCGGACAAGGGCGTTGCCTTTACTGCAGAGGGCAAGAAAGCGATCCTCCGCAAGCTCATTGAGGCGGAAGGTTTTGAGCAATATATCGATATCAAATACAAAGGTACGAAGCGTTTTGGTCTGGATGGCGGCGAAGCGCTGGTTCCTGCGCTCGAACAGATTATCAAACGCGGCGGCCAGATGGGCCTTAAGGAAATCATCCTTGGCATGGCACACCGTGGCCGATTGAATGTTCTTGCCAATGTGATGGGCAAGCCGCATCGCGCGATTTTTCACGAGTTCAAGGGCGGCTCTTTCAAGCCTGAGGATGTGGAAGGTTCTGGTGATGTGAAATACCATCTGGGCGCATCTTCCGACCGAGAGTTTGATGGTAATGAAGTTCACCTATCGCTGACCGCCAATCCGTCACATCTTGAGATCGTGAACCCGGTTGTGCTTGGCAAGGCACGGGCGAAACAGGACAAGTTTGAACCAAAGAACGAGCGTGGCTCCCGCCCTCGCGACACCGTTATGCCGCTCCTGCTTCATGGCGATGCAGCGTTTGCAGGCCAGGGGGTTGTAGCTGAGTGTTTCGGTCTATCTGGACTGAAGGGTCACCGGACGGGTGGCTCGATCCACTTTATCATCAATAACCAAATCGGCTTTACGACCAATCCGCGTTTCTCGCGCTCGTCGCCTTATCCGTCAGATGTGGCGAAGATGATTGAGGCGCCGATTTTCCATGTGAATGGGGATGATCCCGAAGCGGTGACGTTTGCTGCTAAAATTGCGACTGAGTATCGCCAATTGTTCCACAAACCGGTTGTCATCGACATGTTCTGTTATCGGCGCTTCGGTCACAATGAGGGTGATGAGCCTGCATTTACGCAGCCACTGATGTACAAGAATATCCGCGCTCATCCGACGACAGCCAAAATATATAGCGACAAACTGATTGCCGAGGGGCTGATTACCGCTGAAGAATATCAGGCGATGCGTGATGACTGGCGCACCTATCTTGAAGATGAGTTTGAGGCAGGACAGGCATATAAACCCAACAAGGCCGATTGGCTGGATGGTGCATGGTCCGGGCTAACCGTTGCCAGTAACGAGGATGAAATCCGTCGCGGTCAAACCGGTGTTTCGAAAAAAGAACTTGTCGAAATCGGTAGGAAGATCACTCAGGTTCCGGAGGATTTCAAGGTTCACAAAACCATTCAGCGTCTGATGGATAATCGCCTCAAAATGGTTGAGTCCGGTGAAGGCATTGACTGGGGTATGGGTGAAGCGCTTGCGTTCGGTTCCCTCGTGACCCAGGATCATTGCGTACGCTTGTCGGGACAGGACTGTGAGCGCGGTACGTTCTCGCAACGCCACTCCGTGCTCTATGATCAGGAAACGGAAGCCCGCTACACGCCTTTGAACAATATCAAGGACGGGCAGGAAGAGTATGACGTGATCAACTCCATGCTGTCTGAAGAAGCGGTGCTTGGCTACGAGTACGGCTATTCGCTAACCCGCCCGAACGCGGTCACGATTTGGGAAGGCCAGTTCGGTGACTTCGTCAACGGTGCACAGGTGGTTATCGACCAATTCATTTCATCCGGTGAGCGCAAGTGGCTTAGAATGAGTGGTCTCGTGATGCTCCTGCCGCATGGCTACGAGGGACAGGGCCCAGAGCATTCTTCAGCCCGGCTGGAGCGGTTCCTTCAGCTATGCGCCGAAGACAACATGCAGGTCGCGAACTGCACGACGCCTGCGAACTATTTCCACATCTTGCGCCGTCAGATTCGCCGCGATTTCCGCAAGCCATTGGTTTTGAT
>JAAUYH010089646.1_pt1 | contig 23152 bp, 15 predicted proteins | sample 7278061 | NCBI WGS metagenome assembly JAAUYH01 (sample SAMN14350203, study PRJNA611818) | marine sediment metagenome | isolation source: surface marine sediment (0.6m) | place: French Polynesia: Moorea | collected 2018-08 | reverse complement strand
TAGAAATTATAGTCGACTGACTCGTAGAAAACCGGCAGTTTTTCGCCATGAATTATTTTTCTATTTCGACAATATATAGACGATACTAATAACCCAGATAGCCTCGTTCACCGAATATATCGTCGAGGCCTTGGAATGATATAGCTAGAATCCATGATATAGTCAGGATAGACGGTCAACAACACATTGCAGTTGAAAATCGATGACACAGCTCAAAAGATCTCAGAAAACGCACTATTTCGAAAGGTCCGGCTCAGTACAAAGAAAGATTGGCATAGATGCGCGATTGGTAACTTCATGGACGAAAGTACGTTCGACAATATTCGAAGAAATTAGGAACTACATCAGATGTGAAACATCAATTCTCAGCACACTCACTGTTGCATGGCAACGGATAGTGAAACCAAGTATGGTAATTTTTGAAGTGCCCGAGTGCAGGTGATTCGGTTGCATTTGACTCTGAACTGGGAGTGTGTGGTGGACTTCAACTGTTATAAATTGATGTATGCAAGGAATAGAAACTCAAACGCGGCAGAAATCACTTGTGCTTGATAATCGATCTTATTTTCTTCAAGTACGTAATTTTATATTTCTCGTTCTTCCACGACTTTACACTCGAGAAGCATCAAGCTACCATCGGGGCTAACGACTTCAAAGAGTTGTTATTCGAGAGAAACCGAAGAGTGGTGGCGCATACTAGTGTATCGGTGACCGATTAGTTCGCAGCCTAACTAGTTTATATACTGCTAGATAGCTACTATACGAATAGCGTAGTGTTCTGTCAGCTGATGATCTAGAGGTGAAATATAACGATCTTCTACTAAGAGTTACTTAAGTTCCGGCGGTATTTATACTCGCGATCATCTGTTGTCGATAATTTGCTAAGGTCATTAGGCTACGCCCATGTTCCAGTCGTTCCTGCAAGTAATGCGTGGTGTATTCAAAATACAGTGGCCCGGTTCAAATCGTTAATGTAGGGGAAGTTAATTCGGTTCATTACGCTGGATTGTCAAGATCCTGAATGCAAGCATTCAAAAAAAGCAAATTCCGTCTTAACAAAATCTCCACTGTCTTCCATCTAAGTAATTATCCGAAGCCGAATATTTATTGTCGCAGCCTCACTGTTTAAACTAAATTTTTAGTTTAAAAAACGCATTGTCAATACCGTGTACCGTCAAATATTTCTTGACAAATTATGGAACTTTAAGTGTTGTTTTTACAAAAAAATCGATGAGAGAATAAAAATTATTTTTCGTAGCATAGTCTAGGTTATGTGATCCAAAGTCAAGAATACAATGGCTGAGTTGATGCATGATGAAATTCATTATATTTAGTCACATAATTATTGTAATTGTTTCCACGAGCCGCAATTAAATATACAGAGTGTTCAGAAAAAGACAATATTTAAATCGCTCAATTTTTAGGGTTTTGATAGTTATTATACCTACAGTACATCTTAAAAAAATTGAAATCAAAACAGATCTGAATTTTTAGATAACATAATACGGCTTCAGCGAATGCCACAAACAGTGATGCAAATGAAAAAGAAACTGGAACTATTTTAGTCTACTTCTAGTGTTAGGCCTAGTCTTTGGTTGATTAAACACGTTAAGGATGAATCAAGAAATACTGAATTGTTGTATCAGAAACATCGTGCGAAATTCAAAACATTCCCCGCTTAAAATCAGCGAATAACTATGTGGTTGTTTTCTAAACCAAAAAATTGCCTTTACTGTTCATCAATAACTCAAAATTCAATTTGCATGTCACGAAAAGGAATCCGTAACCCAAAATTTGGCAAAATGATTCAAATGGTGATGAAATTAATCGGTTACTACCATTTTCCCCGATGAACGCATTTTTTTGTTCGCCGATTCTTTAAACAAACAAAACGTATGAATTTATTGTAAAAAGGATTCCAGAGGAGAATAATTCTGTCTTTATTAATATCCTGAGTGGTATGGAACGGTGTGCTTCATCAAAATAGCAGATTATAGGCCCGTATTTCTTTTAAAACGAGAATGTCACGGGAGAATGCTACAAATATACAGATTCATTATGCATTCCCACGATTCAATAATTTCAGAGAAGATTATATTTTTCTGCAATATGGTCTTCTCCATGTTTCGAATTGAGTGTGAGCATATTTGAAAAAACGAATAATTGGATTGCCATGAGTGACCATGATTCGTGTCCTCCACATTCGCCAGAGTTAACTCCTTGCGGCTTGTTCATATAGGGTCGTATTGAATCTGACATGTATTCTGCCCAGTAGATTCACTACAAAACTTCACGTGCTGAATAAGATAAGAAATTCGAAAGATGATTCCTGAAACTCTAGAGAATACATTGGAAAAGAAATAATTGAAACTTTCCTAAATTAAAACAGTATAAGGAAGCCAAATAGAAAACGTATTACATTAAACAATAAATTTTTACAGTAATTTCATATAATAATCTGTAGTTCGGTTGCTCTCGAAATATTGAGAAGCTGAACGATTTATAGCGATATTTTTTGTCTGAAAGCCTGTATAATTGATAATGAATGAATCTAGACTATTTTTTGCACTTTGCAAGTAGGTAACTAACGTCTGTCAAACGGTTTTTAATATTCGTAGATGCATAAATTTCAAATCGCAAAATGAATAACACGATAAGAGCAATCAGAATTTTTTGGGTCTGGGGGTTGACTAATAATAAAGGGAGAACATTGGTAGGATTCTTCGATATTCAACCTTGATTAATTCAGAATAACAAATAAACAGTTATTCGAGCTTTCTCATATTAATTTCACAAATTTATCAAGTAGTAGATCATTCACAGAAAAAATTCTTTATAACCTACGGAAATGTAGTAGAAAGAGCTGCCTTGCCAAAATGTATACTCGGCAGAAAAGATTGAGTTTGCTTTGTTAGATCTTACCTTAAATCAACAATATCGATATGATATTTCAAAAATTGAAAGATAAGACTGCTTCTCGATATTTATTCCGCTTCAATCCAACACTATGCTTTACATCAGAAGGATGAAAATCGGTAGACCTGATGGATATTTTCTTGGGAGCGTAAGACCTGGGTCGCAGGTATGTTCTTCGATAGAAACGATATTTTTGAGATAGAAAGAGTCATAATTGTAATACCCGGGAACTGGAGTAGTAATTTGACATGGGTATTTAGCACAATAGATTTTCCGCGGCATTTTTCATGAAGTAAGGAATTTGGCTCGCTTTTAGTGCTTCTCTGTGCACACTCTGGTGATAAAGTCGAATTGTTGATTCTTGACCATCCTGTGTATGGATGGTACTGTTGAATCTCTAAGGCTAGTCCTATTTTTGATGTAAATATGATATGAGTACGGAAGCTCATATTGTATATATCATTTCGAAGGTGCACCATATTTTCATTCATTTCAGCTTTTGTCTGGACTTACTACTTCTTTAATTGTTAATCATGCCTGTCGTATTAGCGTTCCAAAAGAGAGAATATAATTCGGGTCCCAATTCAGTCATTTTTGAATTCCAGTATTATTGGAAGGTTGTACAGTTGAATATGAATGCTTCGTTTTTTAGAATATACGTAGTTCTCAACAGATTTCTCTTTTTCGTTCTCACTTTCTTGAATTTAACAATGAACAGTTTATCCTTTAATACTTAAAACAGTATTTGTATAAAATTATTTAGATTAGTTATGTTAGAACATGACGCTATCTATTTCGTCTATATTCACCAGGTGGATAGCTGAAATTGAACTATGTCAAATTGTGACAACTCAAAAGATACAACGGCCGGTCGTGTAGTCGCAAAAACTGTAGCCAGAGTTAGTAATATTCGGGCGACATCTGACTTGCACATTTTTACCCTACAACCTGTTCACGCCTGTGCTAGTATTTTGATTAACGTTGTCCCGTATAATTGCTAATCAATTAATTTCCGATCGCATCCGAACAAACTCCGGCTTTATTACAATGAAAATAGGTGTTTGGCCTAAAACTACGACATGGTTAAATTCTCAACTTGATGCGAGTAAGATACTCGGTCTGATCAAATTTTTTTGTAAATTTTTGTCTTCGACCACCATCACCTCTCCCTTCTCATTATTTCGGATTTCTTTTTCAGACGGGATGCTTGAGTTCCGGCGGTACTTCTATTCTGGACAATGAGCAATGGTTTTCTTCAGTACTTTTAATTTCATATGCAGTGTGCGCTCATTCGCTTTATTTCTTTTTCTGTTTAAATCAAAAATCATAAGTAGAAATTATCTTCGGATACTAACAGCGCGAAATTAAATCTGTAACTTTTTTTCATAATTACAAATAACCAAATCACACTGCCCAGATTTACTTTCAGCTGTCTAAGCTCAGTAGCCAAAAAAGCTGTCGATTTTGGTTCAAAGCGTATAGTACTGATAGATATTTAAAAACAAAAATTTCATCTTCATAATAAACTCGGCAGATACTCTCTCGGTATTAACTTTTCTACACCTATTAGGTTTTCCTTGTTGTCACACTTTCTTCTCTGTTCCTACCTTCGCCATAACGCACTAATCCATTATTGTAAGCAAACCATTGCATTCGATAGAACGATTTAGAGCTGCTCATCCCCACCTGGAGAAAGGGATATCTTTTTAAAAAATTCTCTTGCTTGGAAAATTTTCAAGTTCTGTACATCTTTTATCGTAGCCATACATATTTTGTCCGGCAGATTCAGTTTTCTTCCGAGTAACTATCACGCACAACTTGTCGAAGAAGCGTTGAATACTTTTCGGGAAACTTACTCTTCTTTGAGTTCTCATTTACTCGAAAGCATAGCACCTCCAATTTTCAATTTCGACCTCAGTTTCGATTTTGTCAACTATGTTGACTAGCTATTGGAGACGCTGCAGATCGTTCAACAACCTGGATACGATTGTATGAAATTCCATAATGTAGGGACTCCTGTCGCAGTCGAAGTACGATTTAGACATGAGATTTATCATATTTGCTACTGTTTTGAGAGTGACAATGGAGCCTGGTGAACAATCATCCTTTAATATGTTAACAAGTATAGAAGCAGAAGCTTGTGACTCTTTCAACGCATAGAAAGATTCCGCAAACAATGTAACCTTTCCAATTATAGCAACAGAAAAATGAATCAAAGGAGATCAAACGTTGATCTGATGGATGGATGTTTGTAGGACTTCGATTATGTGCTTTGACCCCGACTTATGATCATGCTAAAAAACTGGCAATTAAGACGTAATTTTGAAAATTTGTTACTATTTTACCGTTCTTAAAGTTTTAACGGACCAATTTGACTTCTTTTTAATCATTCCTTTTTCAATTGCCATGATTACCACTTCATTCTCTCGTGCCTACCTACACTGCGAGTTGCATACCTCCGTTTCTCAAACAAATACTACGATCGAAATGGATGTGGCAGTGATAATTGTTTGCGCCCTTCTGATCACAATACCATTTGCGATCGCTTTGTTTAGCACATTGTGCTGGATAATGGGTACGTAATCGACCTAAACTAACCTGAAAGTGTGTCTGTGGCGCGATTTACCGCTATTATGTTGTTCATTTATGTATTTGCTCCCTTACTTTACTTCATAGTCTTACAATAAACTCTCTTTCTCTACCTGGACTTTCTACAACCATCTTCTGCTGTTTGCGTTACGTTTATTAGAAGCAAAGAAAACGATTCTGGAACGTATAACTTCAGATTTCTTTCGTACACATCGAAGGCGGAAAGCCCGGACCTTACCTATGATGGGAGCAAGGTTTGAGCGAATTTCTACGAGCGAAAGCTTGAATGCACCATGCTCAATATCTGTTACCTTTTGCGAAACTGAAACCAACAATACTGATGAGACACTGGGCTTCCGACAAGAAAACTTACGCTTTCCGCTATTCTTCTCTATTTACAATATTTCCCCGTGCAAAAGAGACATCGCGTCATGGACGCGAGACGAGCTGATTCTTAAAGAAGAGAGATTTCTTTCGGCTTTGATGCAACAATGGAAATCGTTGTAGAGGTGGGATTGAACCGCATTATGCCTCATATCGGCACGAATACGCGACAAAGAACTCCTCCTCCTGTCATCGGCGCCAGAGCGAAATCCTTGACAAACAAGCAACTTCAAGCCGCTGCCATGTTGTACACACGTCATGTATTGGCATCGTTACTTGTGTTACCGGCTATCAATTCGAATGTAAGGCACGCTCTTGACGATTTTGAACTTGTTTCTCAGAGAGTTCCTGCTGAAGGTATAGCGTGAAACGAAAGTGATGAACGCAAGAGGTAACAAGATCGGAGTTTGTGGCAACTTCAGCCACATTTTGCGGTGTACACAGAATCTTTATTACCAGTCTATTTGCGCTTGTTGGGCCGTGTACGGCCGTGATAGCACGAAAGCAGAAGTATGCGAAAAGCGTATGGTTGGATTATAGACGATGGATAGCTTGAAAGGTTCCAGAGAATTTGCAGAGTTCGACGCAATCAAGGCACACGCGAATTAGAAAGACGACCATAATCTCGTCCGCCCAGATGATTTCTCTCAATTTCGTCTCTTGTTAGGAACTTTTCTGATGGAAGAAAGACGAATCCAAGAAATCTTCGCGTCCCCTTCTGCACGGACTACTTTTGACCTTGACATGTTAGCGGCAAAGTACGCGGAACGAATGGAAGGATGAACTAGCCTTGAACTTGGCATTTGAACACGCAAGTAATGAAATCTCTTCAGGATGTACCACTTCGAACAATCCTACCACAATCGAGCCGAATCTTCCCGCGCCGAAGGGGACTACGCCCATATGGCTTCTTCTTATTTTCTTACGCTGTTCAATTCGACTAAGAGCTTGTGCCTTCAGCCATCCCCATCCCCCTCCCCCTCCCCCCCGCCGAATTTATATTGGCCTTGACGTTCGCCTAACATCCAAGGGAATGAAGCTGAAATTAATCACTTCCTAACCCCGAAAACAAACTCGTGAAGTTCACAAATTACTTCATGAAAGAATCGCTGTGATGCCTTCTTGCACTGCATCGACGGGCTATGCCATTTAGAGTGATTACCGTGCTATTGAGTCAGAAACCAAATCAGGGGAAGCGTAGATTGGCATTGTTGTAACCATCTTCGAAGACAAAGATCTACCGAGCACTCTTGACTTGAAAAACTCATTAATCAGCTTCACAAGCAGGAGTCTTATTCAACTATTTTGAAGGGCTTCAAATTTTGCGCCGTACGCGGTTGTTCATTCGACACAGCTTGACTCATGGCGTAAGCATGCTACAAGACTGTTTATGACGACGTTTAGCTGGGTGACTGTGAACAAAATGCGGAATAAAAAACCAGCAACGTTGATTCACAGATTTCTTCTTTGTATGAAATCGTCAGGACTAGCTTTGCTCGCCGAAGAAATCTCCGACAGAAACATTTGTTTCGAATCAGTACCTATTATGTCCGTGATTTATAGTCTTAGCATTCTTCTTCAAGCTTGTAATTCTTCAATGAACTATCGCTAGATTCCTCATCGAACCTTTTACAGTATTGTTGATTTGAATCAAGCAAAGTTTCACACAGCTTGTAGATCGACTGTTTCCTAAACTTATCGATTCAATCTGTGGTTTAACATTTCAGTCTGCAATAGACTCATTTTTGAACTTTCTTCTCATCAGCCAAGCAATGCTGACGAACCTTGATGTACTGTACTTGAGTACAATAAAACTGAAAGTGTGCACCGCACAGTTAGTATGTGCTTGATTCTGTTGCTGTGTGCGGTTTTCCAAAAAACCCACACCGCAGAATGAGCGTGGAAATCCGATGTCCTGCAAACGATAAGGAATGGGCGGCGTATTACGACCTCCGCTACAGAGTTCTGCGCAAACCACTAGGAAAACCTCGTGGAAGCGAACGTCATGATGGCGACGCGACGAATATCCATGTAGCACTCTACGAAGATGAAGTTTTGAGAGCAATTGCAAGACTTGACCAACCCAAACCGAAGAAATCGCAGGTGCGCTTCGTTGCAGTCGACTTGAATGTGCAACGCAAAGGGTTCGGTACTCGATTGATGAAAGCGTGCGAAGCTATTGCGCGGAAACGTGGTGACGATACCATGGTTTTGAATGCGCGTGACTATGCGATGGATTGGTATCGATACAAATTGAACTACGAGCTGACGGACACCAAGCCGAGCTACGTGTTGTTCGGAGTGTTGCCGCATTTTGAGATGCATCGCGCACTGTACACTGTGCGCCCGCCAGCAAATGAAGGCGAGTGGGACTTGCTGTACGACATGCGCTACCGTATACTGTTGGCACCACTGGGCCGCCCACGAAGTGGAGAGGAAAAATGTGATGGAGACAAAAGCGGTGTCCATGTGTGCGTGTGGGACGAAGGTGAGCTTCGTGGTATTGCGCGGATTGACCAGAAAGATGCGGGTGTGTCGCAGATTCAGTACGTAGCGGTGGACGAGTCGGTGCAACGAGCTGGTTACGGTAGCGTTGTGATGCGTTATGCGGAAAGCATGGCTAAGAAGCGTGGTGATAGGAAAATAATTTTGCACGCTCCCGAGACTTCTCTAGATTTCTATGAGCGAAAGCTTGGTTATCGTGTAGTTGAGAAAAGTTACATGTTGTTTAGTTTGTTGCAACATTACTTGGTGGAGAAGTACATTGATTAAAGAATAGCGCTATTAAGTACTCCGAGAGTAGACATTGGACTTCTATTTCATTGCGAGCAATTCTATTGCTCTCGATTTCAGATTTATTGCTATCTCAACCAGCAGTCCCTGTTTCCTCACAAATTTAGATTATCCCTCAAGAAGTAAGATTCTTGATATCTTATATCTGCGAAAACAAGGCTCTCGGAAGGAGGAAGAAGCAATGATGAATCTTTGCCTCTTCTTTGCTTCTTTCAATTTTATACATTTCACTTTGTTTGCTAGTTCGTATCCTCTTTGAATTCAAATCATCGACGACTCAGATTTCGAGCTGGACTCATGGGGTGTGACAATATCGAACGACCTTTCGCATTGACCTGCCATCATAAGAGAAGCACTGCTATCCAATTTTGTTGGTATGAACCTAATAGATGTCTTGTCCCATCTGGTTGAGTAAAATGATTTAGCCGCTATCAATCTCTCCCTACTGACTGATCGGGTAAACAATGACAAGAAAGTGATTCTTGATTGCGAATCGATGTTGAAGCATCAAAAGCAAACTACAGTATTATTAATTAACCGTTAATTACCTGTAGCAGTACATCAGTTAAACGTCAGGAATACCTCGATCTCATGCTTCATGCATCACTCACGTTAATCCCAAAGTTGCACCTGCCATCTGAGGTGAATACTTCATCCATTTCAATGTTCGGCTTCGCATCATCGCTATCGATTTCATTTCGACGTGGCATCCTGCCGAACAATGTGGGCCAACAGCACCGGCATGTGTTTAAATCTGCTCGAACACAACAAGCGTCGCGATTTTCGATGGCAGCGACATCACCGCCAGGCCCAGTCGGGTTTATCGGATTGGGTGTGATGGGACTTCCGATGGCTGCCAACATCGCAAACAAGTACAATGCCGAGATGGTGGTATGGAATCGCAGTCCTAATCGTGCGGAGGAACTTCTCGATGCAGTCAATGACCCCAAGTTAATTACGATAGCCCCGACACCCGCCGCGGTTGTTCAAGAATGTTCTGTGACTTACTCGATGCTTTCGACCCCCGCTGCATCACGCGCGGTGCTACATGACGGGGAAAATGCCGCATTGGACGCGCTAACGACTGGGAAAGGATTCGTCGACTGTTCCACACTAACCGAGTCTGATATGTTAGCCACGGCGGCGAAGGTCAAATCACAAGGTGCGCGATTCCTCGAAGCACCGGTGAGCGGGAGTTTGGGGCCTGCGGTGCAGGGCACGCTGATATTTTTGTGCGCTGGAGACAAAACGCTTTACGATGAGGTGACGGGTGCGCTCGATGTGATGGGTAAACGCTCGGTATTCCTTGGCGTCACGGGTGCGGGCACACGAATGAAGTTGGTGGTGAATCAAATTATGGGCGCTGCGCTGGCGGCTTTAGCGGAAGGTATAGCGTTGTCTGAGGCTGTAGACCTTCGAGTCGAAGATCTTCTCTCAGTATTGTAAGTGATGCACGCAAAAACAAGATGATTTGCGTAACTGACGCGATGTACGATTGCAGGGAAATTGGTGCTACGGGTAATCCGATGTTCAAGTTGAAAGGCCCCAAGATGGCGGCGGAGGAGCGAAATTACGCGACGAACTTCCCCCTAGAACATGCGCTGAAGGACATGAATTTCGCGCAGCAACTAGGCGAGACAAACGGTGTCTACATGCCAGTGGCTGCGTCGGCGACAGGTAAGTGACGCATCGTGGGATATGGGACGAGAGTCTGACGTGACGGGTAGAATTGTATCGAAAGGCGAACGAGATGGGACTGGGCCGGGAGGATTTCTCGGCAGTTATGGAGAGCGTGCGAGCGCTGGCGGCGCAAGCGGTTGAGGCACGCTCGTAACATCAATGAGAAGTGTCGTCTTTGATAGTGTCGTGCCTCTGCATAGGCGAGAATTGAATGTGGCGATGGTCGACGAAACGTTGGGAGAAACAGAAATGCTGTGTATGTGCGCACACGGATCCACAGTCCCAGTTCTAGATTTTCGGTACTGTACCGGCACAGCACGACCAAGTGCCACAGAAGCGTGTAGAGCCGCGGGGCTCTTTTAGTCCATACAAAACATTATAATGTAGTTTGGGAATATCTCGTTGGTATCGTCCTCTACACACAGATATTGCCCTTTGTCGTGCTCATCCCTGGCTCACTAATTCCTCTACCGAATATAGGTTACGTTTGAGTGACATTTCTCAAGTGTAGAAAGCCGGTGCTCATCCTCTCTGAGGCAGTGTGCCAAGTTCCGCAGTGTTGGCCTCTCAAATGGTGTAGGGTAGAAGTTCCACATTTTCACTGAGCATCGGTGAAGATTTTCGGGTCTCCTCTGCTACGACCACAATGAATCAGTGGATTATCATACGAATTAGGTGAGGAGCTGAGCGTGTAGACGCCACAAACATCAGCTCCCCAAGATGATAGCCTTTGCAGTGTGCAGTGCTATCGGCGGCGGCGGTACACCGACGAAACGCACGACTTGCGCACGAACACTCACGGCGGCAGCGGCCGCCATCGTGCTCAGCACGTCAGTGCTGCAGACACATCCGGTTCAGTACGGCACGCACTTTCCGAGCCACCACCCTCGCTGACCACCAAACTGTAGTGCTTTGATCTCACAGGAGCCGTGTGTGGCTGGCGAAGGGCGAGGCTGCGCCGCCGCTGAAGACCTGCCAATCATCCGCGAGTTGCAAGAGCGTTCGCGAGCGAACAAGCAGAAGAACGAAGAGGCCACCCTTGACCGGTACTGGCGAGAGGGATATGGCGGTTATTTCAAGTTTAGTGTTGGAAAGGAACTCGTGAAAGACCCCGAGACTGGGGAGTGGTCGTTACAGAAGCCAGACAGCGGTTTGGCGAAAGCGATTCGCAGAGCGGGTGTCCTCCCCGAGTTCGACCCCTACTAGAAAAGTAGTGATGCGATTCAAGATCTAGCGGTCCGCCCCATGTTCTTGATAAAAACCGAAGCTCTTCTTCCTATCGCGTGTGTGTGTGCATTCCCTATTTCGTATCACTATCACTCATCGTTACAAACAACATCTCCCCGCGGTTCATAGCGTGACAGAACAAATCGGCTGATCCACCGCCTTCATTGTTGTTATCCGCATTCCCAATGCTATACAAACGAGCTCGCAGCATAATACTTCTAGTACGAAAAACGACAACGGACTTTATCACCAGCATAGCGAGGACATCAAGAAATATATAAAAGCAATCTACAGAACAGCCCTCTCAAAGGTTACTGTCCGGCTGATCGAAATCGACGCCACTGCAGGAAATACCGCGAAATCCGTTCCCCTGTCGGTCGTATACGAACATGTTCTGACCAGGGCAATGTTTCGGCAACCCGGGTTGAGTATCGGAATATTCTTGCGGTGTATTGATAAGTACCGCGAAAATACCGGCTGCCAATAACGCCGTGAAAACCACGGTGAACACCCAGCCCACACAGATGAAGAAGAATTGTTTCCAATTCACCGTGTTCCCCTTGAACTCCACTAGTCCCACCCCCATCGTCGCGCCCACCTGGCAATGCGTGGTCGACACTGGTAGTCCCAGACGCGACGCGATAAGCACTGTGATGGCGGCGCCAAGTTCGATGGAGAATCCTCGAGAGGGCGTTAATTTTGTCAACTTGACGCCGATTGCCACGATAATTCGATATCCCCACATCACCAATCCGAGAATAATTCCCACACCACCAAGTACCAAGATCCAAATCTCCACGCTCTGCTTGCGCGAGTTGTACTTCACATAATTTCCCAAATTGCAAGCCGAGTGACATATCTCATTTGTCTTCGTTAGCTTTCCATCCTTATCGTACAGATCGAGTTGCCCCGTTCTCGCATTTGGATGAGGACCACTGAGGTGTGGGAACGTCACATTTTCTGGCGCTGCACACCTATAAAACTCCTGATCCCCAATCTTGCCACAGTATGAGTTACCGCTACGAATCTGTCCGGTCGCAACCTGTCCATCACTCGCGCCACCCTGAAACCTGATGTTCTTCCCGTATTTCTTCTCCGTGCGTTCGGAAATCACACCACGTGACTGGTACAACGAATAGATAGAGGCAAACGGCCCGATGGAGTTGGCCACATCGTTCGCGCCGTGCGCGAATGCATCGAAGGCGGCAGTCAAAACTTGCAACCAAGAGAACAACTTTTCTGCTTTCGGGTCAAACTTCTCCACATTGTCGTGCATTCGAATTACATCGTCGTCCAGTTCCTCGTCGATTTCGAAGTTGATACCAACTTTGCCGAGCGCAGAATTCACACGGTCGGTCGCCTCGGAAATGTCTTCGGGATTCTTCAACTTTTGAATCTCTCGATCTTCCCAACGGTCGATCCACCGTTTCAGGAGGGGAACTACGAACCACCATTCCAACAATGAGAGAACTGCACCAGTTCCAAGTGCTATTCCAACCGCCTCACCCACACTGAAACGGTCACCAAGCTTCAATCTTGGGGACCCCTTGTAGATGATGAAGAATATAATAATAGCTACAGTGAGTGTAGTGAAGAATGGGAGGAAGATAAACCCGTTGCGTACTGGATTCTTTGTGCGCAATACTGTATGACGTACTATGAGGAACAAGATGACGCCTAGAACTCCAGACAGTACAGGTGAAATCACCCAGGATATAACCACACCTACAACGCCCTTCAAGCTGTCCAATCCAGTACCATCGGACAACCACACCACAGCTTCTGCCCCACGAAATGTGAGACCCACACCAATAAGTGACCCGATAATACTGTGAGTGGTGGATACGGGGAGTGAGAAGTAGGTGGCGGTAATGAGCCAGGTGGTGGCCGACATGAGAGATACAAGAAAACCGGTCATGAGTAGTTCGGGACCGTTGGTTGCACCGCCATTTACAGGGTCGAAACGATCCACATCGATGACCTTCTTTCGTACGGTATCAGTGACATTGGCACCCATCAGAAGGGCGCCGAGAAATTCCATGACCGAGGCAATGAGACATGCTTGGCGAAGGGTAAGAGAGCCAGCGCCGACAGAGGTGGCAAAAGCGTTGGCTACGTCATTGGCACCGATACCCCAAGCCATAGCGAAAGCAAGAAAGCCACCCAATATGACCATCCATAGATAATCAGACACGGAATTGATGCGAATACCTTCAAGGAGCTGGTAGGTCTGCGTAGTCGTGGCATTGGCTAGGGGCCACGTGAAATCGGTGGCGGCGGACATGATGGGCGGTAAGCTTTTCCGCCGCGGAACAGTTGTCGTCGGGGGAAGCTGTTGTATTACGTCCGATGGAAGTGGAGAGGGAGGGCAAAGTTAAAGGGGGAGGGATCGCAACATGCAGTGAAAATATCTCCCACGCATCATTAGTACAGTGCCATATCAAATTTCTGTACAGAACGAATAACATGCAATTGATAAAACGCACGTTTCGGGTGTCAATAGATGATGACAATGCAGGGGCTGTTTTTGTGTGGATCTATTATGTTGCAAAGTGGATGGCAAATCATTTATTCCTAATCCAGAAATATTCCGTCGAATCTTTTTTATTCATCCGTCAGTACACCTTTATTGGTCGACAATCGTATTTTCACGTGCTTCATACAATTGAGATCGTACCAAAATTAATATACTACCTTTCTGCATGTAGAGATTCCTCCATCACCTACTATCAAATTATTGATGTTACTGTGTGTAACTTGAGTATCACTTGAATTTTCTGGGTTGCCACTGTTCAGTTCACGATACTGTACTGTACTGTAGTAAATCTAGCCGAGTCCTGACTGTCGGTAGATGCCTAATATTGGCGTCAGGTTCGTGCGATCGAGCCGAAAGTTTTCGTTGATGTCATCATATTATAGTGCAACGCTATTACCCTGTTCTGATTGTGCCGCACAAGATTCTCGGCTGCAACTGTCCACATCCCTAGCAATTATGGCGTCCTTCAGAAGATTCTCACTTTTATTCTAATCTAAAAATCTCATTTTTTCCTTACGCTGGATGATCTACTGCCTGTGTCATATAAACATTTCTGTCATACTTGCGATTCCACATACCCTTCACACTCTTGCTGTTAAGACTGTTAGACTGTAGTGCACTGTAGTGATTAGAGTGTGCTTTGCTACAGTACCAATTGCTTTTTACGTGGTGCAATGAACTGCGCTCAACCTGGTGCAGCTGTGCGAATCATACTACTGTACTGGACCAGCTGTGGCTTTTTTGCTTCTTTCGGATGCTGTATGCCGCTACACTGTGCTAAATTCAGCTCTGCGAGCGAGCCTACTTCTGTCCAGATGTATCGTACGGGAATTCGTCCCTCTAGCCTTTGATCCTGCTGCAGCTACAGTTACTTACCCTTTTCTGCAGCGCCGCAAGTGTTTGTGCTCAGAAGGAATCAGTCTTCATCCCCCAATGAATCTATTCTTCTGTCCTTCCCCGATAACAATGCTATTCCCTACTGTTTTTCGTCTGTTTGTTCCAAATCCATCTGCTTTTGTGCACCACTCTCTGTGCGTGCCCGTATCTTCGAACTTAGTCTCACACTCTTGCTGATCCGGAATCCTCACTTTCTTCTCGTACATCAACTCATACGTACGGTATAACTGTTGAACTGACTCTTATTGCATTCAGTGTTGTTGAGATTTCATTCCGCCATATTGGCTCGACAGTTCAACCGTCCCCATCCGTCATTTACAGTATGTGAATCCCACAATACTAGTGTATCCCCATTTTTACCGTGTATCCAAATCACTCTTCTTGAGTTTTGATCTGCTCTGTCCCGTTCAGTTCATTCCTCAATAATATTGCACTATTCTATATGTTTCTTTCTTGTTTTTCTTCTTGATTTCGTTTAGTTTGATACTTCATCGTGGTCCTTTCATATACTAGTTGGGTGCCGCGAAGTGGGATACTTTCTGTGAGAGCGGAGAACGTATACTATGAAGCTTGTCCGGAAGCGAAATAGACCTGATGAATCATCGAGTCTTTAGTGGCACCGTTTTCGACGAACTCAAGGTGCTTTGGGTTACGCATTATGACATTGCCATACAAACAGGCGGTTCATAAATATAAGATGATTTGATGGGATTTACGAAATCTATTTCGCACTATCTACCCTTCCGACCTCATCTTCGTTTCCTCTCTATTACTAGTTTCTGTTGTACCGTACCGTACATAGCACTTTCCATGATTGAGGGATTCGTGTTCTGAAATCAGGCTAAATCCTTGTGCTTTACGATAATCTATCAAAGCAGTAACCCTCACGGATCGTTTTCGCAGTCAGGTCTTGAGTGATTTTGTCTTTAAGAATACTTCTGATTTCAATATAAAATGAAACAGTATCAACAAACACCGTATGCTGAAGGACCTGAAAAGTACAACTATGGAAACGCCTGAGACATCTATTTGCAATAGAATGGTCAATTGTCTCAAAAATAGAAATGAAGTTGTGGGTCCCATAACTTGAAAAAGCTGCAGTACAGTACTGTACAGCTTCCAAGTAACGGAATTACACTCCACATTCGATTAGTGAACGAGTCTGGGTTTCCAAAGCAGCTCTGCGAGCGAAATGATGCGGGGATCCAATGCTGTGATACTCTAATGGTTGACTTCTAACTTAACAGCACATGAAGCTGCAATACAAATCGCTATGATTGGAGGAATCATCTGCAATGATGAGAATAACAAGTCCTGTACAGCCTGGACTTCAAATCCGTTTTACTATAAGTTAGTTGATAGGGAGCGAGGAAGAATACCATACAATGTAACAGAATTTGAAGCGTGTTCTAATTTCTAAAGTGTTCAGTACTAGGTGCACTAGTCATTTCAGTATTAATGTTGAATTAAAAATAAAAACGAAGGGTATTCCGAGGTAGTTCAGAGGAATTGACCCCGTAGTGGATGTACTGTACGCCACTGGTGAAGGATGCGAAATGCCAAGTGTCATTTTTTGTGGGCGTGTCAGAGTCCACAGCATTACCCCCAGAAAACTGGGGGGTCATCTTTCACAAGAACTTCACTTCATTTTGTTTTCCTGACTTACAGTTTGAATTTCTTTCCAATTGCTATCTGATATTCGGATCTGAAAATTCTCTCCCTCTTACTGAAACAACTTTGTTGATGTCGACGACATGACATGGGAAAAATTTGAAAATCGTACGAAAATGAACTCGGGAATCCAGCTAAGATTGTTCTCTGCATTTTTAGTCGCAAAGATCAGACAAGGACAATGAAAAATTAATAAAACGCGTAATGCGTTGCATTCGATATTGAAACGATAAATCATAATTAATTTTGTTTTGCAAAATCGAAATCTGCATGCCTCCTTACGTATAGCTTCCGGGAAAAAATAGTTCTTTCAAAAAATTAATTGTTTTAAGACCTGTTATTTTTATGCACTGCAATATATCTTGAAACATTCCTTTATTATGGGATACGCAAGCGATCATATCAGAAGACAAGTTAGTGCGTGAAAAATCGTATTCCTGTTCCTGCAATACTATCTATTTTTAACTTGAAATTCGAATAAAAAATTTGATTTGCTTAAGTTGAATATACAAGAATTATCAATTCTATACTACAGGATGCCGCTTGATTCATTAATATAACATATTCCATGACAAAATTCAGCAGCAAACTCCTTCTATGTAGGCCTAAACCATCTATATTTCTATAGATCTTTATATTCAATCAAAATTCAATTTTTTCCTCTCAGTAATAAACGGGGATTTCTCGCTGACTGGTACTGTTTCATTAACCATACATTGCTAGCATTCTACTATCACTAAAGTGGACGTCGGATTGATCGATCCTGTCAATTCCATGCAGAATTTAATATCGCAGCATCTATATACTGCCCGACAGACATTCTCCAAGTGGGCTTGGAAGAAGTGCTCAATTTCTCAGCAACCCATTCTCAGATATTTTCCGAACCGTGCCGACCACATGGTGTAGTTCGCGACCTATCTAAATTTAATTTTATTACGAATCTGTTGCAGCTGTACGAAATAATAGATGGTTTCTGTGCTCAATTCCGCCTTTCATTCTTGTCATGCTAACATCTTACAAATCTGTCCAATTCGATAACAGTGCATACTCCATGATGTGAGCCTAAGGTTGAAATGAAAAATCAATTGAAGTTGTCGATTGTTCGAATTTGTCCTCGACTTCAGATTTGGCGTTGAACGAAGGTAGTCAATTGTTGAAAGTAGTAGAATTTACAATTTCTAGTACTCGAAATACTGAATTAAAACAATAAGTATTGAGTATTTGATATTCGACCGTAAAAGGTCTGTTCAAGATGTTAGTTATGTACGACTCAAACAAAACATGGCACTAATCTCATAATCGATTTCCTTCCCATACAAGAAGAACAAGACAATCGCTACTACTGCCATTTTCACTACAGAGATCACGAAATTTTTACTGCAAAGCCAAGTAATACTCGAACATGAGGAGGAGAAGATTGTTATGAAACGAGAAACATTGGCAATTCGCCTTTCTTTTCCTTCGTCGAGTGCAGACGGCATTTGGACGCCCAGTCCCCATATTGGATGAGGGACCATTTTGCCGGATAATTTACCCACTACCCAACCGATTACGCTTCAGTAGTGATCTTGCAGCCGTTAGAGTAGAAATCACAGTTGTGTAGTTTTTAGTCCGCCGTCAAACTTTGAATTGAACAGGCAGATTCTGCGCTCCTTAAAAACTGGTCTCAACTCCTAGCTTTACAAATGCAAAACCTGGTATGAAAACGTAGAAAATACCGCGTTCTACCAACGTGGTCGACTTGCCTACTGTGCACTGTGAACTATCAGACTTGTTTTGGACTGGTGTGCTGATCTCCTAGTGAAATTGGCACTATACGCTCCGCGCTGCGGTTTGCTAACCGAACTTAAGCTATTCACGCTCCCGACCGTGGTTAAAATCCTATCTGGTAGTCAAGCAGAAAGACGATCAAACGCGAAGGAGTCAGGGAAACCAAGCTTAGATACATCAAGGTGCTGATTCAAAGTCCTCTTAGCTGAAATTAACAAGAATGCTCGCGAAGCAGCTAAAATTTCTGATGGAACGTCGTATTCTAACGATCCATGAACATCCAAGCTTAGTGGAAGACTTAGTAAGTTGTAGCTTTGCGTCCCAGAATCGACAACTTTTACCAAAAAAACAGTGTGCATTATCGTGGCTGCATGAAGACTGATTGGCGTACGATTTGGAGTATTCTTCTTGACCAGAGACTCTTTTTGCAGTTTTGCTATACACGGTGATATTAATGCAAGTAATACCACTTTCAAGAGAACTTCTGTATGCCTTTAGAAACAGCCAGGCATTAGCGCATGGATTGCCAGGCCATTACAGTCGAAGTCTAAGTTGTATAACTGTTACCGCACCACTCTACTAATTTGCAAATTGGCTACTTAATGATAATTGATTTAGAATTACTGTAGGAGATTTCCTGCACTTAATCTTCCCCTGTTCAATGAAGTTAAAACTAACTTGAATTTTACTCATACTTATATTGCTACACTGGATCGAATTCGAGAGACGGGGACCAAAAGCACATGTACGTACATACCCGTTATTACTGTATTGATTTTTTTACCTTTTTTCCTATACAGCCGCCGGTGATTACAGCTTGATTAACCGAACTTAGCTTTAAGCAAGTGGTCAAGCCTTTGTATTTCAATAAATGAATTCATCTAGAGTATTGGATAGCATTGTAGTTCATTGAGTATTCGTAGTAGATACTGCAAATCGATATGCAAGGGACACTGCTCCTTTGGCCGATGCTTAAGAAGGTTGAATGCGGGGTGCTAAACACCCGAAAAGTTTCCTACATTCCTAGTTGTAGCCATGGTTTGAGAACGATGCGCAGCTTTTGCGCCCTTGATCGTGGATACTACTTTTCCAAAATTCTACGCAGTCTACCATTGCAGGTCGATCTCAGTGCAGTATTGCGCCGTATGGGCCATCAGAATTTGCTTACAACCGCTTCCTGCTCAGAGTACATTGAAACCAGCACCACATACAGTCAACTGGAAAGCCTTCGGTAGCACCCGACTGCACCCTAACGTGACTGACTTGGCAAATAAAGACAACACATAGACCAAGTTTCGCGATGCTGAAAAGATCCACTCGATGCAGATTGAACTAGACACTCGAACGCGCAATGTAAGAAGGATCTATTTTTCTTTTGGCCTTCTGTTGCTTTAATGGGCTATATTCAGACGGTAAAATTGATGTCGATAGCCGGACTAGGATGTTCCCGCCTTCGAGTAACATTTTCAACATGAAAAAAGTACGCGGCACGACAGTTAACTGGATATGAACTCTTTTTGAAATTCTTTGCCTCATCCAGCGTAGATTTTTCTGTTCAATCTATCGAAGAAAAGTAGCCTGTCTTTACGAAATCAAAGTACTACAGTACCCATTGAAGAATAATTGTATTAGAGAAATCTACCATCAAATTATATGGCATACAGGTTCTGAACATTAGTTATACTCCAAATAGAGGGATTGATTCATATCTAAAGGAATTCAATTAAATTAACGCAAAAAGAATGGAAGGAGTACAGAAAGCGTAGCCTTTCATATTATAATAGAATATAATTCACTGATAATAGGAATATTTGTATAGGATTGCAATTTTTCTACAATTTCTATCATGATTGTGCTTCATTCATTTCGCTCTCGTCGGCCAACATCTTGACTGATTTTTATGTTTCCCATGTTCCAATTAACTAGACAGAGGATTTACTAGTTGTAGTTTTACTTAACTTGTACCGTCACTAACCTTTTGTACGGCAATATTAGTTGTATGTTCATCACCAATAATCAAACATGTGGAATTGTGGACCTATCTATTCTATTTCTTCTTCTCACACGGTATAGCGCAGTTTTCAGTAGCAAATTTACATCGGCTGATAGCGCCAATATCTAGTCGCTTGCATCCGATCACTGACTTTCGATCAACCAGTCGTACTTAGGCAACCCTCCTCAAAAAATTATTACTTGAGGTTCGTGGCTTTGAAATTTAATCGAAATGAGAAGTATTCAAATTTTGGCAAGGTAAAGTAGACCAGCACAAGATAATTCTGATTCTACCCGACTCGTCTATAATGGAAATCAATTGGCTGACCAGAATTCGCTATTAAAGAGGTCTGCCTTCCAGTTCTGGAGATAGACATGAAAAAAGAATGGAACTCAAAAACATGTATCTGAACATGGTAGCGTCGGTTCTAAATACTCACCAGAAACCAATTCTTTCTTCATCATCAAAAATTGTGATCATATTACGATGACAATTACTTTCTTCTCTAACTTCCGAGACCTCTTCACAATACTTACAAATAAACATGTCTTCATATAAAATGCAACCGAGTGCCTTTATAGATTCCCTATTGTGTCAGAAACAATTTGAGAAAACTGTTTTGCCTTATCTGCAATGTCAGCCTTCAACTTGGCGGATTTGTGAAACAATCAACTTCAATTTTTACGGCTCATTCAATTTTTCAAAAACTTTTAATCGATTTCTAGAAGCAGCATGTTTGTAGTAATTCATTTTCAAAAGCTCTAAAAAGTGCTCATCGAGCACTCTAAGCTAATACTTAACTTCTAGAAGTCGTCGTTCAACTGCTATAATTTCAGTCATATGACTCAAAGAATATTTTTGGCTTTAATATCAAGAAGACAATGAAGTGGTAGGGATGATTTACATTGAAATTTCAGGGCATGCGACAAAATATTCATGTATACATACAGAAAAATAAATTTCACAAACATACATACTAACTAGCAAATCTATATTTACACTATTGGGTTCGATTTAATAGTGTAAGTATGTGTTTACTAACTGCAGGGCTTATAATTTTGCATTATGGCCTTACACTTGCATATAAAGCGTTATTTGAATAAAATCGAATGCGAGGCCCGTTTCAGCTGGACTCGTAGGATTCATCTTCACCTGAACAATAATTACCTTCGAATTTCCACTTTCTCGGTCGTACATTATCAACGAAAATATGGGAAGTGAAGAGAGCAAGGGGTACGAGTTTTATGTCAAACCTCTTCAAAGAGTCGCTGATTTCCCTCAATTGTGTGTGAATGCCCAACCATGCTTAACTCTCCAAGATCCGATACTACTGGATTTGGAGAAAGAACATACAAACAGCACTCCAAAGACAATCTCGGTGTGGAAACTGAAAGCCTGAGGGGAAAGCTTCCTTGATTCTGGTTTTAAGTACAGCAACCAGAATTCGATCAATTACTATTCGCGGTGTTCCAGAAAGGACTGCTTATGGCATTTTGAGCTTTCTAAGCACTACGTACGTAGCCAGAAACGAATCAGCTGTACAAAACCTGCATGTTCTAATAGACAAGATTTTATCTGTCGAAAGGGCAGACTGGGAAAAGCATATGAACGAGTTCAACAATCAGATCAACACAATTGGAAAGAAATGATAATGCTATTGGTGCAAGAGGCCGGGTAACTTCAAAAATGAATGTAGAAAATATCAAGCCTTCCCGACGAACAAAAATCGACTAAATCCAAGCCTACAGATTGACCAGCGACCTAGTGCAAGGATCCAGAACAATAATCATTTTTATAATTGGAACCAGAATAATACGAATATGAGGCAAAAAACTGATGTCCAAGGTCTAGTATCCGCACTCCAAACCATTTATGATCAATCAAAGAACCGAGGTCGAATAAATCAATCTCCATTCCAAAGATTTTTCCGTAATATTCTGTTCAGAAGAAGTATGCTGAAGTTTTGCTAGAAAAATCTTCTGATTTCTACATTAATTCGGGAGCAACCCATTACTTCTTCCACAACCGGTCCATATTCATGAATTATTCTGCTACCAACGAGGAACCTGTTAAAGCAGCCACTGGAATCACCAAAATGTTAGCACAGGTACGGTACGCCTGTCTATTACTAATGGAATGGCTGTTGAAGTCAACCATGCATCGGCACTTTCTTTTAGTATTTTGGCTGTTCAACTTCTTCTGAAGGACTTTCAAATTTTGTTTTGAATCGTAATAAAAAAGAGACCATTTAATGTAATCAACGAATACTCATTAAAGCATGGCCCCTATCCAGTCAAGTTCAATTCCATGAAGCAGAAATTTCAGCTTTATTCAATCAACAAGGACTTATTTGTCTTGGCTATTTTCGTCATTGAACTCGCTTTGTGTCGAACTTAACTCCACTTATGAATCATCTGAAGCAGAATGTAACGAACTAGACGTAGTCTCTATTAGGTAATTGTCATGAAGACGTACTGTTCTATGTTTTCAAAAACCTTAACGGTAATCAGCTCTATAATATGATCAACTTAGCTTTGAATTAGACTACTTTAAACTTAACGAACTCTGGCTTTAACAGCACCGCTGCACGATGTCTGCGGCAAGTTAACCGAGAGGAGTTCGGACAGCAGGACTGGATGCAGGACTTTCTATTCCACAAACTTCTATTTTAAACCAGATCATGTTGGGCATGAAGG
>JAAUYH010046579.1_pt1 | contig 23161 bp, 23 predicted proteins | sample 7278061 | NCBI WGS metagenome assembly JAAUYH01 (sample SAMN14350203, study PRJNA611818) | marine sediment metagenome | isolation source: surface marine sediment (0.6m) | place: French Polynesia: Moorea | collected 2018-08 | reverse complement strand
GATCACAACTGCAATACGTTGCTTACGCACCCATGCATGTTCTGAATCATTAAAAAGAATGCTCCATACTTCAAGGTAGATAACGAAAAAATGGTTCAGATCTACTGGAAATTCTCTAAAAGCAAGAATTTGGTAGATACTGATCATACTGCCTGTTGGAAATTTATTATTCTATGATTGCCGCTATAACTAAAACGAAAAAGCTAAGTTGGTCTTTTTCGCGCTCAATTTGCGTATCCAAAATATGAAAGTTAAATTTCTTCGGTTTCATTTTCTTGAATGGGTAGCTCTCGGAACCAACTTCCATTGCACAAATTGTAACCCTTAAGATGATAGGATTAGACCAAATAGTAAAGCAGAGCAAGTATGAGTTGGACTGGGCATAAGGCACACAAAAATACATCCCAAAATTTCAGCATAGCAAATGAACGTAATTCAACAACTCAAGCATCGAATACTTCTTCCTAGTTTCTAGAGGTTCTTCGGCTTGGAGAAACGCATAATGTACCATTATTGATTATTTCAGTGGATGGAATAATTCGGTAGACTGCTGCATTTTCGCAAGAGAATTAATAGAACGCAAATGTTGTCTCGCGCTATTAGCGTTAAAGCTGAACGCTGTCATAAGCGGTATTTCAATTCCCTGTGATACTATAAGGTATACGATCTAATCAAGTAATACTCGACTGAAGAGTAATTGTACGAGTACACTGCATTTAAGAAATTAGTGGCGAAATACGCAGCTTATTACACAACAATACACTGATACATTCGTACTTGAGCATAAACTTACCTAGAGGTAATGTCGGCAACAAGCGCAGTAGAAGAAATGAATAAATTACACATAACGTCTGCCTTGGTGCTATTCGAGAGACGACAGAAAGATCTTGAAGAAACTACGTCACGGCTGGTGGGAGTGTTGATCGACTCAGACGATGAAAACAGGTGCCTTATCTACAATTCTTTTGCGAAAATGGCTGTGAAAATCAATTTGCGAAATGATTAATTAGCGGTAGCCAAAATTCGCCAGATATACGCAAATCTTTATTAGATCTTGGCAAAGCGGAATTTTGGGAAAGGCACGAATACCAGGATGACCCAAGGGATGTTTTATTGATGCTACTGAATTTTTAAAAACGAAAGAACTTTACACTTTCTAGCTTAAATGTCTCGATACTAGTCTCTAAAATTTCAGAGACTAATTACTTGATACATAGATATAATAGTAAAAGAGATTCATGAACTGTATGTGAAACCTGTTCTGACTGAATACAGCATGGATGATTTTCTTGGAGCGATCAAAAAAGTTAGACAATTCCCGTACGATATTGAAGCCGTCTATATGACTTTTCATCCAACCACTCGGCTGGATGGAAATTAAGTAGAATCCGAGCCGTATTTTCTGGTGAAAATCATGAATATGGATCTAAAGTTGAGGTTTCGTGACGACAAAATCGGTTGGCTTCTTTGTTTTCGCAGCATTACCAAGGCTTATAACACGGCAGTGCAATCTTCTCTGAAAGGGTAACTCTGTAGAAGAAAGATAATGGAGACGAATATGTGCAGACGAAAACCTATCGAGAGTTCTTTTCTTATCAACTGAAGTTCCTGTTGATATTCTATGCTTTAATGATTTAACAAGGCTCCAAAGATTGTTATAGTGATATCGCTGATGTTCTAATAAAATAGCAGTTTTCCCTGTTTAACAAGAATATTTCATAGAGCCATCCATCAAAATTTTGATCGATTAAACCATTTGATGCTGGTCTAGAGAACAAATCCAAGCTAGCAACACATTCTTTCGAGCAACATCATCGGAACTCTTGTCTTCCAATATGTGCAATTGTTCAAATCATTTCTAGAGTTATCTTGCTTCGAAAGATGCCGGATTTAGTTGTAAATCTTTTAAGAAATCAGCTGATTGCGAATATGAATTGATATTTTCGCGCATATCATGAATCTATTTTCTTCTAAAAATTGTTTCATAGGCATGAGCTCTCCTTTAAGAATGAATGATTCAGCTTCCGTATAGGATAGTTGTGTTCAGATTATTAGATAAAGTCATTTTGTTATTAAGTAATTTATCCCCGCTCCTTCATTTCGTTCTCAGGAAAAACTAGGCTAAAGTGCCTGAAATACTGTACTAATGACACGATAAATTGATTAAATAATTAGTCAGTCGACAGCCTGCCTATTTCTTTTAACTGTTTCGAGGTGTACATAGGGAAGTAGATACAATTTAAAATATGTTCATTTAGAAAGTTCAGATGAATTGAATGTCTCCAGTATGTTACGGTGCGTTGCACTACGAAATTTCTTGATCATCGAAATGAATAATGTAGCAGGCCAAAGATTAAGTCTTGGGTTCCGAAGTTGTCTCTACACATGAATCTGATCTTCCTTGTCAGTTTTTTTCAATACAAAATTTTATTCTTGAATTTAGAAAACAGTGCATATTCATGTCATCAAGAGAACATGACGTAGTAGAAGTCGGCCACTCAGTTGAAGTTGATAACTTATAGAGCAGCAACATTTAGTTTCGATCCAAAAACTCCATACTAACGACAAAGACTAAGAAAATCAATAGTGTAGTTCGGCATTAAAAATGATTCAATACCACGTGAATTTCTATAAATAGTCGTTGCCTCTAGAACATAGTGGTCAAAAGGCGATTTTTGTAAAGAACTTGTTTATCCGACATTCAACTTGTTCCAATTTTGTGAAAGAGTTTTCTATCCACCATCTTTTTTTATAAAATTCCAATGATTAAGAAGCATTTTGCAATTTCTACTTGAATGCAACCTGTACTAAGATTTAATCCGATTCGATGCGAAATATTACACATTAAATGTTTGATTGATTTTATAAGGACATCAGACTCTCTAATTGATTTTAAAACTCTAATTCACAGTGCTCTCGGCAGTTTTATCGTGCTTACTACTCCTAAAGCTTTATGGATAATCCTAATCAATTATTCGATCTCCGTACTGTTTGAAATTTCGAAAAGATAATAAATGAAACAGCTACGTGCAATGGGAAGCTCATGAATATGCAAAAGAAATAGAAAAATATTGACAAGCCTCAGTTGTAAGAAATGAATTTTTTTTCATTATGTAAGCATGAGAAAACCACGAAGCTTAAGTAAACATTTTCTTTGGCGTCTTGAACCATCGCAAGGTCGGTCAATCCATCATTATTGCCGCGAAAGCACTCGAAAATATGTGAGAATGTTATTTGAATCTACGGGAACGTTATGTAAAGTATTGAATTCTGCCTTGAATTTTTAATTAGCTCGTGTGGTGCAATGGAAAAGTAGAAACAAAGAAACTCCAGATGGAAACGGGTATTCGAAAACAGAAACACTCCCCGTTTGGAAGCTATGTATTTACTTGGACTTCCATCGTTTAGGATTTCGAACATCAGGTACAGGAGCTTATTTAGGTTAGTGAGCCCGACAGTAAAGAGGGAGCACCCTTCCAACCGAGTGAATCTGGCGTGGTTGATGTACAGGCAATACGCAATTTTTTGAAGTAAGATCTTCGTAAATCCGCATTTAGCGGGTCCGATGAATTTCAAATCTATTTATTTGCGTAAACCAAGACACATATGCACATTAAATGGCTTATTTGGGCTTAAATTGCTCCTATAGATTTAGGATTCATTATCAATATTATTTAAAGAATTCTCTCGCGGCATTATTTATTTCAAGATCGCAAGAATTGTTGTAAGCTAGAGACACCTGCGGATGAATCGCATTACCCTTAATTGCCGCCGCTTGAATGACTAACTGATTATAGTGAAAAAAATTATTATTGAGCTTCAATGGATCAAGCGCCGCATAAGCAGACTCAACCGATAAAATAAGTTCTTCAATATTTTGCGGACTTGTCTTATCTTGTAAAGATTGTACGCTTTCAAAAATTCTAAGTCCAGAATATTTACATCCGGGGAGTTAGCTAGTTGAATATCCAGTTGTATGGTCCAACCACCAACTTTTCCCACTTCCATTATTTATGAATAATCGGAGTTGATGTGTGGTTTAGCGTGGACATGCTGAAAGATAACTGGCGAAATTTCTTTTCTCGGCAATTTGCTCGAATAGCTGAATAGACCCTCGATATTAAGTACTATCGGTATGCTTCTTTTTTCACGGTAATTTTTTTGAGCTCTGTACTGCCAGCAGGTCTGTTTCGCGAATACTGTTTCGCTGCAACTTGTTTGACAAATGGCCGAATGCCTATTTTCCCTTCAAAAAATGAATTGGCATATCTATCATTCCTTGAACGTGCAACTTCACATAGAAACGTAATCTTGGGAACGGAACGCTTGCGTTTCACATGTCGATCAGATAGGGTTCATTCAGGTATCAGGTAAAAATTTTGTGACTCTCCATAAAATAAAGCCCTTTTTCGTCAATTTGAACAATACCTTTCATCGAATAAAAATAAGGAATCTGTGATCTTGCGCAGACTCTTATGAATGAAAGGCAAAAATGGGGTCTTGATATTTTGTTATTTGATGTCAGAGCTGGCTTAAGAGCACTTCTGTGACGAATCTGAACCCTCTTCGATTGAGGTATAACAGGTGAAGCAGATAAGCGCCGAATCGTGCTTCGACTTCGTAAAAGAGTAATACGCCCTGCCTTCTGATTTCTTCAGGGTCTCTTCTCCTTCGCCCAGAATTAATCTTTTTGTGACTCGAAATATCTGTAAGAACAGATCCTGCAGGAATGCTTTCTGGGCCTCGCTTCCATATACGAGATACTGTCTCGGGAGAGCAGGAAAATAGAGCAGTAAATACAGAAATGGAGCCATTTTTGCGAACAACATTGCTGCTCTCCTCAAGTGAATCATGGTATGTCGACATTTGCCGTTTATTTTCCAACAGTTTTCGTGTTGAACTTCCAGAATCCATTTGCTTGAAGGGTATTCCTTGTAATAGACAAGAATGAACACACTCTATGCGGATATAGGAGACCTTTATAAGCTACCAAGAAGATTTATTTAGGAAATATCCTGCGAAAAGGTCTATTGCTCACGTTATGCGATCATATATCGCATAATAAGAGACAGGTTTAAGCAAAACTCATCTGATAACAAAGATAACGTAAGTTTGCTTCTGAGAGAATAGCTTGGAGCAATTTGCCTAAGATACTTCGGGTCGATTTGAAAAGGGTTGGTACCGAACACCATGCTACAACGATCGTTTGCATAATTTATCTGGAGACTAGTAGCAAAGCCCGCCTACCGCTCGAATTCAGTGATCTCGATGACCCATGGATGCTGGACGGAGCATCTCGAGGAAAGCACCAGAGCGCTTTACGTCCTGTGGTTATTCTTCCACCTCCATCACCAAGCAGCCAGAGCTCACTCGGAGCACGGACGTCCGAACCGGCCGTCCTTCTCACTGCTGCTGTGGCTGCGACTGCCAGTTGTACAGGGTTGCAGGAGACTGCCCGTGCGAGCATCTCGCAGAGCACAGACCGCTAGCCTCTCAGACCTGCAGGAGCTACTGAGAAGCGGACCATTTGTATTCGCCATGAATTTCGACCGGCAACTTTTTTTACACCAGCAAGAGCAAAGAGAAAAAAGTAGAGAACCACTGAATCCAGAAGGTTAGGTATTGAAATGAAAGAAAAGTGCTACTTACTCGCGAGGCACTTATTCGCGAATGACGTGCACAAACACGTTGGTTAGAGAAAAGCGAATGTAGCGTAGTGCTCGAAAGTTACGCTTTTTCAAATTTAGCGTACTTGAGTTTTCGGTTGAAGTAGATAAAAGTGTAGTGCAGTGAATGGTGTTCATCAACTAACACGTACACTGGGTTCTATGGACATCTCTGTCGAATTTACAGACTGTCGAATAGTTTGTATGGACTAAAGCTTCGCAGTGTGCTGACAGCGTAGGAACGGATTTTCTTATTACTTTTCTCACTTGCACTATCGTAGAAATGCTAAATTACCTGAATTCGATTAGGCCAGAAGCTAAAATTTCAGATACTCTCAGATACGTAGAAATGTTACTTTATCAGCCAATAAGCATGCATCAGGAAAGTGTCGGAAACGCGTATGCTGGAAGGATTACCGGTCCAGGACCGAGGTGTAGTGGCCCAAATTTAAATTGTCTTATAAAGCAAACCCATGCTGCCACGTATGTTCTCCGAACAGTCATGCTAATTCTTGAACTCTCTCCCTCGTTTCCCTATCCTGCTAATGTTTGCACGATTTAGTTTGTTTGTGATGAATGCTAATGTTTGTACGATTTGGTTTGTTCTCGATGAATGCTGATGTTTGTGCGTTTGGTTAGTTTTCAATGAATGCAAATGCTTGTACGATTTAGTTTGTTTGCGATGGATGCTGAAGTTTGCACAGTTTGGTTTGTTTGCGATGAATGCTAATGTTTGTACGGTTTGGTTTGTTCGCGATGAATGCTGATGTTTGTACAATTTGTTTTATTTGCGACGAATGCTAATGCCCGTACGATTTGGTTTGTTTGCGATAAATTCTAATGCCTGTACAATTTGGTTTGTTCGCGATGAACGCTGATGTCTGTAGGATTTGGTTTGTTTGCGGTGAGTGCTAACCTTTGTAGGATTTGGTTTCTTGGCGACGAATGCTAATGTTCGTATGATTTGGTTTGTCTGCGATGAATGCTAATGTTCGTAGGATTTGGTTTGTTTGCAATGAATACTAATGGTTTTATGATTTGATTTGTTCGCAATTAATCCCGATGTCTGCAAAATTTGGTTTGTTAGCGAGGAATGCGGTTGTTTGTACGGTTCGGTTTGTTTGCGGTGAATTGTTATGTTTGCGCGATCTGATTTGTTTGCGCTGAACACATATGATTGACGGAGCGGATGGAAGAAGAAATTTATTTTTGTCTACGAAAAGAGGACTAAGATTACTACATCTTGTAGCTAGTTGTAGATTTCATGAATTTTCTGGAATTCGTTTGTGTTTCCAAATGCAACCACCGGAAAGGTGAAATGGATTACTCTACTTCGGTGCTTGTTTTTTTGAGCTCAGTATGCGGAGCAAACGTTCCACTCCGTGATGGGGTTGTGGATATTTGCGCCGGATACGTCAAAAAAGGACGGTGAAGAATTCTTGCGACAGACACGATCCCCAAATATATCGATTGCTTTAACTGTCTTTCCAGCCTTCTTTTGTTATCGTCTTTGCTCTCGTCCATATCCCCTGATACATCGATTGCTTCAAAGGTATTGCATGCCCTGTTCTGGTCTTGATTGTGGTTCTCGCCCACATCCGTAGTTAGGACACATTCTGCGATGTGCTGCGCGCAAGGCAACGAGCGATCCAATACGGCTCCAGGTCCAGCAATATCAGTTGTAGTGCGGCAAACAGCCCCAGGAACAGTGTAGCACACCTTATTTTGATGATGTGCAACCCAGACAAGTGTGAAATTCGCTCGGAACGCAATCCACAAAAGTGAAGGGCAAAGCGGAGCGATCCAAACAAAACACGGTCGCAATTCATTTCCCTATCGGTAGGAAGCATCAATACTTGGGGTTCAATTCCGCATTAAGTCCTTTCCAGCAGTAGCAACTTAATCTCGCTGACGCACGGGGTGCTGTGTGGTGTGCTTAAGCGGCTTTAAGAAAGACGTGCTTAGCTCGGTTCCAACAGGCATAAAGCAAGCCATGGGAGTAGAGCGAGTTGTGGTGTTCGGACTTCAGAGAGATTACCCTTTGATATTTCTGCAAAAAATTGAATCATATTGCTTGCAGTGTAAATTTATTTTATACGAGGCTGCTTCTATGCCAAACTATTGTACCCACCACCGTGATGATAGTGGTCATTATTTCTTTCAATGCGCAGGATTTGATGACGTTCGTGCACTTCCATAGCAACCGTATGAATTTTCACCTGTTGTATTGTTAGAATTACGGGATGTTACGATGGTTTGCTCTTTCTCGACAAGCAAACTACGGATTGAAAGTTTGCTTGAGCGATTGTCTTCAATGGTTGAATTGCTTCGAAAATTTCGCGCATGTTGGAAGGACACAGGCTATGGACCACGGAAGATTCACGCCCTTCTAAGGGTATATTTGAATGCTGTGTATCTGATTCACAAGCATTTGTAGGATGATTTTCGTCTGTAAGATCAATCGTAGTATCGAAATCCGCAGAACCCGGTATCATGATTCCTTCCTTGCAAAGCAAGTGCAGTAAGTATCCAGCTGATTCGGATTCTTTACTTAGGAAGGTATCCAATATTGCTGGTCCTAATTGCTGGTTTGTTTTTTGACCAATTTGGTTTTTGGTAGAAAGGGACTCATGCGTGAAAGGCGTCGATGAATTTCTATTGTCTCCATGAAAGAATATGACATTGTTGCGAGGCCAAGTGGTGTCATTGACGCATATGCTATTCGACCTTTCGATTTTTTGGTTGTTCTGCTAAAATCTCACATTTTTGTAGAGAATTTTGCGTGAACTTCACTGACTTTTGCAACACCTGCACGTTTCAGGTTCTGCATGACTTTCTCTCTGCAAAGGATGCAGTTGGATCTAATTATTGCATTGTCTTGTTCTAAATTCCGCTTCCAAGGAAACGAGCGCGGAAGTGTTAAAGCGGGTGCAGTAGCGTCGCAATGCGTCGTTGTTTGTGGAAATTCAACAACGGTTTCTTGGATTACTTTCTGTGATACAAGAAATGAATCTCAAATAGCTTGAGCTGCAACAGTCGAACCTATCCGCAAAGTGTTCAGTGCAGCATGGAAAAGGTTTGAGACGATAGGGAAAAGATGGAAGTTTTGAAAACTTGCAGTATCATCATTAGCATGACATGAAATGAATGAATGTATGTATCCCCGCGGAACTTCCCAATTCATCTTGCACAGAGAGAGCGGCGTTTTGCGGGGCATGAATTTTCCGAGATAGGGTAGGACTGGCACCAATTCTTCCGCACGCAGCATCGCACATAGATGTCTGGATGGAATCAGTGACATTCGAATTGGTACCATCCAGAGCAACATTTGGACTTAATCTACCGCCAATATCACTTTTGCCATGGAAGTTTTGTCTTTTGCGCTTACTTGAACATTTGGATTGGATACGGTGCCTGCAACGATTGAACTGCGACGATCTCTTTCAATTAGTAGTGCTGCACGTGGATCCCTTTCGTTGGAACAGCGATGGTGGGAAACCATGGTTCGGAATGGCGCAATGTGACGACGACAAGAAGGACTATAAACAGTCTAGCATTCCAAAGATACGTTACGAAAGCGGCAAACCACTTAACTATATTTTCAAACCAAGCAATAAAGGTCATAATACTATGTGGGGTATTAATTTACTTGATTGCGTTATGCTACCCATTGTAGAATTAGTTTAGCGAACTAAAGCAGCACAGGTCAACCTATCCAACCTGAGATAGGCATTTGTAGCATGTACAGCCCCATTTATTTTCTACGAAATCACGAAAATCCTTCATACTTATATCTGATTTTCCTATTCCTTCTCGAATACTTGCTCTTACATTAAGGAAAATTGCACTAGCAGCAATAAATGGTACTAAATAATCCGGACGAAGGAATCTCGAATAGGATTTCGAAAAAGTCTATAAATGTTTTAGCGACTCTGCTCCAGACGTTGCATGCATGCTGCAACTTCTATAGCTACTGGGTTCGCAAATGGAATTACATGTATGAGATGCGTAGTGAAACCTGTCACACATTATCGTACATTTCTCATTAACCCATGGGCATGTGAGAACTACCGAGCGCAGTAACTTGCAAGCATTGTCATAGTAACAAACCATAGGAAGTGTTGCAAACCTGGGAACTCCTTCGCATTCTTCCATAACAGCAACGCCAATGATTTTCGGATGACTGCATACGCATTGCACCGTAAAAATACCCGGAGAATGCGTTTCTGACTTTGTGTAGTTTTTCCTGCATGTTCGAGCGTTCTCACGCTTCGAAGAAGATCCAAAATCTAACCTTGGCCTGACTGCTGGTGTGCCTGAAAAAATTTCTCCAGTCTGTTGTGCTTCCGAAGGCCAGATCTCGTCCAGATCGTCAGCTATTTCTGTACTTGCTTGATGCACTGAATTGTACATGCGTATGTGGTCCCTCTGGCATGCTTCAAATTGTTCGAAATACTTTCGCCGTACATCGATAGCTGAAGTAATATTCGAACCAAAAATAAAAGCCAGTCTACGGTAATCGAATGAACTGGAAATAATTGCGGCATTAGAAATCCCACAACCCAATCTTGATAGCGCATGAATGTTTTCACCTACCTTACGGCATATTTAAATCAGTTCTTTAGCACAAGATTCACGTATGAGTAAAGAAGTCTTTAGACTTTGACGTTTGCAAGACGAAAATCTGTACAATTCAGGTGCCAAACGTGTAGGAGCAGCGACAGAATCACTGCCACGTAATGAACCTTCTGCAAGAGAACCAGAAATAAAGCACCGGCCGAAATCAATTATGGTTCGTTTAACATCGATATCGTCGCATTTGTGTCGTATAACGATTGGCTCACACTTTTATGCTTCCTCTACATCGGACGCATCGTTTTCTAATAAATCACATTGCTCTCCCGTTGAGTTGATTTGGAAGACGCACGTTACAAACTTTCCAACCAGGCATGTCTCGTTATTTTATGAAAGCGATGAGTCGGAAAGAATCGATAATATTTCATGCCGTTTGCGCCACAATGCTGGTTTAACCAGTACGAGAAACATGTTGCCGGTGCTTGCATTTTTCGTAGAACGATAAACAGCATCGAGAAATCCACGAAGTTTTGGGTTACGTATCATGTATTGCTTGTCCGAAATTCTAGGTACTGCTGAAACAACTTTTTATGCAGATGGAATGTTGGCAGCTTGCCAAGAATGCCCAAAGCAGTTCCGTCCATTACAACCCCGTCTATTTCTCTGGTCCCAGCACCGGAATTCTTTTCGAAATTCCTGCATGAAAACAAATCATGCAAATGTTCTTCCTTCACGAACTTCAATGTCTTTAGGAAAGCTGAAAAGGCCTCATTTCCTCTTCGCCGACCAACCTTTGATTCGATTCCCAGTTTTTGGAGCGATGCACTTGCAGATAATGTTTTCGATGCCCAAGAAGAAAAAATGTCTTGACAGGTACCTCCAGTTCCGCAAATGCCTAACAACCAGGAGTCCAGGAGTTCCTGAGTGAACACGTGCTTCCAGATATACAAAACAGCGCATCAGATACACCATCGTAGGGAATGTATCTATTGCATCGCGGACAAATGTGGTCTATTACTCCAATTTCAAATGTTCCATAGTGAAGAGAGTGACTAGTACCAATGGATTGCACCAGTTTTCCTTGTTTTCGTTTTTCAAGTCTATTTTGCAGTCATTGCAATATGCAGTATCATCCTCTCCGACGAACAACGTTTTTCTCTCACTTTAGTTTCCCAACATATCTCTTGCATCTTGACCGCTTCGCAACAAATCCAAGAGTCAATTGTCTTCTGACTCGCATGGAAAGAAGTTTCTGGATCTACTATATACAAAATTCACATCAACTGTAACTTTGGCGTTGTTTTCTTCAATTCCATCATCATCAACGGCGGTATACCAATATTCCCTAGTGCATAAATCACCTATACCATTTTCCTGTTGTGACATTTCCCTACTTAATATGCCTTCCTGCTCTTTGAAAACTTTTACGGCAACAGCTTCATGAGCACAAAGCATTCTGTTTGCTGCAATTCCGGGCATATCGAGCAAACCACGGGCTCCTTAACGTTTTTATGCAACCTGCTTTCGCGCATATCAACAAGCACGAAAGAGAATGATGGAAATGTGTGCGATAAAGCAGCTCTTTGAAATACCTTCAATACGAATACTTCATCTTTTGCTTCACAAGGAACGCAAAACAATTCAAAATTTATCTTTGAATTCTGAGTATGTATCAATGATACAGTTCTAGTTGCCATTTCAAATATGCGCATACGATTACGTTCACCTCCCAGTATAGCCTTTTGATGTTCACATGTCTCATTGTATTCAAAATTTACGCAAGAACACCGGCCATTAAAAATATTCTGTGACTGCATAAGCAATAATTGATTTCCTGTGAACGCTACTTTGTACAAATTGCAGCTCATGCTTCGTTTTTCACTACAACGCTTATTACTGATACCGAGAATATTTGGTAACTTTTGTCTTGATTTGATGGTCGGATCAATATAACACATACTCGATAATTCGCAACATGGCATGTAGAAAGCGCATCACTTGTATTTTGAAAATTACCGCAAGCTGCATGCTCAAGGTCTTCAAGCAACTTTCTTATGGCTCGGACTAAATTCGATACGCTTTAGTTGCCTTGTAGAGAATTCTTTCTTCGTTTGATACATGAAGCGGCATACGACGCTAATTCTTCAGGTGCACGGACAACGAATTCGGACCCATCTAGTGTATCGATTATTTGACTTTCTCGCTCAAGACATGTTGGCCGAGATGCAGTTGATTTCGCGGCAGTGGAAGAATATTCATCAGGAAAAGATAAGAACGCATTGTAAAATTGGCGCAAACGATTTCCCTCATTCACAAACGAGTTAATCTGTGCCGAATCACCATCATTCAGTAATGTACTTAATACTGGTACTGCAAGTTCCGTGTTTGGCAATACTTTGTATCGTTCAATAACTTTTAGGGCGAGTAAATGGCTTTTTCCATTTCGCGGAACGTAAAGATGGCACTTATAAGGTAGATGAGCCGTTTCAAAAAACCCGCTGATACTTTCAATGCAGAATAAGCGACAAAGGCATAGTAATGCTGAGCTTTCCAAGAGAAGCCGTAACCTGCTCAAGAAAACCGTTGCCGTACCCCTGTACACGTGGCCAAGAAAGCTGTTATCGGACTACAGTACTGCAACTGGACCTATGCCGGTTTCGGACCAGAGCCACGTGCTAATTTTTCACATATTTTCGAATGCTCAACAGATACTTTCAACTTAATCTAAAAATATTCGAAATTGGGTGTCTAATCGTATTCGATTTAACCCCTCATGGCCTTACCTCTTAAATATGAAATTAGACTAGATGATATATAATAAGTCCTGCTGACTAGCCTTAGATCATTCGTCACACAATAAGGAGAAGCTAGGTAAACAATAAAACACCGAAGGAAATCAATAGAAAGGTCAACAATGAACTCCTAAAAATTAACTAAAAATAGGGTTTCAGATAACTGTCGTGACATCTGCGCCATGCAGGTAGAGGAATAACTACAGCTCTATGGACCTCGACTAAAAAAATAATACGGACAGGTTTCTTTAACTTAACGGTGGCTCATAACTATCCACTACTACTCACTTTACTCTTTACTACATCATAATTTTATATATAACAATGCTGTGGCTGCTTAGTAAACTTTCACATATAGTGAACTCAGCACACTACAGTATCAGACGAGATCGAACAATCATGATTCTCGACATTTACATTGACAATTACAACCAGAGACCTCAGCATACTTCTCAATTCTATCGCTGTAGTACTTGAGGCTATGACCCTTTTTCGATTCTATTCCCTGTGCTGTTAATGCCGCTATTGTTTTGATCCAAGCATTAAAAGGTTGCACCCACAATAAAATGAAATCGAAAACATTTCGTTGTGCAACTTGGGACATGGGATTATCTCGGCGGATGTCATCCCTCATGGCCTCCTTGCTCGGGTTTATCGATCGATTGCCAGATTTATCGTAAAACCACATTGTTCCGGCATGTGCAAAGTTCATAAGGTTTGGTGGTCCGAGGGGAACGACTTCGGTAGAAAAAACAATGCGAAGATATTCTTCTGGCCAATATACATTGATTTTTTCCGCGAGATTTGAATCGACGCACTTTGGCTGTCCAATGGTATAATCGCACTGATACGGGCTCCATAATGCTCAGTACTGAATCTCAATGCCGAAATCAATGCACAAGCTCCACCACGTGAATGCCCAGCAAACACAATTTCAGTTCTAGGGCGTTAATTCAACAACTCTACGAGGTCTTCCCAATACGAATTCACCTGATTCCAGAACCCCATGTGAACCATTCCGTTCTGTTACGCTATCCTCTTCACGTTGAGATTCCCTCGGTCTGTGGTCCAATTCCTCAGCATTTTGCTGCCCGGAAATATGACTAACATGAAATTAGTGTGATAGAGCAGCACAAAGTTCAGGTTGCGCTTTTTGTTTCTGCCACAGCACAAAACGACCAACCCATCAAATTCGCTTCCAAAGTGCTCTTTTTCTCGAGTACATGTCAAAAGTCGTTCTCTATCACCGCGCAACAGGTCCTGGGAAGAAAGAGTCGTCACCAAGGAAACTAATTTGTTCATAGTGAAATGATTGTTCTGCAAGTCGCAGAGAGAGAGGAGGGAAAACTATGCTGTCAGTTAGACTGACCAGCTCGCCATATAACACGATATCTTCATGGGAAGCACACCTGCATTGTGACATGATAGATCGATGCGCTGGCCATCTAGCTGTACGGGAAGTGAACTCATCTCATAGGCTACGCGAGGAAATACAGTTCAATTTTTAAAATCATGGAATGAATCACAGCTGCAGGGTCGATTTATAAAGATTGCGTTTTTAAGGAGCACAAAATAGAAATAGCAGAAGAAAATTGATAATGTATTCGAAATTATTCCACGCACGAAAAGAATGTTGCTCTTTTTAATAAAATAAGTAAGACTAAAAAAGAAAGAGTTACGAACGGTTGGCAAAAAAATCAAGTACACTGTTGTTTACTTCGCTGGACTCATAACTTCACACACACTTAGTGTGATGCTGTGAACTATGGTTATTTATTTAGATAGAATTCCATGAAAGAAAAGACAGAGAAAGTCCCCAGTCGTCCAAGGCATCATTCATTCCACCTGGACATAACAAAGCAACACGTAAAGAAAATAGTTGAAGCGAATTTATGCCACAATTACGGAATTACTAGTACCAGAACGAAATCAATTTTCTTTGGACATACCGGAACCTGGTGAGTTCCCGTAATCATAGCTTTTCAAGCAGTGCCCATCACGGATCATTTTCATTTCTATGGTGATACATCTGTTCTGTGTACGAATCGTGAATTGTGCTCCAACTCCAGATCATGTCGACAACATATCGTGAAACAAAGCAGCGATACGCGAAGATTGCGTAAGTCCATTTCCGTCTTACCTGCCAGGTGTAAGCTAAGACGTTGATCATCACGCATATCTCGCTGTACGCATCTAATCGAAGGCACTGTAGTAACCTGCAGGGGCTGTGCCATGCCTAGCTCAACCCTCGCACAATTTCACTCTCTGCACGGCCAAACCACAACCAGCCACAACGCGGCTCTTGCGAGTACTATCGCTGAGAGCCCGGAGTAAGAACTGTTCTAAGTCAATCCGCTTGACCTTTTAGTACAGGCGTATGCCGATCCCACAGTTGGTGAAAGATTCCAATGTCTCCCTTACATGTCGTCACACCGTGCCGAAAACGTCAGATTCGCCGTCTAGAACACAATGATCTTATCGTGCTTTTGCTCCTCGCCAGCAACTTGCCTCTTAAATGTACGTCACAGACTAGCAACTTGAGCTTCTGACGCGTGCGGCATTTGGGCGGAAGCCTCCACGTAGTGTTCTGGAAACAGGTGTATTCGTATTGGGTAGAGCTTTCGCGACGCCTGGCGCTGTGCGATTCACTCCCGGTAGTGTTTGGAAGTACCCGTCTGGTAGGGTGGGGTAATCCAGTCAATAATAGGCAGTTTGTCTGGGTGTTTCTGTAAGTCTTTAGTTAGTCAGTTCGATCACAGAAAATTAGCTAGATATGATTCAAAGAATACTGAGAGTACAAGAATATTAGATCCTTCGTTAGGATGTCTTTGAATCTTCCAGCACCTGCAATTATCCGAGAACTACGTTTCTTGGAGTTCCAGCAAGATAGCTCGAGCTATGTGATAAGGTGAAAGTCGGGACACATGATAACGATGCAGCTTTTCTACGCTTGGGACTGCGATCCGGAGTAGTCAATAATAGTCAGTTTGAAAGCTGGCTTCCTTTTTGTTTCAAATTAGTTAGTCAGTTTCATATTTTCATTGATTACTCCACCCTACCGTCTGGTGAGCCCAGCGCGATGAGAACTGCGTTGCGGCTCGAACAACATTTTTGGGATCATTTCGTCCCTGCTATTAATGTACTTGGTCATCCTAGGTGCATCAACTTCAAGTTGCTGCGCGGTATCCATTGTGACTAGGGTGAGCATTATGTGCGCAACGTCACCTCCACCGACCTTATCTCGATAGGATCCACATGCTCACGGTATTATCGCCCACGTGGTGCGGTTTATAGGGATGAATTGTACGAGGTCCGTGAATCCATTGAAGGACGATATCGACGAAGCGAAAAGAAAAGAGAACCCCTTGATGCACAGTCAGCGTAGCTTGTCCGCATTTTTCGTTGCCATGCACAAGCAAGTCCTACACGTTCGGAAAGCTCACAAACTCGGCACTGACCGCAATCGGTTGTGTGGTGCATGAACAAGTACCCTACCACATTTCTAAAAGATCACAGTCTGTGAGTACTGCATTCGCCAACCAAAGCGACTGAAAATTATTAAAATTCAGGGTTTCTGGAGAACTGCTACGATGGAAGCGCTCAAGAGAACAAGAAAAATTTTTTCGATCAAAATGAAGGTCGCAAACAACGTAGAAAGGTGTCTATAGTCCATTTATAGCACCTTACGTTTCTTAGTAGCTGTACAGGACATTCCAGTGACAGTAATGTGAATCCCAAGGCAATCTTTATGATTTTCAATGCTCAGTTCCTCACGAAAAAGAACAAGCAGGAGACCAGCTGTCTTTGATGTCTCTGATGCTCAAGAAATATGTATTACTCGTACACAATAGACACTAAAGTCTCCTGCATCAATTGAGTTTTTTAGATTTTTTTTCCGAAAATTTTCTGATACTCATGTAGCTCGTTTTCTTCATCAGTTTTATTGAGACAACTTGAGCAGAAATCCTGAATTCTAATGATTTTTCGAACGGTTTGGCCCTCAACCTAGGATGTTCTAGAATTATGGTCGGGTACCGAACAGTACAATGATACCAAACTTGTTAGGTTTTCCCGGGGTGTAATGATACTCCAAAGTAAACTTACTCTATTTCGATCCGCTGTGAAACCTTTCGCCAATTATCATGACCGTACTCGTTCTTGACGCACTCTACTCAACATCCCGTTTTACATAAAAGCGCGCAATGCAAGCTTGTCCCTACCCAATGCTAGTAAATAACATCTCGCACGACGAGATGTCATTCTGATGACAAAAATCTCGCTCTACTGTTAGATCGAGTTCCTGTAGCAACCCTGCCAAAATCAGTGCAACAGAGCATCAAATGAAATTCAAGTAATTAACGACGCTAACACCACAACATATTCAGGATAACTTCAACTTGAATCGACAAGTCGTAGAAAGTGGCTATCAGCTACTACGCCCCGATCAGCATGGATTCGATGTGCGGAAGATTCAGAACGTTCCCAAAGTGGTCAGGTCACGCGAAATCACCGCATCTAAGCTGAACCCGGTGCAGAAGTGCTTGTCCTCTCGCGCTTGCAACAGTAGCTTGTTCTCATAGCCACGCACCAGGTTCAGGTTCTATAGTGCGGGCACGAGATACATGACGTTGTTCGCATGTATCGTCTCTGCTCGCGACGCCTTTGATTATGGCAGCGCTGGTGGTAGTCTTTCCATAGTTCTTTCAGGTTCCTTGTTGAGCTGAACTATGCTTCTCTTCTTCCCCCACACCAAGTGTGTGGCGCCTTCTAACGATGAGCGTTGCCGCTGTTGTTGTGAGGTAGAGAGTCTGTAGGTTGTTATTAGTGAGAGTATCGTCGATTGAAAGCACGACATCAATACACAAAGCTTTGTTATCAGGATCAAAATAAGGACCACGTTCGAACGCGGAATATTAGGCATGGATGGGAAGGCTGTCGAACAAAATGGTGGATTGGGTCGAGCTCATTGCTGCATCTGAAATTTTCATTGAATGTGCATGACGGTTCTCAATTTTGGTGCAATTCGTCACCGAGTCTACTCGTGCGTGGCTCAGTTGGCAGATGCCATTTGTTTAGATCATGCAGAAACACTCAGCACTAGCATAAGCAAAAACCAGTGCGTACAATTTTGGATAGGTAGGCATGGACAAAGAAGGACTCAGCAAGCGCAGCTGCTTGTTTCAGTTCAATGTTCCGCCTTAACAAATACAGTTGTGCTGCTCCAAAAAGCAGAGAATGTGACCCGAGTCGAGGCTGATACCGTCCACTATCAGCTAATATGTGAAGAGAAGGTGGAACTGCCTCTCTGAAGGGATGTATGTCAGTGCGTCATCCAGCAATGAGATGAAAGGAAAGTTCAGATGGCCTGGAAAACAAATCGCATTGTTGCAGATTCTCAGGTGATTACGTGGCGCATGACGGGATACGTATTGTATATGGCACTGCATCTTGTTTTTTCGACTTCCTAAATTTTTTACTGCATGCATTTCCTTCACATTGTCACCTCAAGGACATTTGTCTGGTTCATGACTTGTATTTGTATACTTGTGATGGCTGGCTGGTGCCACTTTCTTGCAATTTATCATCTCTACAATCAACACCATCATCACAACCCGAGCAATCTCGAACAACAATAACGCTATGCAATTCTGGTGTCTTGCTCCGCTCGTCACCTCACTTTCTCCATCCAGCCTCTTGCGTGGCAACATACAACTCCTCCACGAACAAGCAAGAGCCAATTCTTCGTACGGTGCTGGTTTTCGCCACTTCCCCCCACATGTGTCGAGAAACGAAAATGGGGATGTTACCTATGCACTTTTCTACCATGCCGACTTCATGCTGGTAATATTTCCGGGTAGTAGGATCACCATCGGGAACTGGGCAGGTGAGAGGGGGAACTTCAGTTTTGAGCGTATTGGTATCCCGGAGATGGGAGGAAAGGTGCACAAGGGATTTTGGAGACAAGTGGACTCGTACTGGTCAGAACTTGCTGGGAAATTGGGTCAGTATCCGAATGTACCCCTGGTAGTAGGTGGGCACTCGCGAGGGGGTGCATGCGCAGTGATTGCGGGGCTACGCATCGAACAGGAGCTGCAGAATAAGCTCGCTGCGGTGATTACGCTCGGTCAGCCCAGGTGTGTGAATCGCAAAATTGCTGAACAGATTCAACCCAAATGGAAGGACCGATATTTGCGGATCGTTTCATCGACGGACCCAATCCCCCTCGCACCACTAGAACCGTTGTATTACCATACAGGCACAGTGTGCTTTTACGACAGGACCGGGGTGTGCCGAGTGGACCCGAAGGAGTCCGAAATTAAGGATGCAATCCGTCGTGATAATCCGCTGATGATGCTGGAACATCGGAATGTGGCGAGGTACGTGCAGGCAGTGGTGAAGCAAAGTTGGGAGTGCATTGCAGGACACAATCTCTCATATTACGACGCACTGATTCACGGAATCACCTCGTCAACGAAAGGCGCCTAACTTTTACTAAGTTGAAATACGATTTTGCATGCTGATACTCTATGTCAAATAAAATTTAACTGTTAAAACAATACCCCGGGGTATATCTTTCCTCCGCACTTTGCTCGACTATCCTAATAATTCTTTCCCACTTGACTCGAACGGAATACAGTCACTCTCCAAGAAATCCATCTTCCATGTGTCGAAATGGAGACATGGCCTGCATCTGTCCTTCCCATCATCAGAGCAAAGATCCTGACGTCGGTTGTGCGCAACCGTTCAAGCAAATTTAAGAATTTAATGCTTTCAAGATACAAGATCCAATATCGAAACGAGCTGAGCCAAAGTTGTCTTCATGAACGTTGTAAATTAACCCATAATTGAATAATGCTACTTGGATTTAGTGGAATTGATCTATGTATCGAATAAACTGCCCGGGTCGTCGCCTCTATACTTGAATCTTCCTTCAACAATGTGTTCAAAAGAAAGAAAAGAAAAAGAAACAGATTGTAACCCAACTCATACGTATGTAAAAAAATTCGGCTACGTCATTTCTGCATTTTAATTGACCTGTTAAAAAAGAAGTGCGAGCTAGAGTTTTCACAGAAATGAACTCCAAAAAAAGAATAATCAATTGCAAGAGAACAGCTTCAACATATTTTATTAAAAGATAAGTGGTAGAATTTTTAGAACGAATGGGTAGAAAAACAAAGTACTACTTTTCAACGTGAATTCATAGAGTTCTTTAAGCGTAGAAGTAAGATGAAATTATTCCAAAACTTCAATTTTTTAATTGGTATAGTTAAGAGAGTGTCTGTAGAATTGACGGTGCTAGACGACGTAAGCGAAGATTTGATTCAATAACAATTCGAATTTGAGAAGTTGAATCAAACCTGTTTGATTGAACCAGATCGCTTGTGATGATGTACTTACATGGTACACAGAGGAGATGATGCAGTGTATTTCTAACCCAGAGTTGTTGGAAATAGCATTGGAATTTTATTTCTCGCTTCTATTATGTGAAAAATTGTTGAATATTTCTCATGCATTACCGGAATATATAATTCCCAGTACAAGTTTGAAATGGATGAATCCAATTTTTCACTCGGTTCATTAGCCAAAACATTCATATCATTTAGACTCCAAAAGTCAGAAATTGCATTAAGTAAAATTTGTTTCTCCAAATTCATCGGAATGATGCTTTCTACGATCATTCACGGCAAATCCAGCCTTCGAAAACAATCACTAACGCATATTAGATGTGGGACAATAAAACGGACGTTCATGCATTTCGAAGTGGATTCCAGTTAATTCTCCTATGCTTCAAGCGACGTTCTGCTAGCGATAATGAAATTGTCTCAGTATTGTTTTCATTGGACACTGCAAAAGGAGATGAGGTCAAACATCTTATTGGGCTTTTTTAGAATTCATTCAAGCTCTGTAGCTCACCATTCATTATTTTTCCAATACCGTTTTCGAAATTTGGGTAATGAATAATTCTCGCATTCGGAGAAAGTCGTACATTCGTTTCCGGATATTCTTCAAGAACAGTAGCAAGAGAAGACTGGGCATCTGCTATTGATCTAGATTATTTCCGTAATGCAACCGTTACGGAATCTGAATCTGCAAACTCCTTACAAATTTTTTCAATTTATCTGAACTGTGACACTGTTGGTATCAATTTTCCAATTTACCATCTTCCACTTGGCAAATGAATTCATGTTATTCCAGGCATCTCTAAAGGATTCTAGCTGTAGAAGACCACCGTTTAATGTTGTTGTGAATAGTTTGCAAGTCAATATACATTTCGAATTTTTGCAGCTGTAATGGGACTAGACATTTTCCCATGAGTTTTCGCACAATATTCAGCAAGTTGATAATGTTGTTCGCAATATCTTGGGCAGCTCAAATAAATCGATTGCTAAAACACCCAACAAACTCAGGGGATAATATATACGAAACTCTTTTTAGCATTACAGTTCTCACGAACAATTGCAACAACACTATTAATCGGTTTGTTGTACACAGACAAAACAAATTTGAAAAATTCGACATGGTTCTTTGCACTCTTTCTGTCTTCACCTTCAAAAATGCAAAAAGCAAGAAGCACGTTTTGAAAGCCAAGATCGGAAGAATCAGGAAACGTGGGAAAATGGCAACATAGTACGTCGAAGACACTGTCCTGCCTTCAAAAACTACGGTAAACTTTCCTGGTAATATATCAGAATTTTATGCTCAACTCTATTAGTTAATAATGAAATTTTCTTACACAAGCTGTCTTTCAAAATGGAGTTGTACTTGATGTGTTGCCTGAAAACGAGATTCTGCACTATTGAAAACGGTTGCAGCTACATAACAGGAAGATGAATTCAACCATGCAGATGGCCAGTTTTTCGTCTGAAAAATAAATTTCCGTCTGCTGAGGACGAGATTGTACATTTTACATTCTCAGATAGAAATAATTCAAAGTCATCAATGTGATCTTTGCGAACATGATCAACTAATTTTGTGTTACTAAGGCCTGATACTAGCCTCGTGTTAGCACATTTACCCATCCAAATGTTCGAATCTTCATTAATTCGGATAAAAAAATTCGTCTCCGATTCGCTTCCCACGCCCTTCTTGCATAGTGCTGCAATAAAACCAGTCCACTACGGTAGAAGATTTATGAATGAAAAACTATTCAAATTGATTCAACAAGACAAATGAATAGTTTTGAATTGTTCTGAATGCAGAATGAATAAATTTCACTCGAGGATTCCAGTTAATAGATAACGCAAATGAATAAAACGAATATATTTAAGTAGAATCAATTTGCCGACAACTCTGTTCTAAGCAGTGCACGTAAATGAAATGAAAGACCCCACCTCTCATGTGTCGCCATTGCCGCAGTCACCGGATCGCCTAAAAGCTTCAAACTAATATCGGATTTGCAAACTGTTGATTCTCAATTACAGTTGCTTTGGAAAGTGAAAGATAAACCAAATTTAGTGGAAGAAGAAAAAACTACGGATAATCGTCGTAGGACAAAAAATCTACTCGTTCAATTAATGCAATTGGAGTTTCAGCTACATTTTCAGAACTTGGAAAAGAATCGGTTAACTAGCTAATTAAGGGCTCTACAAATTCCTTTTTCATGAAAATGACAGCATTCTCATAGTGGCAAACTCAATCAAAACTACTGGGCGAATTGGGAATACAAAATAGGATTCGACAAAAATTCAAGGCCCAGAATTGATATCTATATGTAAAATCTTTTGTACGGTCAAAATTTTGGCAATTGAAGCGAATCTCTATTACATGGAGTCAGAAAATATTAATTTTTTCTACGCCAGACATTCTGCGTGAAAATTTCAATCGATCATGTGTAACGCTGATTGTTATAAATAATAAAACTGAAGAGTGAAATTATGTAATATTGGCTTAAAGTCATACATAATAGCTTGGAGAATTTCTTGTTCAAGAAAACTTGTGGAAAATCAGAGTGAGCCAAAAATTGATTAGTTAATAGAAGTTGCTTGGATCGCGTTTATAAATTTTCGATAAATGATTCATATGATTGACAAAATACTCAAATTTTAAAGCCGAATAAGCGTAAAGAATCTTTTTTATCTGCAACGCAAATAATTCTTGTGTGATTTCCAATTTTTTGCATTTCACTTC
>JAAUYH010148077.1_pt1 | contig 23169 bp, 22 predicted proteins | sample 7278061 | NCBI WGS metagenome assembly JAAUYH01 (sample SAMN14350203, study PRJNA611818) | marine sediment metagenome | isolation source: surface marine sediment (0.6m) | place: French Polynesia: Moorea | collected 2018-08 | reverse complement strand
GAACGAAGAACGAAGGACAAACAACAAAGGACAAACATAAGTAAGAATGTCAAATAATCTCTTAACAGTAGCTTATATAGCTGCTAGTGCCTTGTTTATTCTCAGCCTGGGGGGCTTGTCTAACCAGGAATCTGCCCGTAGAGGTAATGTATTTGGGATTATCGGCATGGCGATCGCTTTAATTGCTACCGCCTTTAGTGCCCAGGTTACAGGATATACTACTTTGGTCGGGGCGATCATTCCTGGAGCTATTATTGGTTCTATTCTGGCAGCACGAGTCGCTATGACTTCCATGCCCGAATTAGTGGCAATTCTCCATAGTTTTGTGGGTTTAGCTGCGGTTCTGGTTGGTTTTGCCAATTATTTACAGCCAGAATCTGGGTTAGTTGGTGCAGAAGCCACGATCCATGAATTAGAAATTTTCATCGGTGTGTTTATCGGTGCTGTGACTTTCACAGGCTCGATTATTGCGTTTGGTAAGTTAAGTGCCATCATTGGTAGCAAACCATTAATGTTACCAGCTCGTCATCTGCTTAATATTGCCATGCTAGTCGGCTCTATCTATCTAGGTTGGCAGTTTATGGGTACAGAGGATGGATTGCAACCCTTGCTGATCATGACGGGGATTGCCTGTGTGTTAGGTATTCACTTAGTAATGGCGATCGGTGGTGCAGATATGCCTGTGGTAATATCTATGCTGAACAGCTATTCCGGTTGGGCTGCTGCGGCTGCTGGTTTTATGCTTTCCAATGACGTACTGATTATTACTGGGGCTTTAGTAGGAAGTAGTGGGGCAATTCTGAGCTATATCATGTGTGCGGCAATGAATCGTTCTTTTATCAGCGTAATCTTAGGTGGTTTTGGTGAAGGTAGTGGAAAAGCTGCTGCTAGTGGTGAGAAAAAATCCTACGGTGAAGCTACTACTACTAATGTAGAAGAAACCGTAGAACTGCTTAATGATGCCAAATCTGTGGTGATTGTACCTGGTTATGGGATGGCTGTCGCCCAAGCACAACATATGGTTTCTGATGTAACTAAGATTTTGCGTAAGCGTGGTAAAGAAGTCCGTTTTGGTATTCACCCTGTAGCGGGAAGAATGCCTGGACACATGAATGTTTTGCTGGCAGAAGCTAATGTTCCCTACGACATTGTATTGGAAATGGATGAAATCAATGATGATCTTTCTGATACTGATGTGGTGTTGGTAGTGGGTGCTAATGATACTGTTAATCCTAGTGCCTTAGACGATCCTGATAGTCCGATTGCGGGTATGCCAGTAATGGAAGTCTGGAATGCCCAACATGTTGTGGTGATGAAGCGTAGTCTTGGTATTGGTTATGCAGGGGTTGATAATCCTCTGTTCTATAACGATAATACTCAGATGTTATTGGGCGATGCGAAGACTAATGTTAGTGCGATTTTGAATGAGTTGTCGGCTAGCGAGAGTAAGAAAGAGTTGGTTGCTGCCTAGTTTCTTAATTTATCAAATTAAATAATTTTGTAAGAGCGAGCTTTACTTCGCTCTCTTTTTATTTAATGAGTTTAACTGTGATTAATTTATGATTTAGCGATCGCTATCTTTAAATCATACCTGAATTAAGCAACTCCTAGTGATTTTTTAGTAAGCTTAAACGCATTTAAATGACATTAATAGCATTACCTTGATTTTTAAGTTTCCTACTCCAATTAATAATCAACTCTCCTTGATTTAAAAGTTTATTGACTACTTTTTCAAGTTCTTATTTTGTTTCAAATTCTCGATGAGCAATATATTCTTTTGCTGAATGCCATACTAATTCTATTAAATTTTCTATATACTTATCCGTGGCTTTTTTATAGTTACCCTTTTTTCTTCCATCCTCTAAACTTTCTAAATTTGCTGGCTCTACAAGAACGCATCAATAAGCTACTCTTGTTTGGGAACATCCTATGATTTCTGCTATTTCTTTGGATGTTTTTCCCTCATCTAGAAGTAAAAATATCCATATTCTTTCTCTTATTTGATAATTTTCTTCTATTTTTAAGGCTTCTTGTAAGTTTTTCTTTTCTGATAATGACAGACAGTTTTTAGCTGGCATTTCTCGTTTTTATCTGAATTTGCTATTTTTATCTTATGTCCCCTAGGTGCGTTTAAGCTTAATAAAAGAAAAATTTTAAAATTATTATCTTGTAATTAGGAGTTAATTATCAAATGAAATATATCCCTTTGGCAGCCCGTATCTGTCTTTGCTCAATTTTTCTTAAAGCAGGAATTGACAAGATTTTTGGTTTTGCTGCTACTGCCGAAATGATGGCAGATCGAGGCTTACCTATTGCCAATATTTTATTGATTTTTACGATCGCTTTTCAATTACTGGGCGGACTTTCTTTACTGTTTGGGTACAAAGTTAAAATTGGCTCGATACTGTTAATACTATTTTTAATTCCTGCAACTTTAGTATTTCACAATCCGCTTGTCGATCCTAATCAAATAAATAATTTTCTCAAAAATATTGGTCTAATTGGTGGCCTATTAATGGTTATTTATGCTGGTGCTGGTGCATTAAGTATCGATAACTCTACCGAAAAAGAGCAACGCCGACAAGAAATAACAAATAACTAATAACTAATCTTAAAGCAAGTTATTGCTGAATTTGAGTCAGTCTCAGCAGATGAAAACAGGTCGTAATCATTCTGAGAGTAGACGAATCAATACTATGCTTTTTAGTAATAACGGGCTTTAGGATTTTATAAAGAAGAGCGTAAAATCTGTAACTAAGATAAATAATCACTCGTTCTGAAGCTGTGCAAAATTTTCATTCCAGAATCGTAATGCGGTATCTGTTGTGATACCAGTGTCAACAAGATCTTCGACTAAAATAATATCTTTTACTGCGATCGTTTTTTCTGGTAAACCTGTTGTTATTTTAGCTTCACCAGAACTGACCATTGACGAGCCATAACTAGACAAGCGAAGAAATTCGATATTGGCTCGGGATTTTAATCTCTCTAACTAAATCGGCAAGGAAAATAAAAGAGCCTTTCAGTATACCCACTAATACTAATGAGTGACCTTGATAATCTCGTTCTATTGCAACTGCCAATCGTCTGACGATTCTGACAATCTCTGCTTGAGATATGAGATAAACTCAGTAAATTCAAATTTTTAAGTGATTTGTATAATCACTTTTAATCTAATGATACATTAAAGTTTTTTATTTCAACGCTTCCGCACCAATTACCTTGGGTTTCAATATTGCTTCTAAAAGTTTTAACATAATCGTTAGGTAATCCATGTGCACGCCACTTGTCGAGAATAGGCTTGACGCTGATAGAACCAGAAGAACGATACTCTTGACGGACGGCCCAAAATTGTTGCCAATTTTTGTGTGTTTTAAAATAATGCTTGTATAAACTACCATTATGAAATGTTTGTCCTAAATAGCTGCCAAGCCTTGTAAGACGCTCGTGAAACTCTTCAGGAGTGTCACTTGAATGCTCAACAACATAATTTTCATACCATCCTGAAACAAAATTTGCGCATTCACTGCTGTACAGGCAAGGTCGTGTTGGAATTTTAGAGCCAGTCCACCATCGGCCGCCTGTTCCTTCAAGATTGACATTTATGGTTGCTGAATGCGTAGTATTGGGAGCAAGGTCATCGACACGCAGGCCAATTTTTTTGACAATTGCTGTATCAAAGCCGCCATTCGTTATCTGCATCTGAGTTGTTAAAATACCGTCGCCACTGAATTGACGACAAAAATTCCCTTCAAAGGTGTCCGATGTCCAAGCATGTGATTCCATCTTTAATGGTCCAGAACCAAAGGAAATTATTCCTGCCGGGTCTGTCAATTGGCAGCTTTTCAGTGGATGAGCCTCTGACTCCTTTATCAATGTTGCCCAGTCAAATGAACATGGCTTCTCCGACTCAGTTAGGGTAGGCTCGCTAGTATCAACCTGCGACAACATCAGCTTATCTATTTGCAGATTTTTCTCTTGTCTTCCGATTTCTATGGTAGAAACTTTACCATTTGCACAGACGTTAACGGCGCCAAGCTTGATAGACTGAAACGGACTATTGGGAATGATATGAACGTCTTTTTTAAAGGTACCGTAAACACCGAATTTAGCTGGATTCGTGGCTTTATTTGTCGCAAGAACCATTGCCGAAACTTCATCTTTAATATATTGTATCGGTTTCAGAAATTGATGAATATCACCAGTTTGAGCCCAGGTACTCATCGGCAATAACATGGATATTGATAATAACAGTCCTGCTCTCATTTACTTCTCTTCATAATTGTAAATATTTGCTCCTTCTGCTGGCCTGATAAAAGAATTTCGTCTAGAAATAATGTTTTGTTTTGCCATATTGCCAACAAATGGTAAATCAAGCATTCTATGCATAAAAGGCAGTTGATTAATACTTACAAATCTATTACTAAAGTTTGAAAACCAGCAAACTTCAGGATGTAATGAAAGAAAATTATAAAAAACTGTGGTTCCCGAGCGACCTGAACCTAATATAACAATTGGTTTGAAAATTGTTTTGTTATTGATCATGTCTGTTTTAACTTTAAATTAATATAAGCTCATGTAAGGATGGCCAGCCATCTCTAGCATTAGGACAAAAAATCGGTAAACTAGATTATGATTTGAAAAAACTTTCAAAAATAATTTTTTTTAAACTATTTTATATCTTTTACAACGTCTTTATAAATAGACATTAATGTCAAGCAATATTTTTGAATATCAAGTGAAGCAACACGTTCTCTTGCCTTAGCACCTAGAGAATTCCTCATATCTTCATCCTTAATTAAAGTCTGCATTGCAGAAGATAACTCTTGGATGTTTCCTGGATCGATCAATAATCCTTCAGTTCCATGAGATATTAATTCTGGTATACCGCCTACTGGTGTTGTAACAACTGGTAAGCCAAAACTCATGGCTTCAAGAACTGCCATGGGAAGTCCCTCATTATAAGATGGCAATACAAAAACATCAGATTTGGCTAAAAGAGCATCTCGTTCTTCCGAGTTTACCCAGTCATGAACAACGATTCTATTTGTTAAATCTAAGTCTTTAATTAAAGCGTGTGCATTTTCAAGATCTCCATCTCCTGCAATAGTAAGACTTGCACGACTTCTCTGTTGAGAAGAAATAAGAGAAAAAGCTTTAATTAATTCAAAAGTTCCTTTGCGTTTGCCGATACGTCCTAAAAATAAAAAATTTATAGTATTCGAGTCTTCAGTATTGGGATTGTGGTTTTGTGAATCTTTAGTTTGTAATGGAAATTTAACTGGATTTGGTAACACAATAGTCTTATCTTCTTCTAAACCTAAATTGGTAGTATAAAACTTTTTCCAGCTTTCTGAAAGAGCAATAAAATGACTACAGTGGCAAAATAGATAACTAACATTTCGCTGAATCAATAACGGTAGATTGCCATAAAAAATCTCAAAACCAGCTCCATGAGCATGCAAAACAATAGGTATACGGAAAAAAAATGAAATAACAATGAGAATTGTTGTCCGAAAAGTACTGCCCCGTGAACAAAAATGAATATGAATAAGGTCAACTTCTTTTGTGAATAATGTCCGACTAAAATTAACTATTGCTTTTAAAAATACTAGGCTCTTTTTAACCATAGAACCATTTTCAATAGTAGCAATATGCTTTAAGTGGAATTCAGGAATGCCCTGCTCTAATATCAGCTTTTCAACAGATGCTATTCCACCCATACAATTTAATCCAGCACCTAACATAACAACTTGCAAGGGTTTATTTTTGTTCATGCGATTTAATTTTAATTTAACTTATTAAAAATTGAGAGCCTATTCGTAAACTCACTGTAATCATTCCTTAAAGGATAAGGCTTACAACAAAGTTAGGACTTTTAAGCTATTTGATAACCAAAAGATAATGATAGTAAAACTTTCAGGATTCTTAAGATTTACTTTAAGAATCAGTTCTGAATTCAAGATTGAATTTTTATTACTTAAGTTGTATTACTCGATATTTATGAATCCTGTAGGTTCTGATTAATCCTGGAATAAAACCTTCATCCTTAATATGAAAATTAGCTGAAGCGCAAGCATCATAAAACAATAGTATTTTCTCCATGAGTGGATTAAGGGGTTTAAATTTTTTAGCAAATTTCAAATCATAACCAAGAGAACTAGCCACAGGATAGACTATTTCTTCTATGCGCTTAATCGTATGTATATTTAGTACTTTTAAATACTTATACTTATTTGTTTTGACTATTTCAACTTGTCCCTTAGTATCTCCGAGATTCTCAGTAGGTCTGTCTAAATAAAGCATTTTAGTATTAAATTCGCAACCTAAGAAATCACAAATATTTGATAATACTTGTTCTGGTTCTTCAACTAGGTTTTCGTAGAACACTTCAAGATAGTCATCGGCAAAATCACGGCTAGCTATTCGAGCATTTTCTATTTCATATCGCCAACTATTTGCTGAGCGAAAAATATTTTTACCCCAAGCTTTTTTGGCAGAGATACAATAATCTCCAGGGTGTCTAATAATGTGAATAAATTTTGCTTGAGGATATAGTGCCTTTAAAAATCTTAACCGTGACAAATATTGTGGAGTTTTATCTCCCCAGATCACATCCTTATTTTTTTCTTGAGGAATATAAAACCTAAATATAACCTCAAAAATCTCACTCCATGATCTACGATCTACTATATTTTTATCTAGATATGCTTTACTTACAGTAAATCCCATAGACTGCATATTGCTAAAAAAAGTAGTCTTAGTTAAAGCATCATAAAAGTTTTGGAATTCGTTATCATCTTCAAATTTAGGTGGGTTTCCAAATTGGTTAATCAAGTAAGGAATGCAATATGATTCTATGGTAGGTATACTGATTCTAGGATGTTGATTTAAAAGGTCTCGTATAAGTTTTGTCCCACTTCTATGCATGCCTACAATAAATAGGGGACCTAAAAATTTATTCTGATTGTCCATTTCTTGTGTCAATAATTTTAATCCAAAATGTTGTATTAAATCTTTTTTAAACAGTGTTACTAGCTTTTCTCGTCATTAAATAGCGTAGTTGTCGACGTAATTCTAGAGGGATGAACCATACCAAAATAAATGAGAGACAATCTTTGAATCTGGGTTTGCCATTATTGACAGCTTCAAATAAGAGTGGGAAAAAAGCTTGCCACTCTCTATTCATTGAAGCCTGACGATTTGCCACACGTAATAAAAAACCAGAATAAGCTTTAGGTGTTACTAAATCTTTAACCGATCTAATCCAATCTCTAGAAAACTTCCAATTTTTAATACTACTAATAGCTTCACGATCATCATCGTAAAATCTTATTGCAAGTACTTCTGGAATAACTTCAATTTTTACCCCATTAAAATTACTAGCTCTAATCAACCAGTCCCAATCGACATGTTTACGCAATTTTTTGGTAAAAGGAACTTTCTTTAATAAGTCTTTAGTTGTAAAAAAAGTAGATGTTTGGATTGACTCTGCTCTTTCAACTAAAGATTTACGCACGAACAAAAACTCACTAATATCTTCTTCTGGCTCGGGTAATCTTTTTGGAAGAATGAAATCTTCTTTTGGAGTTTTTTCTATAAACCGACTAGCAATGACTGGGAACAAAGATGAAGATTTTTCTGCTGCTGCTAATTGGCACTCTAGCTTATTAGGAAGCCATTCATCATCATCATCGAGAAAAGCAATCCATTTACCTTGTGCATCATCAACTCCAGCATTTCTAGAGTCTGCGCAGCCAACATTTATTGGCAATGGTTTAATTCTTAACCTTGGATCGTTAATTTTTTTGAGTTCTGTAACTGTTTCCTCATCTGGACCATCGACAACAACAATCACTTCAATCGATTTAAGGGTTTGCTTTAAAGCACTATGAACTGCCCTAGTAACAATAGTGGCCCGATTGAGAGATGGAATAACTACACTTACTGTAATTAGGTTATTTTGATTCATGAAGGTTAATTAGGAATTGTTAATTGAAAATTTTACAAAATTTAAACAAGAGAAATACTATTTGGCACTTAGTCGTTCATTAATTAGCTTTATAAAGCTACGAAAATAGAATGATAAAGGATAGGCTCTTTCACTAGGGATAAATATTTTTTTCAAAGTTTTTATTGGTCTAAAGTGTTTTTTCCGAGTAAGCAAGATAAGTGCAGTTTGAGAATCGGATTCATAAGTATTAAGTTCCTCAACTAAAAGTGATGTAACTTTTTTGAACAATTGAGGTTCTTTGTCAGGCTCGATTGGTTCGGGTCGAAATTCGTTATTGATATAAATTGGCTGAATAGTTACATTTTTCACAGCATTTTTAACAAAAGTAATATTTAACATCATAGTTAATTGGGTATCAGGATTAGGGGGATCATTGATTGTATGATCAAACAAAAAATTACCTAAACTATATGCAATAACTCCCCCATGATAAAGCTCTACTGGCTGCAAAACATGAGGTCCACTCCCAATTATTAGATTAGCTCCAAAGTCAATCATTTGATGAGCAAATTCCACTTGATGTTTTTGTGGTAATTTTCTGTTATATCTTCCCCAGTGAATATTAACGATAATAATTTTATTTTCATCTTTAGCCTTCTGGATATCTGCTAAAACACGATTTTTCTCGGCTCCATTAGTACCTCCTTGATTTTTTTTTGATCTTCCATAATAGGAAAGAAAGGTAACATTATCATATCCTGATATTTTACCTGGTTGTTTTTTTGTTTTTTTATCAATGCCTGCCCCTGCATAATTAATACTTCTATTTTCCAATTCAATAATAGTATCTTGCAAACCAGAGATCCCAAAATCCATCATATGATTATTAGCAAGGGAAACAGCATTAAATCCTGCATCTGTTAAAACATCTAAGGTATTAGGTCTGGCAATCACTGATTCTTGATTTACATTTGATACTCCGGTATTAGAAATTGGACATTCTAAATTACCAATAACAATATCACTAATATTTAAATGAGGTTCAACCGATTTTAAAAGATACTCATGTCCTTTTCTCTTAACTAGGCTCTCAATTCCACAAGCTAAAAGTATATCTCCGACAGCAGTAATTTTTATTGTTTCTTTCATGATAAATTTTAATATTTGATTTTTGTTATTCAACTATTATCTATTTGATTTTTAGGTTTAAGTTACAATTTTTTAATAGATCGAGAAATTGGAGTATGCTGATACATTATTTTTCGATGAGTTGATATAGCTATAGCAATATTGAAAGCCCAATACACAGACCAAGGACTTGTATTAGATTCGGTAATACTAACTAGAAACAATAACGTCAAATACCATAATGGCCACAAGGCGAAAGCAGATTTAGTAGAGCGGATACAAGCTAAAGAACGGAAAAAGATTGTTAAAAAAACTAATGTAGCAATTACGAAACCGATCAACCCAAATGCAAGCAATATTTCAAGGAAACCATTATGACTATTGGGTGCTGCCCAATCTGAATCTATTAGTAACAAAAGTTTATCCGATTCCCCAGATATTCCTGACCAAAACGAATCGTAACCATAACCCAACCAGGGGCGATCCATAAAACTTGATATAGATCCTTCCCAAAGCGGGAGACGACCTGTTAAAGTAGCGTCTTTACCCAAGGCTTCAAGAAAGAAGCCTAGATTAGGAACTAATAATATTAACGAACAGCCAACGGCTATAATGAAGATACTAAAAAAAATTACTATCCAGTTGTAGGACCAGCGGAAGGTTCTGTATAAGGGGTAAAGTGCCAGTAAAGTAAGCACAGCCACCAGGGCAGTTTTAGATTGAGAAAGGATAATTAGTCCGAAGGAAGCAGCACAACCTGACCAGAAAAGCCATCGATATTTAGATGAGTCTATTGCTGACAAAAAGAACACCATCGTACCTATGACCATCATACGACCAAGCTGGTTTTTATGTGCAAAAGCACCTCGCCAAGCTCCGTCAAGAGTTCCTCCCCACATTATTCCTTGTTGTGGTAAGACTAATCCGAAAAAGTAGCTCAAAAGTATAGAGATAGCAAATGTCCAAGTTAATATTCTAAGTTGATCTCTTGGGTTATAGCGTACTGCAAGAGACAAGCCAATTATAAAGGTACCCATAAGTTTAAGAGTTGAATATAAGGACGTGCCATAGTCTACCGACCAAGAAATGGAAATAATAATTAGTCCAATGTATAACCAGAAAAATTTTTCTTGGACTAATGTCCAAATTGTCTTTTTCCAATAAATGAACAAAAACCAAAGCGAAGTAGGATAAGCAATAACTGCTAAGATTTTTATAAATACATAGCCTCCAGTCAGCATTAAAATGCTCAATACCATAGAGCCTTGATCTATAAATTGGATAATTTTTGCTGTTGTAATTTTCAAACTTCACCTCCCCTACCCTGATGCCAGTAATACCAAGCGACGATACCCCAGCATCCCATTCCTAATAAACTTTCGGAGGCTAGAGTAGACCAGGCTGCACCTTTCCAAGAATATAAAGGGATTAACCACAAATTAATCATAAAGTTAAAAAAAGCAGTACTTACTTGCATGGCAGAACGGAAACCTTGGAGATCTGCACCTGTCAGGGTATTTCCTGCGAACATATTTAAACTTTTAAGTAATGGCAATAAAGCAAGCCAACGTAAGACTTCTATGGCACTAGCATATTCTTCTCCTAATATGTATGGAACTATAGATGCAAAGAGCAAAATTGCGACTCCAATAGCCAAACCATAAACCATTGCTAAAGGGAGAAGCTTTTTTACAAAACTAACACTAGTACGGATACCTTTAGCTCCCTGCTTAAAAAAAATCGGATAGCTAGAAAATAGCAAAGAAGAAAGAGGAATAAAGGCCACACTTATCAAACGGTAAGCAGCAGCATAAACACCGGTTGCTTCTAGTGTAGAAAGCCTTGCAAGCATTGTTTTGTCAATGTGACCATATATATTTCTAGAAGAGTTACTAACTGAAAAGTAAAAGCCTTGAACTAGCTCTGATTTCAAGAGTTCTATATCTAATCTAGGTGGACCTAAATGATACTGCACAAGAATAAAAGCAATAACAGTAGCAAAAATTTTGCTGATCATATATAGACATGCCCAAGTGATTATTCCCTGTTGAGGAAAGAAAGATACTAGACATAAGGCTGCCATTAACTTTGTTATGCATGTTAAAACCTGCAATTGAGCTACTACATTTAACTTATTAATAGCTTGAAAAACTTGAATTGCTGTGTTTAAAATAATAGCAAATATTAAGTCGGATATAATAGCAAAGAGAATAACTAAAAAGGGAATATTTGAATTTAAGAATGCAGGAAAAGTCAAAAGTATGAAAGTATTTAAAACCAAAGCAGAAACAAGAATAATAAAGAGAGCATTCCCCCAGTAAACTGCAAATGAACTAAGATTTCTACTAACTTTTTTAAGTAAAATAAAGCCACTTCCCAATCCCACGAAAGGAGCAAAAATTTGATTTAATGCGATTACACTTACAAAAGCTCCGTATTGTTTTATCCCCAAAGCACGGGTAATAATTACGAAGCAAGCAGCCTGAATAAAGATATTAATACTCTGAGCTAGAAAAACCCAAAGTGTATTGGCAGCGAGAGAGTTTTTTCTCAGACGGCTGATACGCAATTTGATATTATTATAATTTATCATCAATATAGTTATAAAATTATCTTCTTATAAAAAGCGGAAGTCAAAAGCCCTAAAGGATAACGCTCCGCATATCAAAAGTATTTATTATCAGGCTTTTGAACTGTTGTAAATAGTGAGCTTATATACGTATACGTCCGCTAGTGGTGCTTGGTAAGTCTTGCTAAAACTTAGAAGTATCCGAATTTTGATTGATCAAGATTTTATAAATGATGGGCTTGTTTAAGCCCATGTTTACTTGTTTGAAATTTATACCTCATTTGCTTAGAATCTATAATTAAATGACACTCTCTTGTAAGTTTGGTAGAGCCTTTTATATACTGTGAACGGATGATATTTAGACTTTTTAAAAAGTAGCAAAAGCATTATCTAGTTTGAATCTCAACCTTTTATTAAAAGTTCAGTTTTAACTAACCAGATTGCAGTATCTTTATTGTTACTGTTCTACTGCATTAACAACCATACCAATAACATTTTGTTCAGTCATTTCCAATAAATTTTGACACTCGTTAGCTTTAGGATTATCCAATACTCCCAACCTTGCTACTAAAAGAATTCCATCAGCTATTTTGCCAAGATTTAAAGTCTCTAAGTGGTCTATTACAGGGGGAGAATCTATTAAAATTAGATCGTAGTCTTGAGATAAATCTTTAATTAATGATTCCATTTTTTGAGAATTGATAATATCTAAAGGATCATCGGTTTTTTTGCCAGATAAAAGTAAATCTAAATTATCAGCAACACGATGACGTAATAGATCCAGCATTTTTCCATCACTTATGATATCTGTTAAGCCTTCATCATGAGTAATTTGCCAAATTTTTTGTTGTGAAGGGTGATGTAGATTAGCATCAATTACGAGAACTTTCTGCCCTAATTTAGCTAGAGTTCGTGCAAAATTTGCCGTCACTTCAGACTTTCCCTCTTGAGCAGTGGAACTAGAGATTACAATGGTTTTAGCTGATCTCTTATCACTAATAATTTTAAACCTAGCTTGCAACATAGAAAATGATTTGCTGCTCAACAAAGGGTCAATTATATTTGGTGAACTCTTTACTATTGTTCCTTCTTCTAAGGAAACAATGGGGGCTGGCTGATTGTTGAGGGGAAAAGTTTGGCAATCATCAAAATTATTAAATAAAGAGCTAACTCTAGTAAGATCGTTAATAGTGATACTGTTATGAGCTCTAGTAAATTGTTCCATCAATTTTTTTAATGGAGACAAATGACTTATTTTATCAAAATTAGGAATGGTTCCTAAAATTGGATAATTGAATATTTGCTGAAGTTTTCCAAGATTTTTAACGGACTTATCAGTTATTTCTAAACTAGTCATGGTAACGATACTCATGATAGTACCCATCGCAATTCCCAGAGCCATGATAATAATCAACTGACTGTTATCAGAGACAATTTGAGCAGATTCGATAATTCGAGCATTGTTAAAATTTTGTTGCTCAGCCAATGTAATATTTTCTCGACTTTTTAAAAGATGTCTATAATTAGATTGAGCAGCTTCTAGCTGTAGTTTTAAATCATTGTATTCATTCTCTATTTCTGGGATTCTATTAAGTTCTTGCTGATCTCCGTGCTGAATACTCTGCAAATGAGCTATTTTTTTTTCTAATCCTGATATTGTTTGCTCTAAGCTGGATAAATTACTAATTAATTCCTCCTTGATAGTAGATCTAATACTATTATGCAAATCAGCAATTGTAATTTGCTTACTTGCAGAGCTGGGAACTTTTTTAATTTGATTTTCCAGAAAATTCTCTACCGATTCAACTTGCTCGTAAAGACTAATCATATTTGGATTTTCTGCCTGAAAAATGTCCTGTCTTTGAAGGATTTTATTTTGTAACTCAGATAAATTCTCTAATGCTTCTGGAACATTAGGAGATTGAATAATATTCTGTAATGCGATCGCCTGTTGCGGATTTAGCCCCAGTTGATTCTGTATCTTTTCTGATTTACTGCGGGCTTCTTGAAGTTGAACTTGAATATTATTAATTTGATTTTCAAGGTTATTATTATTTTTTATTGTACTTATTGATTCTTCCTCAAAAGAAATTATTTGATATTTTTCTTTGAATTCTTGCAAAGCTTTTTCTCTTTGTGCTACTCTCCTTCTTGCTTTTGGTAATTGTTCGTCAACTATTTGCTGAGCCACTATAACAGGTTTACGACTATTTAAAAGATTGCTTGAAAGATAGGTCTTCATTAATTGATTAACGATATTTCTTGCTTCTTGCTCATTATCACTGATATAAGAAACTTCCAAAACATCTGTTCCGATAACTGGTTCAATATTAAGTTGGCCCACCAATTCTTGGGCAGAAATAAATGAGCTAATTAAGTCCAATTTTTTAAGATCATCTATTGTTTCTTCTGCAATAGGGATAGATTGAAGCACTTCAATTTCGGTATTGATAGGATTGGCATCACGCTCTAAAGCAGCCAAGCTGTTAATATCTTCTCCTATCCCTGTGAGGGCAGAAGTTTGATCTATTTTGAAGAGTAATTTACCTGTAGCTATATATTTAGGTTTTTGCTGACTTGCAAAAATAGCTGATAAAAAAAAGCTTGCAAGCAAAATAAAAAATCCTACTTTCCAGCGCCTCCTGAAAGCGTACCAAAGATTGTACAAATCAATCTCAATCTCTGTAGCTGCGGCACTTAAATTCTGATTCATCATCTGAAACTCCTGCATAACTAATGTTCGTGGGATAACAAAAATTGTAGTTCTCTTAGAGAAACAAGCATAAATCTATTAGTTTTATTTAGGCTGGCAAGCTTGGATAAATTTAAAAAATGGCATAAATGGTAGTTCTACTACTGTTGTCTTTCTGGAAATATTATTTTTTTAATAAGTCTCAAGAGTCATTTAGATATGCGCTTCCTATGATTTTGCCAAAGCCGACCAAAGTAGTTATTGGCTTTTTGAGATTAAAAGCTAAATAGCCAATCTAGGCGAGAGGATTTATAAGGGTGAATTTGGAGTGCCATTCCTTCATCGCCATCTCCATATCCAGGTAAAAGACCTCCTATGTCAATTAGGTGAGGAATAACTTCTAGCATTCTTCGCAGTAAATCTTTGTTATTGGAGATCGACTCCTTAGCAATACTTCAGTTAGGGACATTGCTTTTAAGCGCATAAAATACCATTTAAGATTTTTAGCCATAATTCACACATAAAGTCTTAATTTATCTTTATTTTCTGCAAAAAACTTTCTATTCGTTAGATGAATAAACAAATGTATTAAACAATAATTATGAGTATGTAGTAGTAAATGTATTAAATGGGAAAGTAATAAATGTCCGAAATATATAAGACAATTTCCTGTAATAATCTACTACACAATATAAGGCTCAATACCGTACTTCCAGCAATTGCATACATAATTTAATTCAAAGAAAAAAATACTTATAGCAATTACCTAAAGTATAAACACCTAATTTTTATCAAGTATTCTACATAAATGTATTTGTAAATTGCAATATTAGGATTAAAAACTTAAAAATCTTTTAATATTTGAAATTGTTTAATTTCATCCAAGAAAAATTCCTGAAAGCGATATTAAGAGTGTACGTAAGTATATACTTAGTTAATATTCCTTTAATGATTACATTCGTATTTAGTGTTTATTCTTCAAAACACTTCTATAATACAAGCTTTGCTTAACTTCTGTTATGTAAGGATTGCATGGATTTCGTCAATTTAAGTAAAGCCAGAGTATTAAGCATACTACCAAAAAAATACTAAAATATTATGCAAATTTGATATGTAAAAAATTTTTATACAAATCATAAAAATCATACAAAATTATTATCAATAATATTCGATAAAAACACTTATTTATTTAGTAATCAAGAAAATTCTTGCTGGACAATATAGATAAATATTGCTAAAGAATATAAAAAAGTCTATCAACTTGAAAATTTTATATTTACTTAATTTTAATTTTGATTGATTTTTTGTATTAATGATATTGTCGAAGTAAATCTAGATTACGTATATACGTACGTAAATAAAAACTGAATTAAATCTAATCTTTAAACATTCTAATTCTAGATTTTATAGCAATTTTGATATTCTTTTTCATGAGATTCTAGAATACTGATAGCGATTTTTTTTGACTAAGCTAAACGTTTTTTCAGATTCTTTAAAAGGGAATTCTGAATAAAAGCATATTAGAAGTGCTTAGTTATGTAGGTGTGAAAGAGGAGTGAATCTAACGATAGAGGAGTGAATCAAAAATGGTAACAAAAAGCCAAAAGATTTCTTATATTTTTCGTAAGACAAGGGGATTGGACTATTTCTCAAAACGTATATCTGACTATATAGTTGCAGGGTTGCTTTTGAGTATTTTGTGGCCTATATTTATCTCAGTAGCATTCGCAATAAAGTTGGACTCTCCAGGTAATGTTTTTTTTAGACAAACACGTATTGGGTTGAATGGTAAGCATTTCAAGATCTGGAAATTCCGCACTATGGTACAAAATAGTGAGCATTTACAAAAGGATCTAGAGGCTCACAACGAAATCAAAGGAGGAATAATTTTCAAAATAAAAAATGATCCTCGGATGACAAGAATTGGTAAGTTTCTGAGACGTTTTAGCCTCGATGAAATCCCGCAATTATTTAATGTTCTCCTTGGGGATATGAGCATAATAGGTCCTCGACCATTGCCATTGAGAGATATTGAAAAAATGGATTCTGCTTTACAAATCCGCCATAAAGTACTTCCAGGAATTACTGGTCTGGCTCAGGTAAATGGACGTTCTCAATGTAGCTCGGAAGAATTTTTCTACTGGGATAAGCTATATATCCAAAGATGGTCTCTTTGGTTGGACTTGAAAATTATGCTTAAGACTATACCAGTAGTAATTGCCAAAAAAGGAGCTTGTTAGAAATCAATCTTTAATAGCAACTGTAGTGGTGTGCAATCTGGTTCAGTGGAGATCCCCAGAAACTTTACCAATAAATCTATACAGATGCTTATAGTGCAACTATCGTAGTACAACTATCAAGTAATAGATTAACCAAATTTTTGGGACTCAAACCAAATCAGAATTTAGGAGTAAAAAATTATGCTCAAACCGACAAGGGTCCTCATTATAGTTGAGAATCTTCCTTCGCCTTTTGATCGTCGTGTCTGGATGGAAGCAACGACTCTAACAAAGGAAGGATTTGAAGTTTCAATTATCTGTCCTCAGGGTAAAGGCTATGAGAAAAGGTATGAAGTGATCGATAGTATTCATATATATCGTCACCCGATGCCACCAGAAATTAGTTCAGTAGTGGGCTATCTAACGGAGTATGCAGCAGCAGTATTTTGGGAGTTTTATTTAGCTCATCGCGTATGGTGGGAACGAGGCTTTGATATTATCCATATTTGCAATCCTCCTGATTTACTATTCCTAACAGCAGGATGGTTCAAACTGATTAAGGGTGCCAAGGTAATCTTCGATCACCATGACATTAATCCAGAAATGTATGAAGCCAAGTATGGACGCAGAGATATTTTTTATTACGGACTACGTTTAGTAGAACGTTTAACTTTTGCTTTAGCTGATACAGTTATTGCGACCAATGAGTCTTATCGTGAGATAGCACTAACTCGTGGTCGCAAAAAGCCAGAAGATGTTTTTGTAGTTCGCAGTGGTCCAGATTTATCTCGATTCCAACCAGTACCAGTTAACGAAGCCTACAAGCGCAATAAGGAATACCTAGTAGGTTATGTAGGTGTTATGGGAGAGCCAGAGGGTATAGACTATCTCCTCGAATCAATACGCCATATTGTTTATGACCAAAATCGCCAGGACATTCACTTTATGTTGATCGGTAGTGGTCCAATGTTCACACAACTGCAAAATCTAGCAGTTCAGCTAGGTATTGAGGAGTTTGTCGAATTTACAGGGCGAGTTTCTGATGAAGAACTATTAGCACGACTTTCAAGTTGTGACATCTGTGTCAATCCTGACAAGAAAATGCCCTATAACGATAAATCCACTATGAACAAGATTATGGAATATATGGCTATAGGCAAACCTATTGTCCAATTCGATCTTATGGAAGGAAGACGTTCGGCAGGAGAAGCATCTGTCTATGCTAAGGGCAATGATGCTATTGATTTTGCTGACAAAATTCTTGAGCTATTAGCCGACCCTGAACAGAGGGAACAGATGGGAGCGATTGGTTTGCGTCGCATGGAAGAGAAACTTGAGTGGCGTTATCAAATTCCTACTCTTTTACAGGCTTATGGGGTGAAAAACTGGTCGAAAATAATTACCGAAAAGACGAGTACTCAATTAAATGTCTTCTAAATATCTTCCGTTAAAACTTTTTTAGTTTATAAGAATAATAAGCAATGAAAATAAGTATTTTTGGAATGGGTTATGTTGGTGTAGTAACAGCAGCTTGCTTGGCAAGAGATGGTCATCAAGTTGTTGGAGTGGACATCAGTCCAGATAAGGTTGCTTTAATTAATCGAGGTGAATCGCCAATTATAGAACCAGGTTTAGGCGATTTGTTAAAGGAAGCTGTTCAATCTGGTAATATTCGAGCAACAGTGGATGCCGAAACTGCAGTAGTAACAACGGAAATCTCCTTAATTAGTGTCGGGACTCCACCTATAGCACAGGGAGAGCCAGATCTAAGTTATGTAATAGATGTTTGTAAAGACATCGCATTATCCGTCAAACAAAAGGGTACATCTCACGTAGTTATGTTACGTAGCACTGTCCCTCCAGGTACTCTTGAATATTGCCAAAATCTGATGGAACAAGTTGCAGGAAAAGATTTAATTAGTACTGCTTTTAATCCAGAATTTTTAAGGGAAAGTTCGGCAATTAAAGACCATGACTGTCCTCCATATACCATCATTGGTACTGAATCTTCTGTAGCAGAACAAGCTGTGCGCCAGCTATATGACAAGGTAAAAGCACCAGTTCTTGTCGTGAAACCAAAAGTAGCAGAAATGGTTAAATATGTTGCTAATACCTGGCATGCCACTAAAGTAAGTTTTGCCAACGAAATAGGCAGGATTTCTAAGGCTTTTGGTGTTGATGGAAGAGAAGTAATGAATGTGATTGTGCAAGACGAAAAACTAAACATCTCACCTGTCTATATGCGTCCTGGTTTTGCTTATGGAGGCTCTTGTTTACCCAAGGATCTAGGTTCTCTACTTTATTATGCTCGCCGCAATAATGTTTTTGCCCCACTGCTTAATGCAGTTCCAGTCACTAATGATCTACAAATCAATCTTGCCGTAGAACAAATTTTAAGTTCTCAAGTTAAAAATATTGCGATTTTCGGTTTAGCATTTAAGTCGAATACTGATGATTTAAGAGAAAGTCCTGCAGTATCACTGGTTAAAAGATTACTAGGTGAAGGTTTTCAAGTAAAAATTTATGACCCAGCAGTTTACAAATCTCATTTGATGGGTACTAACTTGAATTATATTCAGCAGAACATACCTCATTTTCAAAACTTGTTGGTAGCTACTCCTAAAGAAGCTTTAGAAGGGGTTGATTTAGCTGTTACTACTCACAATACATCGGAAATTCGTCAAGCAATTGAGCAAGCTTCTCACAAAATCAAAATTCTTGATTTAGTTGGTGTTTTCATTGAAAAACCAAAGCATCGGGAGTATGAAAGCTTAGCCTGGTAACATCATGCAGATGCTTAAATTTAAGTATCAAACAATATCCGGCTCTACCGAACTTACAATGGAGAATATCGCTATGATGTAGATCTACAAACGGCTTGAGCAAGAACTATACATAACCAAACTAATAAAAACTCAAAGCTTTGCTGTGCAAAGCTTCCAAGCCCTAGTTTCTATCAGTTTAACATCGCAGGTTCGTAGAGCCCAATATCCTAATTGTTTAATAATCATACGAACTGCTGGAACTAGAAGAAAATTTTAAAAATGTTCATTTATTGAGGTTTTTAGCTTATGACATTATTTTTAAATCTTAAAGGTTACGCCCAAAAAATTTTACGTCGAGGGTCTTTGTTTTATAACATACTTCAAGAACTAAAAAATAATGAACAACTTTCGTATGAACAACTAATTAATTACCAAAACCAAAAATTACGCTTGACAGTAAAAAAAGCATATCAAACTGTTCCCTATTATAGACAATTATTCGATGAATTAAAATTAACCCCAGAAGCCATTAAAACAATCGATGATCTGCAATTACTACCTATTATGAGTAAATCAGATATTCGAGGTAAAGAGAAGCAGTTTGTCTCAAATGCTGTTCCCTGGAAATACAAAACAACTACCAGTGGGACAACAGGTACACCCGTTAATTTATTTCGGGATTACTATAACATCAACTTTGAACATGCTACTTTTTGGCGACGAAGATCCTGGGGAAAATGTTCATTGGATGATCCAATGGTTATTCTCAAGGGAGATATCATAATTCCTGCTAATGCTACAAAACCTCCATTTTGGAAGTACGTTTCTTCTGATAATATGTTACTGATGTCTTCTTATCATTTATCAGATCGATTTATTCCTTACTATTTAGATAAGCTTCGTAATTTCAATTCATCTATTATTGAAGGCTTTCCCTCTAATATATATAGATTGGCACGCTATATGCAGCTTCATCAAGAATTGCCACTTAATTTTAAGGCAGTATTTACTTCGTCTGAAACATTACTACCTCATCAGTGTCAAGTTATTGAAGAATATTTGGGGCAAATTTTTGATTATTACGGTCAATCAGAACGTGTTGCTCATTTTTCTCATTGTGAACATGGGAATAACCATTATGTAATGGACTATAGTATAGTCGAGTTTTTACCTACAAAATCTAGCGGCTTGTATAAAATAGTGGGAACGACTCTGCATAATGCAGCAATGCCTTTAATCAGATATGATACCAAAGATTTTGTTCGAATTAGTCATCGCTCTTGTCCTTGCGGGCGTGCTTTTCCTGTGGTTGATCTTATTGAAGGTCGCCAAGAAGACTATATAGCTACTCCCTGCGGGAAATTCGTCGGAGGAATCGGGATAGTTTTTACGAATGTACCTAATCTTATAGAAGGTCAAATCATACAAGAAGAAATAGATTCCCTGCGTGTTCTCATTGTCACGACAGAAAATTTCACTGATGATGATCGGAATGTTTTGTTGAAGAATATACGGGAGCGGTTGGGAGCCAATATGGAGATTATTATTCAAAAAACGGCAGCTATTCCCCGTACCAAAAGAGGAAAATTTAAGTTGACTTTATCTAAACTAAATTCTAAGTACGGAGCACAACGTGAACTTTATTCAGAATTAAGTATTCAAGAGAATAATAATCACTATGGAAACTCAACAGCTCAATTTACTGGTTCCAGATGAATTGCCTACCCACAATGAACTCAGTGAAGCTAATAAAGAAAAAGTATTTCTCTCATTAAATCTTGCCTTAGAGTCATTAGATTCGGATTGTCAAGAGCAAGCTATTGCGCAAGTTAATCAGGCATTAATGATTTTAGGAACAGCTGATACATTGCCTAACGACATTCCTATTGAAGGTACTAGAAAACGCAGAGAAGCTTTGGATTATGATAACTACTTCAACGTTAATCATGTTAAATCACAAGAGCCTGAAATATTTCTAGTCAGCAGTATTTTAATTGCTTACCAACGCTTTCTTTTACTAGGTCATAATTGCAATAAATTTGATTCTCATAATATCGAAATTCAGCGACAAGGATTTAGAACCTATTGTAAACTCTTATCTAGAGTTTTTAATCTATCTTTAAATGAGAAGCATGAACAAAATTAATCCTCAAATAATTTGGAAAGGTTTTCATTGGTCCTTTTTTATTAATGTTCAAGGTCTGATTATTTCTATGTTGCGCTTTGAACAATCAATGGCAAGAGAAGATATTGAGCTAGCGAGAATTGAATTAAAAACGGCAGCTAATTTGCTGTTAGCTTCAGCAGCATCAATGGAACTTGCAGGAGACTTTAGCCGGGAAGAATATGAAGATTATATTCGTCCAACAATGATGGTTCCTCAGGTGCAGTCTGATGATTTCAGTGGTTTAATGTTTTGGGATCATTCTTATCTCATGATGATCTGGAAAAAGATTCAACCTAAGTTCAAAAATATGCCTCTGGCTTTACAAGCTGAACAAGATGAATTTATTGATGCATATATGGTTCTGTCTAAATCTCATAAAAAAGTTTGTAGTAAATTTGGAGGAAATGAAATTGGTAGTTTACGGTCTAGTAATACGACAGCCATTCAAACTCTAGAAAAATTCGAAAAACACCGCAAAAAATTAATAGCTAATTGTTAAAATTTTTTGAATTAATTTTTTGATTTATAAAAGAGATTACCTTATATCCTCTTGAATTAATTGTTAAATCTTAACTAATTAGGAAATATTTACGGTTGGATCTATGCAAAGAATTATTGAGCCAGAATTAATGATTGAAGAAGAACAAAGCCATGCTTATGCTCAAGCTGATTTTGTAGAACCCAATATCCATTTTGTTAATCTCTTTAAAGAGACTTTTGGTGAGATTTCCAACGGAAATATTCTTGATATAGGTTGTGGCAATGCAGACATCACGTTGCGTTTTGCCAAAGCTTATCCTGATTGTTTTATTGATGGGATTGATGGTTCAGAATCAATGCTAAGTTATGCACGTAAAACTCTACTTGAAGCTTCACTAGAATTACAAAAAAGAGTTAGATTAATACAAGGGATTGTTCCTGATGTTAAGTTACCTCAAGCACATTATGATGTTATTATTAGCAATAGTGTATTGCATCATATTCATAATCCATATGTTTTGTGGCAATTTATTAAAACTTATGGAGTTGATGGCACAAAAATTTTTATTGGGGATTTATTTCGTCCTTCAAGTCCAGAAAAGGCTATGGAGATAGTTGAATTATATGCTAAAGATGAACCCGAGATCCTGAAACGTGATTTTTACAATTCTCTGTTAGCTGCATTTGAAATAACTGAAATTAGAGAACAATTAAAAATAGCTAATATCGATATTTTGTCAGTTGAACAAATTAGCGATCGCCATGTTCTAATTTCGGGATTTTTGTAAAAGAGCATTGCTTAAGGTAAATCTTGTAAGGTTTTTCAGGGCGACGAAACACCTTTGATGCTAAACTACCGGGTACATGCAGGTCAAATGGAAACGAGTTCCTGGTATTTAGATCCTTTAGAAGGTTCCCGATTTGTGGGAGAAGCTGGGCACTTTTTAGATGTTTTTTCGTTTATCACGCGATCGCGTCCAGTATCAGTAGTTGCCAGATCTTTGCGCCCTCAGCACATTACTCAGGGCAACAGATGCCAATTTACATAGATAACTTGCTGGACAATACCTTGGCGACACTAGAGGCTGTTTAAGTTACTAGTTATTAAAATATTGTATAATAGCGTCTGTTAATCCTTCTAAGGTATAAATTTCGGCTTCAATATCGATTCTTCCTAGAAATTCATAACAGGTTT
>JAAUYH010153173.1_pt1 | contig 23176 bp, 22 predicted proteins | sample 7278061 | NCBI WGS metagenome assembly JAAUYH01 (sample SAMN14350203, study PRJNA611818) | marine sediment metagenome | isolation source: surface marine sediment (0.6m) | place: French Polynesia: Moorea | collected 2018-08 | reverse complement strand
TCTGGGTGGGGCTCTGGCGTGGGCTTTTGTGCTTGCGAGGTTGCGGGCGCGTGCGTGGGTGAGGTCTCTGGCGTGGTCGCTGGTGATGTCGATGTCGCTGGTTAGGTCGAGGTCGCTGGCAAGGGTGCGGTCGAGGACAAGAATTGAAGACTGACTACGAAGTCTCAACGCTTGGATCAGTCGAGCCTTTCGGGCATCTGTGTCATTGTTATCAACCCGGTATACATCCTCGATTGGATGTATTTCTAAGTCTGCCAACTCCCCTGATTCAAACAGCGCTTGCAACCTTTCAAGACCCTCTGGCGATCCACTCAAAATAAGTTTGATACTGCCTTCCCTGAAAAATGCTACATCAATAGAATCGTCCCCCGTCTTCTGTCTCAATAGCTGTACGATCGCTTGGATTTCAGCTGTAGAGGCTTCGTTAATTTTTCCACTGATGGCAAAAGCTGTAAACTGTTTTGCTGTCTTGGTATGAGCAGGAATAACCCTTCTCAAGATGGCGTTTAGCGCTGGGAGTCCTGGGCCGATTGGTCCCTCTGCCCAATCCAAAAAGGCTTTACTCCGATCTCCCTGAGGTGCTGGATTATGGGGAATGATTCCTTTAGGAGGGTTAAGTGCAAAGACTATTTCGTCAAATGTCTGTGGCGGTAGAGCAGTCAAGGTCTGGATCAGGATCAGCCGATCTGCTGTCGATAAAGACTTTTCATCCTCGCACACCGATGTTAACTCCGCCATAGCCAAAGAAGTTGCTGGTAGAGTCCATCATACTCAACTGCTGCGACTCGTAATGCAAAAAGCAGGACGCTAGTCTAACTGGACAATTTCATCCTGACCCACCAGATCCGCCAGCATTGTCATCTGTTGTAAATGCCGCGCAAACCCTTCTGGGGCAAGCTTCGAAAAAAGTTCTGGGGCTTTTTGCCTTACTTCTTCCAAATTCCCCCCAGAACTAACCTGCTCCTGCAGCCAGGACTCAATCTTATCCAGCCATTCATCCACATACGGCTGCCCCAGCTCCACCGCCTGATCGCGCAACAAATCCGCCGGATCAGGCTCCTCATCTTCCGCATCAAAATTAAACGAATCGCTCAGCAGCGCCGACCCATCAATCCGAGGAGTGCGGTGTTGGGGGCGACGCCGATAATAGCCGCCATTCCTGACTTTTGGGTTATTTACCCAATAGTGATCGCCCGCATCCTCTCTATCCAGCTCCGGCTCCACCACCGCCAGCGGCGACGTCGGCCCTGGACTTGCCCCATCCCCCTTTGGGTCATCCGGTCTCTCCCAACGATCGCAACTCCCCAGCGCCGAAATTTCCCCGGCCACCAGACCGCACCGACTATCTCCCCGCCAATGAAGGCACTGGTTGCAAGGGCGGGCGTCGTCAGCGCGATCTCGATAATTCACCGCCGACTGACTCAGCTCAGCTGCATCCCGCCGATATTTTGCTAAATCCTTGAGAGAAGACGCCTCCACCATGCCCAGAAACTTACGGGGCATGTGCTGTAGGTAGAGGGCGCGGGCCTGCTCCGGCGTGTTCACCCCAATCACCCACTTGTACTCATCCAAAACCAGCTCATCCGGCTTAACCTGGGCAATCCTATAAACCTTTTCACTGCTCAGGTTACGGCCAATATAAACATCAATGGCCATGCCGTCTTCAGCGTCCCCATAACTCCCGCGTATAAAGCCATAGCCTGCTCTCATGGGGCGATTGTGGCGCAGATCGCCGGGGAAATGGGTAATCCCGATTTCTATCCCCTGCCAACGCATAATCCATTTGGGAGCCACAGCCGTATCCAGCCTGCGGCGATCGCTTCTCAGCGAATCCTGCTGTACAGCAGAGTCTGGGGGCTGCGCAGGTTGAATAGCTCCAGTCTCCCCTTGCGCCGGTGCTACCGCCTGGGGCTCCTCATAGCCGCCAAATCCATAATCCTCAAACCCGCCAAACTGGTTCGCTTCCTCTTCCTGTTTCTGCTTCCACAGGTCTTCATCCAGTTCAGTTTCAATGCTGTAATCCGAGCCGCCAAAGCGAGACTGCCGCACCTCATCTTTGAGCAAGATTTCTAGATCTACATAAGTGCGATCGATGTTGGCCTGCTTCTCCCGAACCGACAGCTTCTCTTCATCCCCCAGCTCGATTAGAGAGTTCCAATCAAAGCTCCAATCATCCGGCTCTCGACCATAGGTGGGTCCATCCTTCGCCAGCCAGATCAGCTCAAAAATGCCCAGGTCATCCCCCGGCGCCCTCAAAATTGGGCTATAGTGCGCCGCCTGGAATTGGCCGACCAACTTCGCCCATACTTTCTCTTCTGCTTCCCCCGTCCCTTGGGAAGCCAAGCCGACTGGTCCCTTGCCAAACAAAACCGTGGCGGGATAATCCGTAGCTGCAATAATTTCCCCCTGGAATCGATCCAGCATGTCAGGCATTTGGTTCAAGCGCCGTTCTAATGACCCGACCTTTTCCTTCGCTGCGTCATGCACAAGAACCTTGCGATTGTTCATCGAAAGCCACATGCTCTGAATCCGATTCCTTAAAATGCCGCGATTGCGCTCATTATTCTCCGCCAGCAGCTCCCGCAACCCATCTAAGGCATAGGTAAAAAAGCTGGAGGTCTCCAAGGCGTTAACCGCTGAATTCTGAGCCAGCTCCCAGCGGTTAAAGGCATCCCAGATCAAATCCAGAACGGACAGGCCCCAACCATGGTTCAAAAGCAGCATGTCAGGGGGAAGCTCTACCCCGTCAAATCGAAAAACCCGGCTTTTGTGGACAGGCGCCCCGGTCCCTAGCCGTGCATCTTGCCCCATTGATTGACGCAATTCGTGCGCGGACCTTGGCGGCAAAATTAGCTCATAAAATTCTGGGTCTAGCGGGTCGGTTTCAATGGGTTGCATCCAGGGGCGGATTTTATGCCCGTCCAGCACCATAAGCTTGCGGATAGACCTAATACGGTTAGCCCGAATGGGTTTATCTGGCGTCTGGCCATCTTCCACAATGGCGATTATCGCAGCTCCGCCGTACAGTCTGGCCCAAGTGCTAGCCCGCTTTATCGCTTGAGCGACCCCCAGTTTCTCTTGGTATTTATTGAAGCTGTCAATCCGCCTGCGATCGCTGGCTTTCCCTCCCAGTTTGATCTCCAGCCATTTTCGAGTCGCCTCTTTAGGATAGAGATCGACTACTTTCCGGCAGAGCCAGCCGCGATATAGCCCCTCCAGCTCACGCTTATAGAGATAGCGATAGGGGGCAAGCTGAGTATGAAGCGTGCGGTCATACTGCGGATCGCCCATGCCGGTAGCCAGATTCTGCAGTAGGCCGTCTTGCCTAAGTTCAGCTGCGATTTCGTCAAGTCTTATGAGTTCGGACATGGGGGGGATTAGAGTGCGATCGCGCCCGTTAACATGCCCAAATATTGAATTTAGCGCCAAAGTTATCTTACAAATCGGCGGTCTGGATAAACCGCTCTGACAGTTAATTTGGCAGTTTTCCAGAATGCGCCAGTCAATTTGTCATTTTTGGGAATTATCTCTCAAACCGTAGTAGCAGTTAAAGCACAAACCGCTTTCCAATTGGTGAGAGCGGTTTTCTTGTGCAAAATCAGCAGCCAAATTTAGGGGGTTGGGCATTTTGGGAAAGCAATTCAAGATGAATCAAACCAATGCCTGTCAACATTACTGGGGCAAGGCCGCTAAGCACCATCAGCGAAGCCCTTAACGTCGCCTTAATTGCCGACCCGCCCGTTGAAAACGACGCGGATGACACTATCACCACACGGGTTTATAGCCAAAATGTCACACCTGCTGCTGTGACAGTCGCCATTGTCACCACTAACGGTCTGGCGCAAATTACCGGCGCTGACCTGAGTCAATTGCGCGTTGGAGACACTGTTGCAGGAACTAATATTTCAGGGACGGTAAGCGCTGTAGACACGAGTGTAACGCCTCACGCCGCCACCATTAGCGCCAACGCTACGGTTGCCGGAGCGGACACCATCACCGTCACCCCAGCCAGTACCGCCGCTTTCAACTTGGCGATTTATGACATTGTCGCGAAGCACGCCATGCCCGCTGGCGGCAGCACCCTGTGCATAGACATTGAAATTTACACCTATGACGGCAGCGGCGCGATCGACAGCGATGCAGACGGCAAAGATAACGCCGCCAACGGCTACCTGGCCCACACCGCCACGCTCAAGCTCGATATGGACTCCATTTTGTCCAAAGCCCGCGTGCCCCGCAGCTAACCCTCTATCAATTCGCAACAGGACTATTTATTATGGCGCTTCCTCTCTATAAAACAGTTAAAGGTCTGACCGACGCCGTTTTGGTAACGTCTTCAGGAAAGCTGTTAGTCTTGCCCACAGCGGCGGGCTCTGCGTTGAACCTCGGCCAGGAAATCACGGAAATTCAAAGCATGTCCAAATTGGGTGAGAGGGTCATTGTTGACACGTACAATGTGGCTCGTTTGCCTAGCATTCAACTCAGTTGGCAACAGAAAAACCTGACTTTGCTCGGAATGCGATTGGGGTATGAGTTCCTAGAGCAAACTAACGTCGGCGCTAAAGTGGTCGCCAACGGTTTTCGAGTCACAATAGGAGAATACCCTGGCGCAGGCGTCGGGTTTGAGGGCAATGGAATGCCTGCCGATCAGACGGATTCCATTGCTTGCTGGTTGCCTGGAGGCGATATACAGAAACCATTGCAACGTCAGCCTTTTGCTACTTTCAACCCTGCTGTTCCAGAGAGCTTTGCTCAGGGGCCGGACGGCGCAACCAAGTGGAGTAATGACCTGGTTGCCGCTAAAGAATATGTGGGTTTTGAGTTTCCTCACGAGCTGGCTTCCGCCATTCGTTTGAGTGAGGAGTCGTATGACAATTTCCGACTCACGATGATGTCAATCATGACCGATCGCTCTCTGCTGCAATGGAATTTCCCCTCGGTCTCGGTGAAACTTGATGAGGGGGATATCAACCTGAATGAGCCGGAGATGCAAATTACTTTCCGAGTGCAAGACGATGGCTCCACCTGCTTGCCCTACGACGTGATATATAAGGGGCAGGCGCAAAGGCGGAAGTGCGCCGCATAATAAGATAGTTGCGCCAGCTTCTCCAAACGCAGAAGCTGGCGCTTTTTGACAGACACTTGTTTTGTGATCGCTGTTTCCCCTAGGCTTAGCGATCGCTTTGAACTTTAAACTAAATCTGATTAGTACAGAACTAGTACATCTTGGTCAAAGCCTACGAAACCATTGCCTACCCCGATGGCCGCATTGCTCTGATTGGCCGACTGCCGCGATCTCGCCTCGGCCCCCTAGAAGCCATGCTCAGGCATTTGCAAACCCGCTGGCTGGAATACAGCCGCTTTACCCATCTGCTGACGAAGGATGAAGCCTGCTGGGAATTGATGGGAGCGATCGCTGCTCTATTTCCCCGCTATGACCGACCTGGTGAGTGGGGTTTTGAAATTGAACCCCTGCGCCAAAACCCCAGTGAAATTGAATCCCTGTTTCTGCTGCAGATGAACGGGGACCAGGCCGCCGCCTGCCGGTTGATTGAGTTGAACCATTTTGAGCCCTTGCCCAGACCGCCTCAAGATGAGGAGGAAGCGCTGGACCTGGCGATTACACCATCGGATGACGTCAATGCTGACTTGCTGGCCAATCTGACGGCTGGACTGGACGATCGCTTCAGTGAAGCCTGGGCCGCCTACACCACCCTCAGCGCCGAAGAGCTTGACCGATATCTGTTCACCCTGAACCAGCTGCGGCGCGACCCAGAGGAACGGAAGCAGGAGAACTTGGCGCAAGATTATGCGGCCTGGAAAGAGGAGAATCAGGAGACCTACCGCGAAGCTATGGGGATGAAGTTTCGCCGTCCTGAGGATTAACGACAGCCTGAGCTTCGAGCTTCTCCAAATCGTAGAGCATCTGTTTAAGCGCCTTCTGCATCACCTGAAAATAGGGTAGGCCAGCGACTTTACACAATTCTTTAGCTTCGATCAGAGTCAATCCCTGCTTAAATACTGATACCTGAGTTTTCAGATCTAAAAATTCTGCTTGTACTTGCATAGATAGCACCCAAGAAATTGGCTGTTTTGCCTCCTAAGCCTTACTTTAGGGGTATTTGGTCGCCTTGAGATAAGCTAGGGCGGGCTGGGGAAGAAAATATTTATGATCGAGAGTCTAATCGTCGAGATTGCGGTTCCCGTCTTCGAGCAGGTTTGGAAAGCGGGCAAATATGTTGTCGGTGAAAGCCAAAAGGCTTTTGACGAAACTCAGGCTGTGCAGAAGGCGATCGCGGCCTCGAACGAATACGTGCAGCGTTATGAAAAGCGGCATGGCCAGATAAAAATCATGCCCGGTCTGATGAAGGAGTCCAGGCCGCTGGAGTCGATCTTCACCCGTGTCAAGCTGCTGGATGACCAAAGCATTAGTTATTTTGCCTCCCCAGATGATCTGGAAAAGGCTTACCGCGAGGCTGGCAAACGAGGGTTTCGAGTAGGAGGTGATAAACGCTTGGATGGAATGGACATCGCCAATCAGAAGCAATATCTGATGGTCCTGGGCGGTCCAGGGGTGGGGAAGTCTACGTTCCTGCGCAAGCTGGGCCTGGAAGCGCTGAAGAAGAGAGGGCAAATTCAGCGTGAGTGCGTTCCCGTGTTTATTGAACTGAAAGAGTTTAAAGGGGATAGTCTGGATCTGAAGGGTGCGATCGCCAAGGAATTCGAGACCTGTGGCTTTCCAGCAGCGGCGGAGTTCACCGCTAAGATGCTCGAAGAGGGTAAGCTGCTGGTGCTGCTGGATGGATTGGATGAGGTGCCAACCCGCAATTTCAATCAGGCGATCGAGCACATTGAAGATTTTGTCGATCAGTATGACCAAAACCACTTTGTGACGTCTTGCCGCATTGCCGCTTATAGGAGCAGTTTTCGGCGTTTTACCGATGTCACCATTACCGAGTTTGACGATGAACAGATTGAACAGTTCATCCAGCGTTGGTTTAGCTCTGAACTTGACCAGCGGGAAGAAACTGCGCAGAAGTATTGGGATCTGCTGAACCGGGACGAGAATAAAGCGACCAAAGAACTGGCGCAGACTCCGCTACTGCTAACGTTCCTCTGCTTGATCTATGACCGGGAACAGACATTGCCTAGTGTCCGTAGCACTCTCTACGGCAATGCGTTGAATATCCTGTTGAAAGAGTGGGCGGCGCAGAAACGAATAGAACGGGATCCAATTTATGAGGGCTTTCACCCCGATTTGGAGAAGGAATTACTGGCTGACATTGCCCACAGAAGTTTTGAGCAAGATCAGCTTTTTTTCTCACAAGATGACATTATTGATCGGATTACTGAGTTTCTAGCCGATACGCTGGATGCGCCTAAGAGTCTGGATGGAAGCGCTGTTTTAACGGCTATTGAAGTGCAACAAGGCATTCTGGTTGAGCGAGTCAAAGAGACTTATTCATTTTCCCATCTGACCCTACAGGAATATCTCACCGCCCTCTACATCGTTGATAAGCGATTGGAGGAGACCTTGGTTGCTCAACATCTAACGGATAACCGTTGGCGAGAGGTTTTCTTGCTCGTAGCCGGGTTGATGAAAGGTCAGGTTCATGAGTTGTTGAATGCTATTGACCGGCAATCACGGACTTATATCGCGCAACACCCAAAGGTGTGTGATTTGATTAAGTGGGCGGATTCTGTTGTAGATACCTCCTCGGAAAAGGTTAAGGCGATCGCTAAAAGAGCGACGGCGATTGCGATCGCCAGCGCCAGCGCCAGCGCCGTCGCCAGAGCCATCTCCAGATTCAGCGACATCGCCATCGCCATCGCCAGAGCCATCGCCATCGCCAGAGCCATCGCCAGAGTCAGCGCCAGCGCCATCACCAGCGCCATCACCAGCGCCATCACCAGCGCCATCACCAGCGCCAGCGCCAGCGCCAGCGCCAGCGCCAGAGTCAGCACCATCGACAGCGCCTTCGACAGCGCCAGAGTCAGCGCCGGCGACATCCTCAGCGCCATCGACAGCGCCAGCAACATCGACAGCGCCAGCTTTAATACCTTGATTGAAGCTCAATTCTTCACGCTCGAAAAATTGGGCCAGTTACCTGGTCAACTTTCCCAACTAAAGCTGGCAATGCCCGTTAACGATAGTTCTTTTGAACAATGGCGTCAATGGGCCGATCAGCTTGAAGCGACTTGGCTAGACGCCCTGAAACTCAACAAAGAGGTCATCACTTTTTCAAAAGCCGAAGCCGAAGCCCTTCAAAATTATCTCTACGCCAACGAACTCCTGATCCGCTGCAAAGAATCCGCCGTTCGGGTTTCCCGCAAAGCCTGGGAAGACCTGGAAGCCAAGCTGTTGACCTTACGCTAAGCATTCGCCAACCAACCAAAATCATCCACATCAATCAACGGCGCAAATGCATACACCAGCGCATCCGCATGGTCCGACGAGTTAATACCCGTAGGATAGGCTGAATTCCTCCCTCAAGCCTCTGGCATTGCAGTTATTCTGAGGCAGTTGAGCCAATGGACTTGAAAAAAGCGATCGCAGCCCAATGTAAACTCTTCCGCGACCATTGCCTGGGCGATGCACAATTCCGACCAATCCATATCCGATGATTATCGGTGAAGCCGTACGCTCGTACTCTTGCAGTTCCCTGAACAGGGGATTACCTTGAAATGGCTTGGCCAGTAGAGGAAAGGACTCTATGCTTGATAGCGCGATCGGCGGGATAGTAGGTCCAGTCTTTGAGCTAGTCTGGAAAGCGGGCGGCTCTGCCGTCGATGAGGCAAAGAAGGCTTACAACCAGACTCAAGCTGTACAGAAGGCGATCGCGGCTTCAAACAAGTATGTCCAAAAATACGAAGATCGGCATGGTCAGATCAAAATCATGCCGGGTCTGATGAAAGAGCCGCTGCCGCTGGAGTCAATCTACACTCGGGTCAAGCTACTGGATGACCGCAGCGTTCGTTATTTTGCCTCCTCAGACGAGTTGGAACAGGCTTACCGCGAGGCTGGCAGACGGGGATTTCGGGTAGGCAGCGATGAACGCTTGGATGGGATGGAGATCGCCAACCAAAAGCAATATCTGATGGTGCTGGGTGGTCCAGGGGTGGGGAAATCTACCTTTCTGCGGAAGCTGGGTCTGGAGGCGCTAAAGAAGGGAGGGCAAATCCAGCGCGATTGCGTTCCCGTATTTATTGAGCTGAAGGAGTTTAAGGGGGAGAGTCTGGATCTGAAGGGCGCGATCGCTAAGGAATTCGAGACCTGCAGATTCCCAGCGGCGGCAGACTTTACCGCCAAGATGCTCGATCAAGGCAAGCTGCTGGTGCTGCTGGATGGCTTGGATGAAGTACCGACACGCAACTTTAACCAGGCGATCGAGCACATTGAGGATTTTGTCGATCAGTATGATAAAAACCACTTTGTAACTTCCTGCCGCATCGCCGCTTACAAGACCAGCTTTCGACAATTCACCGATGTCACCATTACCGAGTTTGACGATGAACAGATTGAGCAGTTTATCCACCGTTGGTTTAGCTCCGAACTTGATCAGCGAGAGGAAACTGCTCAGAAGTATTGGAAGCTACTGAAACGAGGTGAAAACAAAGCGACCAAAGAACTTGCGCAGACACCGTTGCTGTTGACTTTCCTCTGCCTAATTTATGATCGGCAACAAACTCTGCCCAATGTTCGTAGCACTCTCTATGAAAAGGCTTTGGATATTTTGCTGAGCGAGTGGGCAGCTCAAAAGCGCCTGGAACAAGATCCCATTTACGAGGGCTTTCATCCTGGACTCGAAAAGATACTGCTGTCAGAGATCGCCCATGACAGCTTCGAGAAAGATCAGCTCTTTTTCTCGAAAGATGACATCATTGGTCGAATTGCTGAGTATATGGCCGATACGCTTGACGCACCTAAGGCTCTGGATGGAAGCGCCATCTTAAATGCGATCGAAGTTCAGCAAGGCATTCTGGTCGAGCGAGTCTCAAATACTTACTCTTTTTCTCACCTAACCCTGCAGGAATATCTCACCGCTCTCTATATTGTTAAAAAACGACAGGTGGATGACCTGGTGATTCAGCATCTAACCGATGACAGTTGGCGAGAAGTATTCTTGCTGGTTGCAGGGTTAATGGAAGACGAGGTTCATGAGTTGTTGGTCGCCATTGACCGAAAATCACAGACTTACATCGCTCCAAACCCAAAAGTGTGTGCTTTGATAAAGTGGGCTAATATTGCCACGGATAGTTCTTCGGAAACGGTCAAAGCGATCGCTAAGCGAGCCACAGCGCTAGCGATCGCCAGCGCCAGCGCCAGTGTCAGAGCTAGGGCCAGAGACATCTACAGCACCAGTGATAGCGCCCTCACCATCGCCAGAGCTACCGCCATCGTCATCGCCACCGCCAGCACCATCTCCAAAGCTACCGTCAGCGACATCGCCAGCACCAGCGACATTATTCTCGCCAGCGCCAGCGCCAGAGCCAGCGCCCTCACCATCGCCAAAGCCAGCGCCGGTGACAGAGCTAGAGCCAGCGATATCGCTATCGCTAACGCCAGCGTCATCGCCAGCGCCAGCGTCATCGCTAGCCTTAATCCCTTGATTAAAGCTAAATTCTTCACGCTCGAAAAATTGGGCCAATTACCCACTCAGTTATCCCAACTACAACAATCAATTCCCAGTAAGGATAGTTCTTCCGAACAATGGCTTCAATGGGCAGATCAGCTTGAATCCACTTGGCTAGAAGCCCTAGAACTTGACAAAGAATCCATCACTTTCTCAAACACTGAAGCAGAAGCCCTTCGAGATTATCTCTACGCCAACGAACTCCTGATTCGCTGCAAAGAATCTGCCGTCCGAGTCTCCCGCAAAGCCTGGGAAGACCTGGAAGCAAAGCTGCTGACGTTGCGCTAAGCATTCGCCAACCAGCCAAAATCATCCACATCAATCAACGGCGCAAAGGCGTAAACCAGTGCATCGGCATAGTCCGGCGATTTAATCCCCCGCCCAATCATCGCCTCCTTCGACTCCACCAAAATCTGGCCTGAATTGGTGAACTTCCACTCCGGCTGACTGAGCTGGGTGATCAGGGTCGGATGGTCCGGTATCGATATCAACTCCCCCACCGGATGCTTCTTAATCCGGTTCACATGCTCATAGGTTTTATAAAACCGATCGCGCAACAACCACCACAGCTCCGCCCGCAGATTAGCAAAGGCGTCCTTCGCTTCCCGATTGAAGCTGGGATAAAAAGTATCGGTAGTCGAAGCGCCCCCATTAATCGGCTGGATTTTGAAGTGGGTATGGTCATCGTTGCGCAGGGTTCCCCCCACATTGGACCCTACCCCAATACAGTCATAATTCAGCCGGTTAATCCGGTGATACGCCAGCACATCCCGCGCCTTAAACGCCGTCTGGGTCGTATTGCCATTGCCAAAGTCCCACTTCTCCACATGGAACACCACCGGCCCCCGCCGCAGAATCAGCACATTTAAGTTCGCCCCCCCATCGGCCACATCCAACCCCGCAACGAGATCGCCCGCTGGGGCCAACTCTAACTCCACCGCCGCCCTGACCCACGGGCCCGGAATGACCACGCGATCGCGGCTGGCGTGATAGTCAATATCCACCTCCTGGGCCAGAATAATAGCGTCCAGCGTATCCTTCTGCTTCTGATACCAGGCGTCATCCTTACGCGGATCATCCCGCCAGTGAAAGGTAAAAACCGGGAATTTTCCTGAGTTGCGCTTATGGCTAAACTCGTTCTCCCCGTTAGGCGTGGACACATAAATCCGTACATTGGTATTTTGGGAGAGCGCCGCGTCAACCCGCTTGGGCCGTTCAATGTACGCCGCCTCATCCACAAAGTAAATCCGAGAGCGGCCACCTCGCCCGATGTTGTCCCCTGCCTCCCCGGTGATCGTGGCGCCATTATCTGAGTTAACAAACTTCAGGCAGCCGTCACTATAGTTGCGCGGCTTCAACCAAGCGGGAAGGTTACTCAGCAGCATCCGAATCTTTTCAAAAATGCTGTCGGGGTCGCCCAACCGGTCCACCAGCATTTCTTTACGGGAGCCAAATGCTGTTTTACTGCCGGTGACGAAGGTAAATTGGTGCGCGGCGAAGGCGACACACAGCCAGGTCAACCCAGCATCCCGCGACTTCTCTACCAGGCCCACTTCCTTCTCGGCGATTCGCCCCTGGAGCCAGTTCAGATATTCGGCCTGCTTGGGGAATAGGTCGAAGGGAATGGTCGGCGGCGATCGCCTGGGGTCATAGGTCCAGCACCAGTTGGAGACAAAGTACTCAACGTCTCGCTTGCACTTCTGGTACTCTTCCCCCCGAAATTCCAGGTCCGTCTTCGCCCGCTCCAGTAGGGGAATCCGCCGTTCAATCGCCGCCACTAACTCTGGCTCTGGGGGCTCGGGTAAGTCTTCGGGATGGGCGATCGCATAGATTGCCTGCTGAACTCCCAGCGGTAGCTCCGCAGTTGACCGCCGTTTTTCCCCCGGTCTTAGACCCCGGGCTCTATCAAAGCTGCGTCGGGCGCTGGCAAGTTTAGCCATGAACTTTCCCTTGCAACGCTTGTTTTATGCGATCGCCAATTGAATCCAGTGCGTCGGACGCTTCGTCAATAATTTCTCCAGGCACCCAACCCGCTTCAGCCAGCACTTGCAAGGCGGCAATTTCATCTGAGCCAGAACGACTGGCTTGTTCTTCCAGCTCAGACGCAACTTTGTACATTTGCACAACGTCCCTAAGCGTCCAGCGTTCCGGCATTAGAAACTTGAGCGCTTTCAATTCCTCCAGGGAAGGGGGGCTGCTCAGGTCAATCGACAGGAAAACCGCCTCGTAAATAGCCAGCAGCTGATCAGCTATTTTGCTCAATCGTTCGGCCTGCTCTATTCGCTTCCTCTGTAGCTCAATGCGTCGGGGCAGCCACTCAAAACTGACTTCTCTCAGCTCTTGCTCTGCGATCGCAGATTCAAAGGCGTCCCAGGTAGCGGCGCGATCGCACCATCCAAACTTGCTAGACCACCCCTCAAGTGTCGATTTTCTCGTAGAAGGCGGTTTTTCTGCCCCCGCTTTACCCCCGCTTTGCCCCCGCTTTTTTAGATAGTCTGTGTGTAATTTGTCGAGCGATCGCCCTGTACCCATAAAGCAATAATCCCGGCAAGCGGCGTATGCCTTCGCCGATTCATTTGGCTGCCGGGGACAGAGTTTCTTAAATATTGATTGGGGCTCGGAGTCACTCACGCTGAAACAATTGCCATGGTGCGACATCCCACTCTTCCCTAATTCAAGCAATCGCCTGAAGTTTCAGGTAGTTGAGACGGTTTATCAAATGAGTTCATACAAATTTCTGACTCTGGGTATTGTAGGCCGTCACTTTCTCTGAGGCTCGATCCCATGGCCAAACGTTCTTCAATTGCCGACGCTCCGACTTCTCTCGCCATTGAGCAGCTGGCCGCCATGCTAGTCAACTCGCTTAAGCATCTGCAAAGCCAGGTTGACGCCAGCCCAGTTCCAATCACAGTGAATAGCACTGAAGTAGGTCGAGTCGTTAGCGCAGCGCAGGCGCAGGCGATCTCGGCTAAGTTAACCTGCAGAATTCGAGTGGACGATCGCAGTCTGGCCCAGCGATTGAAAGGAGCGGCGCATGACATGAGTTGCGCTCGGCTGGATGCGATTTGGCTGGAAGGGACGGAGTTGGTATTGGTGCGGGTTGCGATCGCGCCGCCGGTGGTTGCGATCGCAAAATCGGAAGCGCCTCAATCCAGTGAAACCGTAGGCGAGGGAGAATAAGGCGGAACAGTTCAGATAAGATTTGCGGGAGGAGAATCGAGCACCCGCAATGACAAATGAGGAAAGTAACTCAAAGAAGGCGATCGCCCGCAAAATAGCACACCGCCTGTATCTCAATCGACAGGAAAGGGGTGTCTCGGGCAGCGCCGAGGAAGACTGGGCTAAAGCAGACCGCATTGTCAAAAATCCGGTGCGCCGAACTTTGTTTCATCTCCACCAACCGTTCATTTGGGTGGAAAAGCGTGCAGTTGAGCCAGTTGCTAACTGGCTAGACCGAGCCGACCTGTTTCGTATTATTGAAAGAATCAGTCCCGCCATTGAAGCTCTAGGTGTGATAGCCATTCCTCTGGTCTTGTTTTTTCAAGAACTAGAGCGGCTACAACAGCAAGCCGTAACAGATTACCTGAATCAGCTATCTGCCATCCTCCTTGATATAAACGACGATCTTCACGCCCCTCAGAATGAACGGTTACGAACCCTAACAACCGCAACCACCTTGACCCTACTGCGTGGCGACCCTAATTTAGATGGAGCCCGAAAAGGGCAAGTGATCGGGTTTCTTTCCCAGATGAATTTAGTTCAAGGGAAAGAGATATATGGGCCACAACACCCAGAAGACAATCTAAACGAACCATTAATCAGTTTGAACAGAGCTAATCTCCGCAACGCCTCCCTCCGCTCCGCCGACCTCAGCAACGCCGACCTCAACAACGCCGACCTCCGCAACGCCGACCTCAACAACGCCGACCTCAGCAACGCCGACCTCCGCTTCACGATCCTCAGCAACACCGACCTCAACAACGCCGACCTCAACAACGCCGACCTCAGCAACGCCGACCTCAGCAACGCCGACCTCGGCAACGCTTTCCTCCTCTCCGCCGACCTCCGCTCTGCCGACCTCCGCTCTGCCGACCTCCGCTTTACGATCCTCCTCGATACAGACTTGCGTTCAGCCCAAGGACTCACTCAGGAGCAGCTAGCGGGAGACAACCCTCCTTTAATTTGCAATTCTCCTCTTCCGAAAGGCATTGAGATCGATAGAAATAGAGACTGCGAGAGGATAGCTGGCGCTCTGCAGAGAAGATATCCATGGTTTTTTAACACTCTTAAAGAAGCCCAAGAATACGTAAACCGACTGGGGCAACGGAAATTCGATTAGGCATATTCAAATACGACTCGATCCAGGCAAAACCTTACACGGGCAATCCATTGTTTAAGTTTAGTGTAAGTTATCGCAGTCAAGGCGCTGAAAGCGCCCATGGCCCAGACTTTGACGAAAATAGACCACAAACCTGAATGCTGTACATCCAATTTGCCGCTTTCCAATGGCCCGAAAGTATTGATTTTCCGTTTGATTTCAATGCTGAAATTGGACTAAAAAATAACATCACCAACCCCTGAAAGCATTGTTATTTCGTTGGGGCGGAGAGGCTAAAACAACGTAAATTAGTTTGAATAGTTGCGGAAGCCGCAGCTACTCAACCTTTATTCCTCAGGAATTCTAGAAGATGCGGGGGTGGGTGAGTGCTTAAAATTGGACTAAACGCAAAATCCTAGTAACTTGCACTAGGATTTTGTGTTAATTTGGCTTTGCATGGGCGTTTGGGATGTTTTGAGATGAAAACTGCGAAGACTCTAGAGATTCGGCAAAGCTGCGCACATTTGTTAATCGAAATGGCGCAGAGCCCCATGGCCGCCAGAGTGCTAGCCAATACATCAATTGCGCTGATCTCTAAGCTCAACGACGAGCAGCTTTTACAGGCACTTCCTCTTCTGCAAAGCTATCAGGAACGGTTGGAGTAAAGGGCCGAACTGCTAGCCAAAATGTTGCACCCTCTAGTGGGAACTGTTACCCTTACAGGGCTCGATACAGGAAGTAGCGATGAATCCAGTAAGCTATGAGGCGATTAAGCAGCGGGCTGAACTGATCAATGAGTATCGACTCTTGCCGGATTTGCTACGAGGGATTGCTAAGTTTGCTGTAGCCGAGAAAAAATATCAAAGGCAGTTTCGAGACATTGCAAAGCTTTTGGAGAGCACAATCCCAGATGAGCTGTTTCAAGCCAGATATCTAGAGGCGTTGAGAGGCTTAAGCTATCTAGACTCAGGAAAATATTTGGGCAATGAAGAACTTGGGGCCAAGCTTGGAAAGTCCCCAGGGCATGCCAAGCAATTAGTCGGAGCCCTTCGAAATGGCGGAATCGATCTAGATGAATCAGTGGCCAGCGGCTACAAAGTTGGGTCGCAAGGGGGGAGGCCAGCGCAAGGGCTAAGATTAGGATGAGCCGCCGCCCCAATCCCAGTAATATAAACCGACACTCATGGCGTCCGACTGACTCCCAGTTAGACGCTATTTTTGCGCATCAATTTAAGGATGAAAATTTCTCCGAACTCTGCAATCGCCTAATCCATTATCTGGCCCAGGAAATTGAAGCGGGCCGAGCGGGCATTTACGAAATCCCGCCTGATTTTATCGGATCAGGAAGTACAGCGAAATCATTTCGAGGGGATGCGATCGCCGCCCAACTGCTCAAAGATTATTTCCAAGGCTCCGACCAGGCGACATGGGCTTACATATTGGGCTGGGCTTCCAGCTTGCCCAAAATTCTACCTATTCGTTCTATGGATGAGGCATATGCTTGCATAAAGCCTCCACAACCCATAACGCGCATCTTAGCCGCTGACGCGAAGGCGCTGCTGATGCAGCGTTGCAGTGACAAAACAGCACGGGAATACCTATGGGGTCTGCATAAGTCGGGGGTTATCCGGCTGGTTCATCATGAGAGTTCTACAGGAGTCGCCCTAGGGAAGCCCAAAGGAACCTACAAGTTCATCGACTTCCCAGAATAAAGCGATCCACAATCGCCTCTCAAAGTGATCCAGATCCACCGATCCACCGATCCCCATATAGACCCATTTGGATCGGGGTTTAGATCCATTTACTAATAAGTATTTTCCCTATTTTCAACCTATTTATTTGCATGAAGTTCATGTAAATCCATCCACTTATTTGAGCTTTTTCTGATACCCTAACTTCCTTATTTAGGCCTTAAAAAAATTCTCAAACGTTCTATTTGCTTTTTGTTGACACTCGAATAAGTTTTTGATATTCTGAAAATGTGGAAATTGAAATGAATCTTTAATTTTCAATTCCAGCATCTATAAGTATTTTCTGAACCTTGACAATTGAATATACAGGGATAGACTGATAGACCAAAACTCTATCGGGCAAGTAGTGGAAAAGATCCAGATTTGTTGGCAAGCAAAGTCTTTCGATCCGGTTGCTCTTTAGTAGCTGGGGAGGATTGGAAAGTCACAGTTTTAGTATGGCGATCTTTCCTCTAAGTGAGGAATGTTTGCGGAGTGACAGTACGCAATTTATAGACCGCTGATTTGAGAAACCGCCACGGGCTTAAACGCGCCAGTCCCTGATATTAATCTATTTGCAACGGCGTTTATAGATTAATTCCGATCTATTTGAGATCGGTCAATTCTTGATTATTATTTTGTCGAGAATTCTTATCCCCTATAGACATCAACTATAGGGGAATCATGCGATCCTCTGACGAGCTAGCTAGCAACTAGGCTGGGTTGAATTCCTGGCGATCGCAATCACAATCAATAAGAATTCTAGCATCATGGCAAAAAAAACATCCTCTACCAACAGCATCAAAAATGCTTTAGTCAAAGCGGCTGCATTTGTTCAGCCAGTCGCTAAAGTTTCTTGGAAGTCTGGCGGCGTTCCCTATAGCGCCTATGTTACGTTTGATCCGGATTCCCTGAATACTCATCTAGTCCCTATCGGACAGACAGCAGGCGAGCTGATCGGGGAAGTCAATGCAAGCGGGCAACTCAGGATCAATACTCTGGCAGATATCCCGAACCAAGCTTGGAATAAAGCATCCAAGCTGTATCAAGCTCTGTATGGGGAATTGCCCAGAGAAGTGTTAGAAGCGATCGGCATGGCCGATAAGATCGACTTGCGTGAGCAGGCCAAAGCTGAGAAATTGGCTAAACGAAAAGCCAAAATTGAGGCTAAGAAACTTGAGGCGACAATTCAATCTGAATCTGAACTGACGATGATCGCCCAACCTTCCAAAGCTAGCAGTAACGGAAAAGTTGCCGTCACAGCCTAGCTAACCACTGATCAGGGTGCTTAGCAGGGATCAATCCTGCTAAGCATTGCGGTTCAATTCCGTAAATCGGCATTGTTACAGAGATATTGTGATGAGTACTGCTTTCAGTCAAGGCGTTGCAAAACGCTTTAACGGCAAGACGGAGGAACCTGGCGGTTGCACAGGGATCATGTCTCGTTATTATAAGTCTGGATATAGGTTTGAATTGCTCCCTACTGGGATCGTGTTGTTTCATCAACCGAATAATCATGCGCTTATTGTTGGGACTGCCAAAAATGGCTTGATAGCACTGAATACACGGTTAACGCTATCAGAACAACAGTTGTCAAATCTTCAGAACTGGCTGCGTTCTAACAAGATACATCGCTATCTTGCGGGCGCTTGTCAACCTATTCCTAACACTGGGAGATCTCAGAAACGGGGTAAGCGGATCTCTATGCCTGTTTCTGCTTATGCGCAAATTGCGTATCAGAGAAGGAAATACAGAAAACAGAATCTTCCCATATAATCTACTCAAAATCGTCAACGACATTATGACCCAAGAAAATCGACTAGACCGAATTGAGGCCAGCTTAGAGCGCACCGAAACTATCTCTAATCAGAACGCCGAGACGATGCGCCAGATGCTTCAATGGCAACAGAACGAAGCCCAGCAATGGAGAGCAGGCATTGACGATACTATCCGGTTGACTGCCCAAGGCATTGCTGAGATTGGAGAGAAGATCGATCGTCTGATAGAGGCCCTGACTGGCATTGCTAATCGAAACTAAGTCTAAATCACCGCGATCGCATTGGTAATAACAGCAAACATCTGTCAACACAGGGAGACTAGATTTTAGATGAACTTACAGCAAGTACTTAAGAATGTGTCTGAATTTATCTATCCCTGAAAGGAAGATAAATCTGAGCGATCGCGGTTCTTATGCCCGCGTGCCCGGTTGAATTCCGGGTGATCGCATTTCATGTTGTCTATGCATGAGCGATCGCTCTGCTTTGTTGACTGCAGCAACAGAGCGGGCGACCGCATCTGGACTGTAAACCTAAAGCCTTTGAACGCAGATTTTGTAAGTCGTGACGTTGAGCCTAATTTACACACCAGAAATAGACCCATCTTTAACCAGAAATCAAAACATCAAACTGGAAACCCTACAGAGTTTCCAGTTATTTGTCTCATAAACAAAGACCATGAATGTCAAAGAAGCATTGCGGTATGTCAAATGGGTAGTGGATGATTCAGGAGGCGCTTATCAACCCGGTAAAAACGGTTATGGTCATCCCCATTATTCAAGTATCTTGGTGGGTTGGGAGGTAGACTCTCAGCCCTTTTTTGTGGCGGCTCATTCCTGCATCCAGGACACTGGGGGACTTCCATTGCAAATCGAGCCAGATAAAGCCGTCTCCCTGGCCCGGGATTGGCTCACCGAGCGCAATCAGGCGGATCCTGGAGAACCCAATTATGTCCTGGCGCTGATTCCCCCCAAGGACATCTATCAATTGATCAGCCACCAAGGGGGAACGATGGCGTCCGCAATCGGGTGGGCTTTGAAACTAGATCGAACCTGTCAATCAGAAGCTTACGATACGTTGGCGCTATTCAATAAAGTCTGGAGCTTCCTTGGCATTAAAGAGATTTCGTATTCATCTCGTCTTACTTCTAATGCCGGAATTTCCTATTGCAATGCGGGAGACGCCTATGCCTTAACCCTGGCCTATGACTGGCGTACAGAAGCTTTCCAGGTGGGTTGCTGGGCTGACTGGCAAGAAAAAGCCCAGACCCAAATGTTAGCTGAGGCTTGGGAGGACTGGATTCGGACTGATTTTGAGAATCAGCTCAAACTATCCCTGCAACTCATTGAGCTGGAATACGACGACGATCAAGCGATCAAAGCCCTGTTCGACAAGGCTTGCCAACAAGTCGATTCTTACCCGATAGCCGAGAGTTCTGGCGTGGTGTGCGAGGTGAACGAGATCGCGACTACCGTCGCCTTGGACGACTTAAGGGCGCACAAGATTCGTTTTGAGGCAATTGAAAATGAGCAAAGACTGGAGAACGCGAGAGTCCCTTGTGTGGACTAATGAACAGATATCTGAATGGCGCAATCAGGTGTGGAAGGCGCTTCAGCCTGAAGCGTTTAGGTCATGGCTTAGATACTTCCCCGATAATCAGGTCATTGCCTATGCTTACAATGCCCACGCGTGCCCACTAGCTAAGTATCTGCAAGATCGCCTTCCCCATTTGGATTGCACAATCGGCTATAACCACGTGAAATGCTGTTTACCTAAATTGCTCCCAGGATTGATTAACTTTTTCAGCGGCATGCATGATCTCTACTACCTAGGCGATTGCACCGTTGGATACCCGGGTGGGCGAAAAATGCCGACGTGGGCGCCGCAATTCATGGATGCAATCGATGATCGTTTTATGCGGGCAACCGCTGAATATCGGCTTTGGGAAAAAGGGGCGTTGAAAAGTGGGTTACATACGCACCCTTGGCCGGTTACTGCGCAAGGGGCGATCGCGGTTCTAGATAGTGTTTTGCCCTATTACAAAAAGCGACAAACAGCGCTGATAGCGGCTTAGTTTTGAGGCAATTAGGGCGAACTCTCTCCGCGATCGCCTCCCAAGAATCTATCAGCGCCCCAACCTGCTTCACCCACTTGCCATTGGCTACTTAGACCATAAAGCAGGGGCTCCCGGAAAATGGGCCGAACAATTGAACCCGCCCAAGCCCCTCCTCGAAGCATTACTCCCTTTTCAGCATTTCCCAAAAAATCAGCGCCCCCAACAGCAGAGCGCGGAATTAAGAACGTTACAGAAATTTAGTCATGGCTAATATAGCAACCCTTTTGGAAAACCAAGAGCGCTTTGAAACTCAAGGCGGACAAAGAATTGGCGCATTACTCTGGTGGGAGTTAGGCGGTTGCCACATCTCCCATGCCGAGTTAGAGTCACTCGCTGCATCATTAAACGTTCCCCCCGCATATCTTCCACCCGAGACTTCGGCCATCAATTCATATAAGCGAGCCTTCAACCATGTCGCCAAGCATGGGATCAAAGAGGGCTTTATGCTCCGAAAAATCTCCTCACGTGTCAATGAGAAAGGAGAAACCTGGATCGCTCTAGTGGAGGAGACAGCGGATGAACAGATCAAAGATCTGAACTATCAAGTCATCGCCAAAATCAAGTTTGATAGCCGCCAGCGCACCTTTGAGGCAGATCGCCCCCATGAGCAAGCTATCCACGAAAAACTAGAACTGTGGTTTGAGCATTATTCGCTCCATGAAACCAGCGATATTCGGTCCATTCTCCAACGATTCAACAAAATGTGCAGTGTGGTGATGCGCAACAATGGCGGCATTTACTTTTGTCCTAATCCACATCTCGATACAGCCGATGCGATCGCAAACCTGATCCATGCAATTTCCCCCCAAAACAGAGTCCACCAGCTACCCCTATTTAGCGCCGAATCTGTGCAGATCGAGATGAACGAAGTCGTCCAACTCTCGTTAGAGAAGGAACTAGAAAATCTTAAGGACGAGATTGACAAGCTCACTCAAAGCAATAAAACCTGGGAAACGACCTTGTACAAGTACTTGCCCGAATTTGAGGTATTGCGTAACCGAATAAACACGTTCAGCACTGTCTTGACCTTTGAAGCGAAAGCCTTACTAGACAAGGTGGAAAGCGCCAAGCCCCTTTTAGAGGAAGAGTTAGGCGTGTCCCAAATAAAGCCAAAATCTAAATTTGCTGCGGAACACAGACCAGCCTCAATCCCTATTTACGATCAGGCCTCTGGATTCTAGAGAATCGGTCCAGTAAAAGTAGTTGATAAAATGGCTCTGATAACAGGTGAGAAAAACGTCATCTAGGATACAAAATTTGAGGTCCAGAAATCGACCTTGACCAAAGAGTATATCCATGCATAAGCAGCCTGTTATCGAGACAATTCTGTCAATACCATCTACTGGACCGATGCTCTAGTATGACAGCAGGAAGCCCGATGCAGCCTTAGAGAAAGCTGTCTGGACCGGCATGAGGCTAGGTGAGCTGACATTCCTATATCGCTATGGCAACCGCACAATGCCACCCCCACCCGGACGCTACTGGTGGATAATGCCTGAGCATCCATAGATGCGGATTTATCAGCTGGAGGTTCAAGCCGAGAACTAGTCTATGCTTTTACCCCTTCGGATTCTTCCAACCCTCGACCAGGGCTTTAAGGATGGGGCCATAGGGAATTTCGTCGAGGGCGGCGCTGCTGGCGGATTGGAGGGCACCGATGAACCGCTGGCGGCGGGTGGGGGAAATCATGGCATTGAGGTAGGCGGTTTGCTCGGTCTCGGTGGCGGTGGGGTTGGAGGTTTCTAGCTGCTTGAGGAGGTTCTGGATTTCGGCGGCGGCCTCGGCCAGGGAGGGGGACTCAGCGGCTTGGTTAGTGATGGCGCCGCCGATTTGGTCGCCTTGGACGGTTTCGGCGAAACCGCCAGCAAACTGGGCATTACGGAGGTCGTATTTGGAAGCCTTGTTCTCTGCCATGGCAGTTGCCTCTACTGTGATGGGTCTACTGGCTTGAAGTTTAATTATCTCCATCAAATTTGCACTTTGCTCTTTATACGCAACAATCTCACCCTCCTTGGCCTTCAGTACCTCTCGGTAACGCTGCTCCATTAGTGCAAGCTTGGTTTCATAGAGTTCTTTGGCGCTGCTCTCAATAGCTGACTTATCAGCTCCCGGAGGAGCCTCTAGACGAATCACGAATGCGCCACCACCTTTCTTCTCAATGGCCTGAATTGCTAGGTTCTCATCACCATACCCAGCTTGCAGCTCCTGGAACGAGAGGAAAAATGCTTTCCAATCGATGCCATCTGCAAAAATCAGATCTACTGTCTCCAGAGCCTTCTGAAAAAGTACAGCGAACTCTCCCGGAGAAAAGTCCCCATTAATAGGACGACGTTCCCGTTGATCAGCTTTCAAATAAACGTAGTCACAAATCACTCCATCTAACCCCGTAGTCCTATTGATACTCCAATCTTCTAGGCAGGCTCCAGTTAGCCTAACCTCAGCTAAGTCAGACACCCCCGGCAAAGCCGGTGGCTTAATGAATGTGACCGCCTCAAAGGCGGATGTCCTTGCCGGGGGTGTCTGACTTAGCTGAGGTTAGGCTAACTGGAGCCTGCCTAGAAGATTGGAGTATCAATAGGACTACGGGGTTAGATGGAGTGATT